>Ga0307507_10010650_pt1 | contig 11821 bp, 7 predicted proteins | sample 7_EM_MG_FD_207223 | JGI IMG/M metagenome (GOLD analysis project Ga0307507, IMG submission 207223) | Populus trichocarpa ectomycorrhiza microbial communities from riparian zone in the Pacific Northwest, United States - 7_EM | ecosystem: Host-associated > Plants > Roots > Unclassified | place...
TTACTGACCCCTGCAGACATGGTCACCTTATGCTTTACGACGACTCGGATCAGTCTGAGGTTAGGCATGTTATCTCGCTAAGTCTCTATTCCGTCACTATCTACGGTGGAGGCGAGGAAATACCGGAGGGCGAGCTCTACATTCGTCGGAATGCCATATGCCTTTCAAGGAGAAGCAATGCTGTTGACAAAACACTTGATATGGGGCAAAATGCTATGCCCTTTTACTTGTTTTCCGAAAACTGTTCTCTCAAGGAGGACTTTTATTTTGCACTTCTGAAGAACCTGGAAAAGTCTGATGAAATCATCACCCAACCTATACCTCTCCGCTATGAGCAAAAGCATATCATATCACTTGTTCAACGGTTACACTCCTCGGAGGAACATCTACAAACCAACTGGGTGAATGGATTGCTTGGGCGCGTCTTCCTAGCCATCTACAAGACCTCCGATATTGAAAAGTTCATACGGACAAGGATAACTAAAAAGATAGCACGAGTTAATAAACCCAATTTTCTTTCCAATATCGTGCTGCAGAAGGTGCATGTTGGCGAAGGGGTCCCCTCCATCACGAACCCCCGCTTAAAGGAAATGACGGTGGATGGTGATTTCTGCGCTGAGGCAGACCTTACATATGATGGAAATTTCCGGCTGGTAAGTTTGATTAATAATAATTCCCCCTATTATTGCATGCGGGTTTGCTTACTTACTACGTGGTCTTATAGGAGGTGGCTGCTAAGGCTACTCTGCAATTGGCCTCTCGCTTTAAACCAAGAGAGGTCAACTTGGTTCTCAGTGTTACACTCAAAAGGCTCGAGGGCCATGTTTTGATCAGGATCAAGCCTCCGCCAAGCAACAGATTATGGATAGCTTTCGAGACCATGCCCAAAATGGAGCTCGATATTGAGCCTATCGTCGGTTCTCGACAGGTCATTTGGGGCCCTGTTCTGCGAACCATTGAGGGCCGCATACGTGAAGTAATAGCGGAAACCCTCGTTCTCCCTCATTACGATGACACTCCCTTCACAGATACCCTGTACCAAGAGTTCCGAGGTGGCATATGGGAAGAGCCTGCTCCCTCCGAACCCTCGGAACAAGCGTCCGCAGCCGAGAGGGGTTCTGTTGATGGTGTGGAGAAGGAAGATAACGGGGAAGCACCGCAAACATCCGTCGATACACCCCTCGGAGAGACCCTTGACAGGTCGGCGAGTATGCCATCCCTCCCACAATCAACTCTCGGAATAGATAGCAAGAAAGCAGCCTCGACGATTGGCCTAAACGAGAATGCAGAAGGTTCACGGGGGCTGAAATCTCCTGGGCTGAAGTCTAGTAATGGTGAGCGGAAGAAGAAGTCGAGCAGAGCACAATCTATAACATCCATGGCACCTTCGTCACCGGTTGTGGGTACTGATGCGGTGAATGTTACAGCGGTATGGGGTAAAGACAATGTTGTCGACAAGGGCGCTGCAACCTCTGCTGTAATGGCAATGAGTCGTTCCCGCTCCTCCTCAACTCCGAATTCTCCTTCGACCAATTCTCACCCGGTGGGGACACCACCTTCCAAACTGTCGCAAAACTTGGAATTGGCCGTAGAGGCGGCTTCCAATGACCAGAGATCGGAAAAGAGCAATCGTTCCTCGATATATTCACAAGCTGAAACGGATGAATCAGCGACGCAAGCTGATAAGGACTCGGTTCGCCCTTCAACTCCAAATGGTAGTTTGTCGGATAGTCCCACTCCGAGCTTTATTGCGAGAACGATGACAAATGCATCGAGTTCGAGCTCTACACTTAACTCCCGCCCAATCAACAGGACCACGCCTGAAAAGATAACAGTGGCAGCGGTTGGCTCCTTAACTACAGCGGTTAGGAATTGGTATAAATCCCGAAATGTGTCTGGAGAAGTCCCAACGGATATGTCGATGCCGGGCGCACGCAGACTCCCGCCAGCTGAAATCCCACCCCCTCCAACCAAGAAGACCCCGCCCATAAACGTGCCCAAGCGGAAAACGGTCCCACCTCCATTACTACCTGCCCGAAATAAACCGAAACGCCAAGTGCCCGCCCCACCGGTTCCACCGAGGAACGCTGGCACAGCGGGATCTGATGAATTGTTGGTTGTCGCTGCACCTGACTCAGAACCCACAACGCCTTCCTCTGCTGTCGCCGAAGATGGCGATAGCTACATTGGGAGGGGCGAAAGTGAAGGCTTGGGGTCTCATATGATTTTTCCTGGAAATGAGTCTTCATCGCCTTCGACCTCAGTTTCACCTGGTATGCTTAGGCGAGGAAGTCCCTCACCACGTCTGGAGGAGGAGGGTAGTTCGTGGGAGCCGGATCGTAAGAGACTTTCCAAGAGAAACGCAGATGAGGAAGAGACCGAGCAATGGCATGCGGCGGAGGAGGCCGAGTTAAGAACCAAGGTTCCATGGGAGCCGGATGAAGCCTTAACATAGAGCGTAGGGGAATTGGTTCTACTGTTCGAGGTCAATGTGTATGTTGTTTTCATTCACTCCTTTTATTCTATTTTTCGGTTTTCTTCAGTCTTCAGTTTTTTCCTTTTTCCTTTTTAGTTTTACTTTTCCTCTGACTACTGTTTGGGTGTTATTTCATTGGGGGTCTCACATTAGTATCTTTTCCTTGTCGTTGAGCTTTTGTTTGTCCGTGCTGGTGGCGGGTGTGTATTTACGGGGTGATGAAGATTGAGCCATGGTAGATAGGTGTAATTTTATGAGAAGCATTAAAATGTTGATTACACTAAGGTTATTTTGTGAGCTTGATTCTTTTCCGAGTGATCAACTGTGATGGAACCAATGATTCGCAGTACCGGTATCATGCCGTAAAAATTAAGAATCTCGCTGGGGCGCTGGAGTTACTTCTCCTAGTATTAGGTTCACAACATGGAGGTAAATTACTTATATACCATACGCTCTTACTCTCTAACCATTGCCCTACCATCTGACACCACTTTTCGTAATTGCCTCTTCCCCACTTCATGGCTCTCCAAGATTTTATAAGAGGTACGAGGCTAGCGACAAAATTACCGGTAGAATGGCATGTGCCGCCCAAACCTACCTACTTCGCCCTGTCCATTAATTACATTCTGAAGCTGAAAAAAAATCAAGAAATGATATTATGGTCCAAAATTCCTTCCGGTGTCTCCTCAGGTACTCACGGATGGTTAAAGAATTAATGGTTACTTTGGCATGTAATACTGCAAAGTTAAAGTTGAAAACAGTGCCGAGCCTTGCTATTTCCCATCCAAAATAATCAGGAATTGGGCCAAGACCAATGCACCAACGATTGCTCTCTTGATAATTCCTCAGCTAATTTAGATATAGAGTTCGAGAGGACTGGAAAGTAGAATCTAGGGAATAATTTCACATGTGGATGAAGATTTGGTTTGGATTGCTTTACTAGATCGGTGGTTGGAGGGTCGTGAATATGGCTGTTTTCAATAGAAAACCTTCAACTGCCGGTTGATTTTTGTCGGTAGTCTCGTGTACAAGTAGATGTAGGAATGTTCTTGGGAATACTGGGCCGTTGTTGGTGATGTCGATTGGTATTTTTTTTCTTTTCACTGTCTTAATTAGTCTATGAAGAAGCTGAAGTTTGCAATTGTTCTTTGATGAAATTTGAAGTCGCATGTATCATTTTTGACACAGGTCTTGGAGTATTTCCAAGCTCGATGTAATCATGCTTGAGCACTCGGTTACTTGAGAACACAGCATCTGGCCCGTTTCCTCATCTAATACGTCAGCTCAGGTTAGTTAAGGGCCTAGAGAGATTCACGATCTGGGAGAGGGAAAAATCCACGCCGCGCGTTCCTCTGCGTTTCCCCGGTTTATGAGAACTCGTTTAGTTTTTTCAACTTTAAACGTTTCCCCTATCATTTCCATCCTTTCCATCCTTTCCATCCTTTCCATCCTTTCCATCCTTTCCATCCTTTCCATCCTTTCCATCCTTTCCATCCTTTCCATCCTTTCCTTCCTTTCCTTCCTTTCCTTCCTTTCCTTCCTTTCCTTCCTTTCCATCCTTTCCTTCCTTTCCTTCCTTTCCTTCCTTTCCTTCCTTTCCTTCCTTTCCTTCCTTTCCTTCCTTTCCTTCCTTTCCTTCCTTTCCTTCCTTTCCTTCCTTACCTCCTCCGCGATATCCTCTTCTCGAAAAAAATTACGATTTGACAACCCACCGAGGAACCGAAAACAACATGTCGCATCCCAAACGCCGGTCCATGTGGGGGGCAGGGCCTGGCCTCCAAAACCAATCACCGGCAAGGCCTCGCCGCCGTAAGTTGAACAATCCTGTTCAAAATACCGAACCAACCCCACCCAATGTTCCTCAGCTAGAGATCTCTAATGATGTCGAACAAACCCCACTCGATGCTTCGCAAGGCAAGAGTGTTACCACTGGCAGTGGTTCTCTGGAATCTGCGCTTGCAGCCACCGCATCCACAGCAATAACGGCCGTACAGTCCGAATTAGATTTGGTTGAGACTTCTCCCGTTGGGTCTATTAATAATCCTGGAGCAGAGACATCTAATACTCCTCCGAGTGATATCATCGCCGATGCCAAACCAACCGCATCCGATTCCTCACAAGTTGAGAAGGCTACTAGTGTTCCTCAGGAACTTGGGCCTGCTCCCATCACTCCTGATGTGGTAACTAAAGTCTTAGGAGTGAAAGACAGCTCCGAAAATTTGGATTCCAACTTAGGAGCACCGGATCTTGAATCTGATAGTTTCCGTCGCCCATCTAATACTCATAGGAGTCATATTCTTCGAGATGCAGAACCAACCCTGTCTGATTCTTTGCAAGCCAGCAGGGTTACCGATGCTTCTGTGGAACATGGGCCAGCAGCTGTCACCAGCGCTGGGAAAGCTACTACAGTCTTGAGTGGGGGGGAGAGCTCCGGAATTTTGGCACCCAACTTAGGACCACTGGAGCTCGGATCTGATAGTTTCTATTCTTTTGTTGCTGAATTCACTGGTCGTACTTCTCCGGGGGAGTTACCTGTTGTGTCGCGAGCCGATTCAGCTAAGAGTTTGCCGGAGGGGTCCGTTCTGGGGGCTGAGGCGGGCCCGTCTAATACTCACTTGAGTGATATTGTCGGGGGTGCGGAACCAACCCCTTCTGATTCTTCGCAAGCCGGGAGGGCTACTGATACTTCTGTGGAACGTCGCCCGGCGGCTATCACTCCGGCTGTGGTGTCCGCGGACTTGGGTGTTGAAGAAAGCTCCGGAATTTCAGCATGCAACTTAGGCGCACTGGATTTGGGCTACCGCGATTTCGGCTCTGATGATTTCGATCACTCATTCCAATCCTTATTCACAAGCTTTAGCGGTCTTGGTTCCTCCGAAGAGGCTCATGTTCGGCCGCAGGAACATTCAGGTCAAAGGTCCTTAGGTGGGTTTGTTCATAATGCCGGAAGAGATACATCTGGTCCTTCCAAGAGTGATTTCATTGACAATGCCGAACTAACCCCATTTGGTGCTTCAGAAGGTGAGAATGTTACAGATACGACACCAGACCCTGGGCTCACACGCATTACTCCTACTATGAGAACCACTGGTGCCTTCAGACCCCCTGCTGGGGTGAGAACCGCTGTCGCTGCGGGAACCGCTCCCACTGTGAAGCCCACTTCCTCCAGTTCACCAGGAGGGTCTGTTCCTGGTCCTGGAGCACACCGACCCAAGACTCCCCCGAGCGACATTGTTGGCAATACCAAACCAGTCTCAGCAGATGGTTCACATGTACTCGGCCCAATCGTCTCCGAGCAACCCAAGTACCACCAAATAATTCAGTTTACGCCAGGAGAATTAGTAGATTGGCTTGATAAGAATTCTTTTTTCACACAGTTTGGTCCTCGCCGTGGGCCGGAGATATACCAAATCTTTCTGTCTTCTGATCTCACTGGTCAAACCCTTCTTCGGAAGGGGCACTCCCTCGCATGGTGCAGGCAGTTTTTTTCGCCCGGTGTGTCGGACGCCCTCAGTGATCTCGTTAGATCCACTTATGCCCACTCCGGTATGTACTCTATTCCTGACAAGAAAAATCGGATAGCACCAAATGATATTCTACTAATCCTAACTTAGATGAACCCATGCCACCCCCCCTCGATATCGGAGCTACGCCTGCCGCCAGGCCCTGGTACCGTGGTCTGTGTAACCTGGAAACTGTGTTGGAATTTCGGGAAAAGCCTCTCACGGCCGCCTTCCACCTCGTGTCAGGAGAGTGGAATCTTGACGATTGGGAGTTTTGTTGGTGTCCGGACAAACTGGAGCCGCTGGTGAACAAGATTGTACATTTTTCATACGTGTACGTGGTGTGCCTTTTTGTAATTTTTCTTGGATACTTGGTATCCAAGTTGCCCACCATCAAGCAAGTTCGTGAGTGGTGGGCTGGGCTTTTCCGCTCCGCTGCTCCTAATAGTGAGGTTTAAAGGTTTGAAGGTTGGATTGGGGGTGATAGGAGGACTCTGGTTGCAAACTGAGCCTTCTAATAGTAATACAACTGTTTCATCCCGTTGACCATATTTCGCTGTGCTTTGTAAATCGAAACTCATAAATTCTCACTCGACGTTTTTACTGAACCACTCCCAACGATTTCAAAGCCATTTGTGTAACTTTAAGAAGTCAGTAGAGCTCGTCTTGAATTATTTTGATAAGGTTTGTTGAGGCGCACCCCTCATCCAAGCTGAGGGCTAACTATCGTCGAGACCTCCCCAGTATTCACCCTAGAAATGGATCTTAGTGCTTTCCAATCCAACGATCTCCTCGCTAATAACCTAATCCTTGGCCGCCACTTCTCCGGAATCCTTTCATCTTCACCGTCCACGGATATGGTGTCCGAGAGATGATCGAAGCGGATACTAGTTGCACCTCCAGAGGTCGTCTTGAAATACTGCTTCTTTACAGTAAAAACCTGCCCCTCGAGCATAATACTTGCCGGAGACCTGCGATCATAGTGATTGTATATCTGCCTCACTCTAGTTCCACGGTCTCATCTTCGGCGATTGTTGTCATAGAAACATAACTTTTCGGATTGATAGCTGCTCTAAGTGTTATGCAATTCTCCTGATGCGTAATATCAAGCCCTAAATCATCGAGAAGTTTCTTCTCCAGAGTATGATACCAAACGGGACGATGTAAACTATGTTGGTTGGAAATCCGCTCCTACTAGTAGGTTCCTTTAGCTCCGGAGCCTCCTTGTGTGGCAAATTGTATAATAGCCCAATATTGTGCAACCGTGAAGGTTTATTTAGAGTTTTCTGGCCTTTGTGGGCTTTGGCCTCTTTGAGAATTTTCTCCGCTCTGTTGAGATAATAATAAAGTCGTTCTGTATAGTAGGATCTTCGTATCTAAACATCTTGCGATCAGTGAGTTTGCCGATTTCACGATGTGAGGCACAAGTGAATTATTTTGGGTCGGGCAGTTTCTTGAAAATGGGGTGGGGAAAGGTTCACTTATTTACCTCCTTCCGGAGGAAATTCGGCTCACGATGTTATTGGCTTCCGGAGGTAAAAGGCCCCCAATTGTGTTTTTCTAGGGTTACCATCCAACCTAACGGTACCAGTATTACATTCCCGAGGTAGCTCGGCTCAACCAGCCTTTCCTGCAGTAAATTTGGAAAGCGCTGCCCACACAGTCCGTGGTAAGGAAACCAATTCTTCGGAGAATGCGGCTAGAATACGGCTATCTTAGGGAGCTAAATGATAAAGTCGGCCCCCAAGATGTCAGTTGACTGTAATAGAAATGAATCAGGGTAAGGTCGCAGTAGTACTAGTAGATGTTGTCATGATTACTCGAACAGGATAGTATTAGAGTTTTTAAAAGCGACTGGAAAGTCTCAGCGATTTAAGGGATAGCTGAAGCCAACCTGCATCCTAGAACATGGATTATCTGGCAAGATTCTACTGCTGCTGCTGAATAGAGTAGGGCCTGAAGTAAAACATCTAACGCAATCAGAAATAGGTTAAAATAGGCCTAGCAATGACCATAAAGGCTAAGTGTGAAGGCGTTTTGTTGAGAGCTTGAGATAGATGTAGTACACTGTTTGACTTCTATCTAAAAAAAACACACTTTGTATAGAGCTTATATACCACTCGGGGGAGAAGGTAGGGGGAGAGAAAAAAGAGAAATAAAAACCGTACAAGAAAAAGAGAAAGCCGTAGGCGAGAATTTATACCTAGAGCGAAATTGCAGATGATAGGGGCGCTGCAAGCTATAAACTGAGCCTTCTGACAATAATGAAACTATTTCATCCCATTGAGAAAATTTCACTGTGCTTTGTAAATAGAAACTCCTGAATCCTCGCTGGGCTAATTTGGACAGGGGGGTTTCGGACGGGTGCGGTGACGGATGGGTCCATTACCCCCTCGGCGGGTTTCCTTTGCATACAAAAAGTGGTGTTCGAGGATGACATCCATAAGCAGGATTCTTGGAAAAGGAAGGAATAGGAGTGATTTTCATAGGGCGGTGCCACCTTGGTCTTAGGCCGCATTCTAGACTACAGGTCCACAAGGCTGTAGCAGGGCCATCACTTTTTCATGGCCATAGCTCTCGGCGATCATGAGTGGTGTTTGACCCTCATAATCTGACTTTTGGGGGTTGACCTCTTTCCGCCCGAGGAGTATTTTCACCGCTCCCTCATGTCCTTCCTCGGCGGCAAAAAAGAGCGGTGTCTGGCCGTTGTTATCTGGCCTGTCTGGGTTGACCTCTTCCCGCCCAAGTAGTATTTTCACCACTTCTTCATGTCCTTCCCCGGCTGCCCAAAAGAGCGGTGTCTGGCCGTCTTTACCTGGCCTGTCTGGGTCGACCTCTTCCCGCCCAAGTAGTATTTTCACCACTCCCTCATGTCCTCCCCCGGCAGCATGAAAGAGCGGTGTATGGCCGTCGTTATCTGGCCTGTCCGGGTGGACCTCTTTCCGCCCGAGGAGTATTTTCACCACTCCCTCATGTCCATTGCAAGCGGCATACAAGAGCGGTGTGTGGCCGTTGTTATCTGGCCTGTCTGGGTTGACCTCTTCCCGCCCAAGTAGTATTTTCACCACTTCTTCATGTCCTTCCCTGGCCGCCCAAAAGAGCGGTGTCTGGCCGTCGTTACCTGGCCTGCCTGGGTCGACCTCTTTCCGCCCAAGTAGGATTTTAACCACTCCCTCATGTCCTGCCCCGGCTGCCCAAAAGAGCGGTGGGTGGCCGTCGTTATCTGGTCTGTCGGGGTCGACCTCTTCACGCCTGAGTAGTATTTTCACTACTTCCTCACGTCCATTGCAAGCGGCATACAAGAGCGGTGTGTGGCCGTCAATATTGGGCCTGTCGGGATCGACCTCTTCGCGCGCGAGGAATGTTTTCACCAGATCCTCATGCCCATCCCAAGCGGCATATAAGAGCGGTGTTTGGTCGCGATTATCGGGCTTGTCGGGATCGACCTCCTCCTGTTCGAGTAGCATTTTCACCACTTCCTCATGTCCATACCAAGCCGCATGAGAGAGTGGTGTTCGGCCGTCAGCATCTGGCTTGTCAGGATGAACCTCTCGTTGCTTTAGTAGTATTTTTACCACTTCCTCATGTCCATTCCAAGCGGCATACAAGAGGGGGGTTCGCCTGTGATTATCGGGCTTTTCGGGATCGACCTCTTCCCGTCTGCGCGATGTTTCGACAGTTTCTTCCTGTCGATTATGAGCAGCCCATTCGAGTGGTGCATACCCTTCAGAATCTCGCTTGATACCATAATATTCCCTACCTACCAAAACAGCTAAAGCTTCAACAATTCTCAAGTGCGCTGCACAGTATAGTCTGCTGAACAGGGAACCGGTATCATTATCCCAATCACCTAGGTGCCCTATTCCCCTGAAGGTCTGCGATATCCTCCTTGAAATCCCCTTCATTCTGCTAACCATCTGTTTTAGCAAGGAGGCCATCGTATTGATCTCAGGTTGCTCCTTTCGGGCGGCGAAGAAAAAGTAAAAAAAAGAAAGGAAAAGAAAAAAAAGAAAAAAAGCACCGTAAAAACAGGCGGACGGGCTGAATTGTCCTCTAGGCTGATCGCACGGCCTGTCTACCTCTAGCGAACTGTAATTGCGGTGGGTTAGAGCAGGCTCACTCCTTTCTCTCCCGAAAGAATAATCCTTATTACCTGATAAATGTCTTGCTGACCCCTGAGTCTTCATAGAAAAACAGGACGCCATTGCTACCTTCACTGTTACCACTCTGGCAATGCCAGCTTCTGAATTCTTCAGTTTGAATGAGCCATTCAAGTCCACCCACGATATCGATCTGGGTCTTTTGAATGTCCTGATACAGTAGCTTGGGCTCCAAAGGTGGTAGCCAGGCTGGGGGCTGGGGTAGATTGCGGGTGACAGTATAGTAATTGCATACACGAAAAGAGATCCCGTCACGGTGGGGGTTGGTACTGTCATTGATCGTAAATTGGAACATCTTATGGTCCTTTGCTGCCCACAGTATTGCGGGGGGGGCGGGGGGCGGGGCGGTCGAGTATAGCCGATCGGTGACAATCCTGGTGGCCCAAGAATAGTAGGGTTTGGCTAATATCACTAATTTGGAAAAGATTGTCAGTGCTGGAATTTCGCAAAGGTTTTCCTCATCTTGAAGGCAAATTTCCTACAGCTCGCTTTCCTACTTTTGCTTGTGAATCTTACCTCTTAGTTAGGGAGCCAATATGGAGCCCCTCAGTGAGGGGAAAATATTGAGAATGCTGGAGAACTGACAAACTGGCGAACTTTCTGCAATTGATAGTAAATGGGGAGGTCTGCAGATTTTAAAGCAAGTGGCGGATACGGCTACATATAGGGGAGCTAAAGACTGCTCGGATTAAGCCATCAGCATGGTGTGAGCTAGTATCATTCTTGTGGCTACCCTACCTATTTTCTTATACTTTGCACCATCCAAACCGTGTCCTTTCACTATGATACAAGTAATACGGTATGTCTGAAGCATTATCACATTCCTCGCATGGGAGTTAGGGCTGATTCGTTCATGATGATTCCATCTCCCAAGTCGTGAGCGTAAGAATGAGCAGTAGAATGAGAAGAAGTTAGTCACCATTGTTGGCGATCACATTCTTTTGTGCTTGGCGTTTCATTTCATTTTACAACCCCAATCACATCTTATCACTCGAAAAACCTGTGAATGTGTGTATCCCCGAGTAAGATGAAAAAGAAACTTGATTCTCAAATAAAAGGGATAAGAGGTACTAATATACTACATCGATTGAGCAGTCACACTGAACACTGTGTCCTATATCATATAGGCCACCTTTCTAAAACATGACGTAGTAGTGATACCCATATTCCAACATGACAGATTGAGAAACGAAACAAGAGTTTTATAACGAAAGGAAAAGGAGATGCAAACTACCTCTGTACGGCGGATAAGAACTAAGTCCAACAAAACCAGTAGGGCCCGGCGGTCCGTTTCGGGCATAGATTAGGACGGACTGCAGTCCGGCGTCCGTCCCGGGCAAGGGCAGAGAATACGGCGTCCGTCCCGTCCTAGAGAAAAGACTGACGGAGTGGACGCTTGGGAAAACTGCCTTCAACTCTAAATGGTAGTTTGTTGAATAGTCCCACTCCGAGCTTTATTTCGAGAATGATGACAAATGCATCGAGTTCGAGCTCTACACTTAACTCCCTCTCGGTCAACACGAGTCACAGGACCACGCCTGAAAAGATAACAGTTGCAGCGGTTGGCTCCTTAACTACAGCGGTTAGGAATTGGTATAAATCCCGAAATGTGTCTGGAGAAGTCCCAACGGATATGTCGATGCCGGGCGCACGCAGACTCCCGCCAGCTGAAATCCCACCCC
>Ga0307507_10010651_pt1 | contig 11821 bp, 6 predicted proteins | sample 7_EM_MG_FD_207223 | JGI IMG/M metagenome (GOLD analysis project Ga0307507, IMG submission 207223) | Populus trichocarpa ectomycorrhiza microbial communities from riparian zone in the Pacific Northwest, United States - 7_EM | ecosystem: Host-associated > Plants > Roots > Unclassified | place...
ATCTCTACCAATTTGGTCTTACTTAAGAACAATTTATAAACAAAGTAGAAATAGCTAATTTCCAGCCAACTTAATTTAATCATTCAAGAACATTGTTCTTTATTTAAATCATAATTGAGGTTATAAATTTTTTTTTTAATGTAGCTTGTTTGCTTAAAAAGCTAAGATATAGAACTACTTTTTTAATAAAAGGAGGGAAGCCAAATTCCGCCATTTACACACCCGAACTACCCATTATCGTAACTCGCTGAAACTGTCCAATATAGTTCCCAACTTGACCTCCCCTTAGATGTTTACCCATTTATGAAGTTTTAGAACTCTGAATGAAACAAGTTTAGTTCTGTTGGAAAGATAACATCTCTAGCTATAACTTCTATGAAGGAACCTATCCCAAATTTTACTATTTTCATGCTCTAATCTCATTTAGAATTTAAGAGACAAAATTGTTCAATTTTTGTCTACGGGTTTAATGAACAACCAAACATTTCTAGTTGACTTCTCATAACTCAAAACAACCATTGCCATTGCCGTGCTATATATCATGTAACATCACTAAATGTAACCTCTTAAAACCAATCAACCCAATTCACAATTCATACTAACAATAGCATAATTAAGATAAAATGTACATCTTCCATTATAAACCTTCATTTATACATTAACACATATCAATTTCTTTAAAATCAACATGCTCATTAAATTAACCAAACTCCCTTTTCCTAAGAATAATATGGTCGGCACCTTATACCACCCAACACTTCAAATTTGTCCCTAATTATTCATGGTTTTAGGTTATTTCAACTCTACATTAACTCAAATTTATCATTTCACAACAATTTCTCAATATCCCTAAAATCCACCTAAGAACCCTAACACAAAATTCATGATATAAAGCATCAATTCTTGATCGAATTCAATTAGACTTGCATATTCAAGTCTAGGCCTTTTACCTAGTGATAAAGTAAATCTAGCCAATTCTCAACCAGTTAAAATTTTTCAACTCATCTCCATTCTTCCTCCTATCCAGCCTCTTTCTCTCTCTAACTCTCACAATTCTTTCACTTAATCTTGCTAATTTCTTCCCTAGATGAAGTTTCCTCTACTTGGTAACCTTAATCTCACATAAACCTTGTTAATTTTAGTGATTTCCCTCTAAATTAGATGAAGTGAAATGAAGATTTCCCTCGTCTTTCTTTCTTTATGTACTTTTAGCTTTGAAGAGGAAGGAATGAGGTATTTATAACTCTAACTTTTCTTATTTACATATTGACCCTATATGGTTCAATTGTTTTTTTTTTATCCTCACTTATTTTCTCTTTTAAAAATTTGTTCTATATCTTTTATCACTTTTAATTTCACTCCTTATCATTTAATTTAATTTAAGTTTTCTTAGAATTAGCCTAACCCTTTTTATCTCTGGGTTAAATTTTAACATTTCAAAATATTTTAACGAGGGCTTACGAAGTTCATGATATTAATAGTTTATTCAATTTAAAGTTACAAAGTTTCTTGAGAAGGAGAAAGATGGTTAAAAAACAAAGATGTTTATATCTTTATTAATAGAAGTAGTACCATAGGGATTTGGTTATTAGGGGTGACTTGCATATGGTATGCAAAAATAAAAAATATTTGTTTGGTTTGTTGTGGGGTTAATATGATAGTATTTTTCTAGTAGAGAGAAAGATGATAGTACTTCTAGTGACTAATCATTGAGGAGAAGTTGTGCGCAGGGTTAGGAAACAAACCCATTTTATAGGCAGTGCAGTTTGTATATAGATCAAAAAGTTTTTTTTTTTTTGTTATTTAGAACTATTCATGTGTATGATGCTATTATTACTATTACTATTATTATTATTATTATTATTATTATTATTATTATTATTATTATTATTATTTTAGTTTGTTGAGGAAGTATGATGTAACTTTGGATCAACTATGGTGAGACATTTAAAATCTCTAAAAGAAAAGAGTAGGAATCTTTTTCATACATCCTGCATATATACAATCACATTTATCAATATTTCCACATTAACCAAGCAACAATTTACTTGATGACTAGAAAATACTATGAACATTGTCAGCTCGACATGGATAGGCGTTGCACACAAGCTCTAAAGCGATGCATGGACAAGATCTAGCCATGTGCGAGAGGGATCATTAATTTGTTTTGTAACAATCTCAAATTTTTAGGACAAGATGCACACTTTCATATGGAAAATACTAGGATTTTAGTTTTTATTTTCTATTGGAATTTCAGCAGATTTTCCCCTTGCAATAATGACATCCCAAGTTATCGACTTGTTTCATTACACTACGATACTCTTTATCCAACCACTTGATCCAATCATCTCAGATCATAATTACACCAAGCAATACTATGAATACAACTTCTCAAGCATATTAACATGTCATTTCTCTAGCATAAAATTAGATATAAATCATAGAATTTAGAGATTAGACATTAATAATCATGCATTGAGACAAATTTAAATTCTTTAAATTAACAATACTTTATTAAACACTATCTAAATATTTATATGAAAAGAAACGAATTAAAAATGCATACATATAAGTGATTAGTAATTAAAAGTGCATTTTTATCAAGGTTTTATATCATCATTTTGCACTTGAAGTATCAATAACTCTTTAACTAGAGCATGTTTTATAATAACAAGTCTGATAATATAAGATACCTTTAATTTATGGTAAATGTTCATTTTAAATGCAGGCCTATCACATAAATCAAAGGATTGATTGATGAGTTTAACTACTGAAATTGAGAAGACAAAGAGAGGGCTAAGCTTAGAAAAGAGATGCTGGTTGAATTCAAATTGGAACACCATTCGGTTATTAGATCATAACTGGAGCTGTAAAACTTGAATTTAGGTCTGGTTTATACGGATAGAAAGCTAAGATATAGGCCTAAAACTTTCATGAAGAGTCCAAGATTCAAAAGGACCGTTTTCAAGTTCAAATTGTAGCAACAATAGAGTAGTCGGAATCTGTCCTACAGGCCAGACACAGTTTAGTGTTCAGCCCATATCTCGAGTTCTAGAAGTCCAAATGACCTCATTCTTGTTTTGTTGGAAAGCTGTGACAATTTCTCATAACATTCATGAAGACTATCTGTTCAAATTCTAATGTTAGTAATAACGTTTTCTGTAGACAAGAAGATAAGGATTGTTACCAGTCAAAAAGTGGCCACCCACTCAACAATTAGTTATCAAATCAATAGTTCCGAATTTCGGCCTATAAAAGGAGGCATTTGCCATGCATTTAGACATCTTGATTTTCAGATAAAGATCATGCTCTTTATTTCTTTCTTTATATTTTTGTAATGTTGAAGTTTTATTATATGTTATATTTTCCTTAATCTCTTGTTTATGCTTGTCATTTCCTTTACTATACTTATGTTCTTATATTGTTTATTTATTTTTCTCTTCTTCATCATGTTTAACTAAGTTTATTATGTCAAGGTGAAAATGTTACACTAATGGTGTAAGAATAAGTATAGTGTAAACTCAACATAGACTTTAATGTTTGATACTAACATGTTTTGTATTTGTTATCTTACTTACTTTTAATACCTTGCTTGTTAAATGGTTAATTTCGATTTGTGTTGAACAACCCTTGGTACAACAAATACTTGATCCTTTCATAGCCAACTATATGGTATAACCGACACCTGAGCTATGAAAGGAACTTGATTTGTTGTTAACATAAGTTATCACCATGAATACCTGATAATATTTACAAGTATTGACATTACTCGAATATGATAATTAATGTAATCATGTTAACAATTTATAATCCGATTGGAACCTCCTTTTGTGTGTGGTTTCCAGTCAAGTAATAAAAAGGAGTTTATACTATACTTATTTGAAATATCATTACCGGATCTTCTAACCTTGACAATTGGTTTATCTTTGTTTAAATCCTTACATCATTATCACATCTCAAAGCTCTCTTCAAATCTTTTCTTTTATTTATAATTTTATATAGTTCACCTCCCTGTGGTTCGACCCCGATCTTGCCGGGTTATGTATTACTTCTACACTCCTGCACTTGGGATAAGTTGATCGTGTCAATAAGTTTGCATTATACATTAATTAACAATTACATTAGTTTTCTATTTAGAGAAAGTTTGACCTAATATATAGCAAAATAAATACAGCCTCAACTAAAGAGCTAGTCATATCTTGAGGAAGATGAACATGCAAGTAAACACACACACACACACATGGACACAATAACACACACACACACACACACACACTTTGACCTCGATAACAAAAAGTGTAAATCATTGCATCTTATAATCCAATGCAATAAATCTTTTTCTTTCCATTACATCCTCACACATAAATTAAAATTTCAATATCAAACATCTTGATATCCTTTGTCACCGATAACTTGGGCCATCTAAATCGATACCAATATCAATTCCAAATCGATATTATTAGTCATCATCACAATGATGACTAATCAAGGATATGCTAATACCATTTTTTCTAGTATCATTAGCATCCACTTCCTGGATAGCTAATCAAATTCCAAATAATGCCAACACCAATGTAACTTCACTGGCATCATTGGCCTCTATAACCTGAAATGGCTAATCAAGTCCATATAAATGCCGATACCAATATAATCATACTGATATCACTTCACGACCCGAAAGGCTAATCAAGTTCCATTTAACATTTTCCTTACCATTCTTTTAGTTGCACGCTAATGTTAATATAATCATATTGACATCATTAGCCTTCATATCCTAGAATAACTAATCAAGTTCTTATCAAAGTTAGTGTTGATATCAATGTATTACATTGATAATCATTAGCTTCCAAATTACCTTGGACAACTAATCAAATTCTCAATTCCTTCTTTTCTTCCACTTTATTATTCTTCCATTTATTATTCATTAATCTTACCTTTAATAATATTGCAGTTAACATAATTTAAGTGAAACAATTAAATAAATCAAGGTGTAGAATTCCTACCTATCTGGTGTGTTAATCCTACACTTCCAACACCCTGGGGTCTAACCATAACAATATCCCCTGTCAAAACAAGATTATCACATTACCATCATTTCATTAATTATGGATCCATACGTGGATTCAAAGATAACATAATTTTTTTTATTGCATTTATATTTCATAACAATCCAATTGTAATAATTTAATTCTCTCATTATCAATCTTGGTCGAATGACCATCAACATTATCCTTAATTAACCTCTTATTTCATCTTGATTAATGATTAACAATACAACACAAACATGTCTACATAAATATATTTCTACAATAATCACATGCATGACTATGATACTTTATTCTTTCTCTTTAAGGGCCATTTTGATCGAATTATACTTATTGGAACTCAAGGGTTCAACTTTTACGCATCTAAATCATTCATCTTACACTTATTTAAACATGATTTAATTCAATTATCATGACAAGTTAACCCATTTAATTCATCTCTATTACAAAATCAAAACCAAACCCTTATTTAATAAAGGAATTGCATTTTCTTTGTTTTCTTACAATTTAATTTCTTGCCTATATTTCCTTTACTTCCATTATCATCAATTAACATAAATTCTAAATCATTTCAATTAAAAAATTCCAATTCTTCTTTACTCTATTTGGTCAAACCATATTCAACAAAAAAGGGTATAAATTTCTTCAAATTTCTATAATTGATACATTGCCTATTTACTTTCAGGCAAGAACACAATAACAACACAATTTGATAGCAATTTCATAAAAAAAATAAATTTAAACCCCCTATCCACACCCTAGGCTGAAACTTACTCTATAAAGAAGGGTGTGGTTTTCTTCTTTAATTTTCACAGTTGGCACTTTACCCACTAATATTTCATATAAAAGAACACCATACAAACCAATTTTCTTGTCAATTAAATGAAATAAATTCAAACCCTTTCCCCATGCTTTGGGCGAAACCTTGTTCATGGTGGAGGTTTATTTTCTTTTTAATTTTTTCAATTAATACATTTCCCAACTCTTTTTTATCCACATTAACACGTTTCAAACATAAAACAATCAATTTAAACAACTTATCTTAAGTTCAAAATTTCCATAATACCTTACATTACAAAAATCACAACAATCCCTATCACAACTTTAAATTAGCTTTTGAACAATTTTTTTACCTCTTAACTTCAAAAAATTAAAAAGGAATTTAGCAAGAAAATCCAAGTTTTCCTTCACTCCCTCTTCTTCCATTCTTTAGCTTCCAAGAATACTTCTTTAAGCTCAAACAACTCTTAAAATTTGAAATTTCTTGTTTGAACCCTTTAAACTCCTTTTCGTAGCAGTGAGACATGAAATAAATTATGAATTTTGGCCAAGTGCGGGAGCAACGCCAACTTGTGTGCTATATACCCAATTCTCTTCACAATTTTAAAGGGCCCAATGTATCTTATGCTAACTTTCCTTCCATGCCAATTCATAACATATGTTTCCAAGGTTCAACCTTCAAAAATACATTATCTCCAAAATTAAATTCAAAGGGCCCCTTCTTTTATCTGCATAACTCTTTTGTCTATCCAGAGCTACCTTCATTCTATCCTTTATGATCTTTACATTTTCTATAGTAATTTGTACCAATTCAGGCCAAATACGCTTTCGATCACAAACTTTCTCCTAACTAACTGGAGTTCAACATTTCCTACCATATAAAGCTTCATAGAGAGTCATCCTTATAATGGTTTGATAATTGTTGTTATACATGAACCATTAAAGGCAAGAGATCCTCCCAATTCCCTTCAAATTCTAGCACACATGCCTTTAAAAGGTCTTTGAGAATCTAAATAGTCCTCTCTGACTAACCATCCATTTATGTGTGAAATGTAGTACTTGGTAATTTATTTACTAAATCCGTCATCTTTACTGATAAAAACAAGACAGATTTTGTTAAGCGATCTACAATAACCCATATAGCATCGTTACCCTTCTTTCCCCTGGGTAATCCTGATATAAAATCCATGGTGATATCCTTCTATTTTCATTTTAGAATCAACAATGGTTGCAACTTTCCAGTAGGTTTTTTATATTTTACCTTCACTTGCTGGTAAACCCCATACTTTGCCATAAATTCTGTTATTTCCCTTTTTTATGTTAGATCACTAATAAAACTCTTTCAAACCCCTATACATCTTGTACTCCTAGAATGTACTACAAACCTAAATTTATGGGCTTCTTATAGCACTTCCTCCTTAAGGGCTTTGCCATCTGGCAAGTAAATTTGTCTACTTATTGCCATTAATCCATCATTTAGAACATGAAAATATGTTTCAACCCCTTGGTTCACCTTCTTTATGATCTTCCCTACATCTACATCCAACCAATGGGCCTTTAATACCTTATCTTGAAGCGCAAAAGGAACTTTAATTTGGGCTATCAAGGATCCCTCAGACCCTAAACTCAATTGCAAATTAATTCTCTGTAGCTCTACTAGTTCCTTTCACTACAGTAACCTCACATGACTTACCACAACTTTACCTTTTCAACATAAGGCATCAACCACCACATTAGCCTTTCTTAAGTGATAATCAATTACGTAGTCATAATCCTTTATCAACTTCACTCAATGTCTTTGTCACATATTTAATTCCTTTTATGATATTATATACTTTAAACTCTTATGATTCATGAAAATCTAAAATTATGATCCATATAAATAGTGTCTCCACACCTGAAGAGCAAACACTACCATTGCCAATCCTAGATCATACACCAGGTAATTCACCTCATGTGGCTTCAACAATTTTGATGCATAGGAAATTATCCTTCCATTTTGCATGAATGCACAACCCAAACCCTTCCTGATAGCATCATTATACACCAACCCTTCAGTCCCTAAGGAAAGAGTTAATTTCAGGAAAGAGGTAAGTCTTCTCTTCAACTCCTGAAAACATCCCTCATATTCTTTTAACCACTCAAATTTGACTCTTTTTTTTATGAGTTATTCGGGTTAAAGGAGATGTTATTGTAGAGAACCCATATATAAATCTCCTATAATACCCTGCTAAATCCAATAAACTATGGATCTTTATTACACTAACAAGCTTTTCTCATTTCAAAACAGCTTTCACTTTTCTTAGATCCACAAATATACCCGTAACTAAGATGGCATGCTCTAAGAACACTACTTCCTTTAACCAAAACTCACACTTATCTAACTTGGCATATAACTAGTTCTCCGTTAAACTCTACAACACTTTTCTTAAGTGTTGCTCATGTTCCATATAAAAACTTGAATACATACTGACCTAAAAATAGTTGGAAGATCTGGTTCATCAGATCCATAAACTCTTCTGGGGTGTTGGTCAACCCAAAAGGCATCACTAAAAACTCATAATGCCCATAACGAGTTCTAAAAGTCATCTTCTACATGTGTTGCTCCCTAATCCTCAATTAATGGTACCCAGATCTCAAACCTATCTTGGAAATACCCTTGCCCTTTTTAATTGATCAAACAAATCATTTATTCATGGAATGAGATACTTATTCTTTATTGTCACCCTATTCAACTATTAGTAATTGACACACAACTTGAGGGTGCCATCCTTCTTCTTTACAAAAAATATCGAGGATCCCCAATATGACTTACTAGGTCAGATAAAACCTTTATCTAGTAACTCCTGAAGTCGAATCTTCAATTTGGCTAACTTAGTAGCAGCATTCTATATGAAGCCTTTGTTATAGGAGTGTTCCTTGGTAATACCTCAATTGACACTTCAATCTTTCTAACCGAGGGCAACCTTGGTAATTCTTCTAGAAACGCATTTGGAAATTTCCTTGCTAGTGGAATACTAGTTAGCTCCATTTTACCCTTTTCCATTTCCTTAACATGTGCCAAGTACGCAGGACATCCTTTCCTCATTGGTTTCCTAGTTGTCATGATTGAAATCGAACAACTAGATATCACCTTCCTCTCCTCTATAAAAATTATTCTTTCACCACATGTCCCTATGATAGTTAGTATTTTGGTGAAACAATCCATTTGTGTTTGGTGTAGACTAAACTAATCCATGCCCAAGATAAGATCAAAATCACTCAATTTCAACAACATTACATCTCTAAAGTCCCTCTAAGTCAGGACCTCCCTAGATATCCTTTCTCTAACCATCTCGCACAATGTGTGAGCACTCTCTAAGTAGATGGGTCACATAGTTGACTCGCAGCTCCTCTAGTACTGATATCTAATTAATTACCCTCTCCACCTTTCTCAGCTAGTGCCCTGCCACCTCTGCATCTAAATGTTTTAGTTCAAAAAACTTTATTTCTAATTATTCAATATTAATCTGTTTTAGTTTTTCCATGAACCCTTTTTATCACCAGGTTTTATTTACTAATAATTTACTTACACTATAAAAATTTTAACCGAGGATCTATAATTTTTTTTTTCTAAAAAACAAAAAAAAAATTTGGTTGAAAAGTTTTGTTTAGATTTTATTTTAGTTTTTCAAAAAAGTAGTTTGTTTAGATTTTAGCCTCAATAATCTAAAGAAAAAAGATTTTAACCTCAAAGAAAAAAAGAAAATAATAAAAAAACTCAAATTCATTCCTTGAAGCTCGTTAAGGTGGTACCTTACTTTTGTGCTTTATATTACTACTGTTGTTTCTGCTCTTTCCTACTTATTAGAGTCACTCTAGTCACCTTTTCTTTCCTTGTCTTTTCATTTTTACTCAAACCTCAAAGAAAAGGAAGAAGCAAAAGATCTTTTCCCTGCTTTTATTGTTTGTTTCATTACTCGAATTCAATTCACTTTTCAAATCTCAATTCAAAAGTTAAGCTATTACGTGAGGTTCCAATAAATGATTTATATTATTCTCTAACTCATCCCTTCAAGTGAAAGCTCTTTGGGCTTAAAACTTGCACAGGTTCACTACTGTCTTGTGCTTAATTTTACCAAATAAAATATAGGTAGTGAGATTCTAAGTTGTGACTGCCTGGTCAACAAGGCTCTAATGTCATGTCATAGAACAACCTCAACCTAAATATTTAAGTTGTTAAGTAAGATCTTAAGATATGATTTATATTAGTCTTTAACATAATATAATATTAATTGACCAAAATTGACATTCACATTATCCAAACATAGGTAGTCCTACCCATAGTTAAGTTAATTCATGACTATGTCTGATTATGTTGATGATGATAATCACTAAAATAGAATTTTGAGCAAAGTAGTAATGTTTTGATAAAATAAAGGGAATTGATTTTTATCCTTATATTTTATAAGCTTCATATTAGTTTAATCACTCTTAATCTATCTATCTTGTAATGTGGTGTTAGAATTTATAATAAATGAAATTTTAAGAGCATGAATTGTAATGTGGTGTTAGAATTTATATTACTTTTTTTTAATAAATTATGTTAGGTATAAGTTTCTCACGTGAAGGTATTTTTACTAGTTTGGATGAGAATATCTAATAACAAGATAGATTTTAAAATAATCATGTCATAACTCGTTTTGACCCCTAACTTTTCAAACATTTCTAAAAAAAGATCTAAAATAACATTTCCATTTCCTGTAAAATTTCTCATTTTTTTTATTTTTTATTTTAGCATTTTTGAATATTTTATTTTGGTTTTAAGTATGCAAGAAAAAATAGTAAAAAAATAAAAATAAAATTGAGTGCAATCTAAAAAAAATAGAAAAGAAAATTAAAAATGATGAGATAGAACATAGAGTGAAAGAATTTGAAAATAGAGAAAAAAGAGAAATAAAATATGAGTGTTAATATCATGTTATCCAATTTATAAATATCCTTGTTCAAGTTTTTCATATCCTAATCCTACATTAGGATTCTCTAATAAAATCTAAACCAAGCATAGTTAAGTGAGGGTTGCTCTAGACTTTTATATATATCTCTTTCCTTTTCATATTTAAAGGGCTACCATATTTATGAAAACAAAATTTATTTATCTAAAATATAATAAAACCCTCTCTTCTATATATATAAAAAAGACCTTCCATCTCTCCCTCATAAGAAAAATACAAATAATAATAATAACATTAAAAAAAAAATCATCCTTCCTTATCTTTCTAAAATCAGACTCAATCTCTCTCTTTTCTTCCCCTTTAGCCCAAATCTAGCTACCCAAACCCCCCCCAACTAAACTTAACTAACCTAGACACTAGCCACAACCTAAAACCCCAAATTAGCCTAGCCTAGCCTATCCATAAACACAAACTCCCCAAACTAGCCATCGCCTGAAACACTGAACTAGCCTAATTTCCACCTTTCATCCATATACACAAACATTCCTTCATTGCTCTTCTTCTATCAACCTAGCTAAAACCATAGCTAGTCGACTTCTCAAACCATGTAAAACCTTTAGAATCCAACTATCTAAACCTTAATAAGCCACCATCCAAGCCTTATTTGAATGACACACCAATCCCCAAAACTAATGTTTCTATTTGAGCCTTCCATCTCACCCATAAACAACCAATAATACCATATATCACTGACACGATCAAAAGATTGATGTCTTATCCCAAGTGTAGGAGTATCGAAGTAATAAATAACCCGGCAAGACCGGGGTCGAACCATAGGGAGGTTAACTATATATATAATAAATAATAATAATAATAATAATAAGTTGAAGAGAGCTTTGAGATGTGATATTGATATAAGGATTAAACAATGATAAAAACAATTGTCAAGGTTAGAGGATCTATTAATGGTATTTCAAACAAATATAGTATAAACTCTTATTACTCAACTGGAAACCACACACAAAGGAGGTTCCAATCGGATTATAAATTGTTAACATGATT
>Ga0307507_10010653_pt1 | contig 11819 bp, 19 predicted proteins | sample 7_EM_MG_FD_207223 | JGI IMG/M metagenome (GOLD analysis project Ga0307507, IMG submission 207223) | Populus trichocarpa ectomycorrhiza microbial communities from riparian zone in the Pacific Northwest, United States - 7_EM | ecosystem: Host-associated > Plants > Roots > Unclassified | place...
TGGGCCGCCGGCACCTTTGGGAGTGCGGGGTATTGACGAGCAGGAACTGAACAAGGCATGTGCTCCTTGCAAGGAGTCTCGCCGCGGGTGCCCAGGCCATTCAAGACTGAGACACCAGACCATCATCAACAACCCCTTTCATCAAGATGGTGTGTTCTACAAACCTGTGCCCAAAGCAATGGCGCCCAAAGTGGCGGCACCCAAAGCAGTGGCACCCAAAGCAGTGGCACCCAAGGTGGCCATGCCCAAAGTCGCTGCACCCCAGGCAGAAGCGCCTGCCCCATCCAATGTTGCAGGACCATCGAAGCCTAAAGGTAATGTGCCCCTAAATTCTCTGACCAATGTTCCCTCTGACATGTCTTGTGGTAGATTCAACTCCCCTCGACTCGATGGCCAAGCCAAAGCCTCGGCCTGTGCAAAAACCCATTGCATCGCCCTCGACTTCTATGCAGACTGAAAATGGTGAATTTCTTCCTCCCTTCAAGTCGAGCCATCTAACATCAATTGCCCAGCTCTTCTGGAGGACCGCATCATCAAACTCGAAAAGCATTGTTGGACACTCGCGGCGCAGGTGGAGGACACAAAAAGAGAAGTTTGCTACTGTCATTGACCAGCGGAGGCAGGACATGGGCGAACTCCTTCTCAAGCTTCAGAAGGTCGAGCAATTGGTGGCTTCTACCAAGGACTGGACGGCACAAAAGGTAATTTTTGCACTCAAAAGTCTTTACCTGCTAGGAAATCACATGCATGGGGCGCTTCAGGACTTCATGAAGAGGATGACTGAGAGCCAACCACAGGAGATGGCGCTGGACTTCGCGGAAAGTGAGGAGTCGATGAGGAAGGTGAAGGAGTTATTCAAGCATGCCAAACCACAGTGGGCGGAAATAATTCGGCTTCTCAAAGCTCAAATGCCCTGTGCCCCCCCTGCTCATGGTGATGAGCAGTCACCTTGTTCGCCTGCCACACCAGATGCAGTGGAACTTGCACGAACAGTTCCTCAGTTGAATAAGGCACCTGCATCTGATGAACCATTGGCACCCCAATCACCACTCTTGGTGGACCAGCAATTAGTGGCAGCCACCGCCAGTGATGTTGCACCTGCCACACCCACCCATCTGAGTCCCACCGCACCCACCATCCCACTGAGTCCTATCGCGCCCACCACGCCTCTGAGTCCTACTGCACCCAGCGCCGACCCAGTTGCAAGGCCAACTGATGACTTGCCTATCATCGTTGTCGGCCCATGTTCTCCACCCGTCGCCTGCCCCTCTCAACCCGCGTCACCTATCGATGGTGATGACCAAACGTCTACTGGGTTCAAAAGGAAGGCGAATGAAGAGGTGGACTCTGACATCACCAGGAAGAAACCTGCAAGCAATCGGAAGAAGGGTCCGCCCCCTCCACCTCAGTGCAAACAGCCTTCGCGTGGCAGATCTAAGGCTCCTGATAGCGAGCCAGTGACAGAAGGGCAGTTGAGCAAACCGGACACTATCATGGAGGGCATCGAGTAGACATCATTATCCGCATGGGCATGCTGCGCCCAAATTACACTTACATCTTCGAATACCCACTAGCTACTAGGGTATATATAATATATTTCTTGAGTGATTCTTCAACAGGTCTTGCATTTCACTGTGTCTAGTGGGCGAATGTGCTGTGGCGCTCGCTCAGTCCTGACAAATTGTTGGGCGCAGGCAAACCTACTCAGGCACATGCATGCCTTACACCAAGGTTTTCAGTTTGAATCCAAACCATATATTCACTGGAATAACCATGGCTAATTTACTGTGGGTGACTAGGGTGCTGGTACAAAGTCAAGTGCGGCGCCTAAGTCAAAGACAAGCTGTCTTGGCTGTGTATCTGGATTTTCGCTTGACACTTATGGCGCCTGCCTGAAGTGTTGGGCACAACAGCATTGGTGCATAAGGGCGACTCTGGGTGACTTGGGCGCTGGTACAAATTCAAGTGTGGCACCCAAGTCAAAGACAAGCCTGTCTACCATTGAACAAACATTCTTTTGGTCACATGTGCAAATTTTATTCTATTAATATTCTATTATTGCTTGACAATTACTGCGCCCACCTGAAGTGTGGATAGGCGCAACAACGGCGTTGGTGCAAGGCGCGAGTGATTCTGAATGGGAGTGCCCACATTTGGCGGGCAAAGCAACATCTTGGCCCAGCCATCACTAATGGATGAATTATTGATATCTGGGCCAAGTCCGCTGGCTCCATACAGTATGAAGGAATGTCAGGTTCAGTTGGCCCATTAGGTAAGGGCTAGGGTCACTGTCATATGTGGGAGATTTGGATGAGCTCTTCCGAGCACTTGATGACAGTGACATTCATCATGCAGGGGAGGTGAGAAATATGCTTCCACATTGATTCCGCATTGCTTCCATCATGCTTCGTCTGTGAGACCAATGAAGACTTGGGTGATATTGGCGAGCAGGGCATGTCTGATTGCCCGTGGTGCTCACCGATGATAACCCTCAACCTCTCTCAAGGTCAAAGAGTTCTTGAGCATATAGGCGTGCATATCCTTTATGACCCCGTGGTCCTCCAATCGATGCCTCTGTGTGGTTTATGCCTTCGCCCTGCACCACTTTGTCAATTCTTCTTGACTAAAGGAAAGGGGGCAAACGGGAACGTAAGAATAGACCAAAAGGCTTCACGAGGTTGCCTCATGACACTCAACTACTCTTATAGCATTGCAGCCACATCCACTTCATCTTCGCCATGCTCTAATGTCCCAATGTGTTGTGAACTGTGTTCAAAGTCAGATCCTGCCATCTGGCGGTATTTTATGAAAACACACTTCCAAGAGAAACACCCAAACACACCTATTGCAAAATACGAACATGTTTGGACCCTTTCAAACTTTGAAATGTCCGAAATGAAAAAGATCTGGGGAAAGCGAACAAAGGTGACTGTAAATTGGGTCAAAAAAGTCACTTTGCAAATATCAGAGGACCATTGCGCTCAGATTCCATCGAGGTAAGTTTCTTTTATCTTTTCAAAGAGAAAAGCAACTTACCTTTCAAGTGATACCATCTCAACACCCCCCACACACGAACCGTCGTGCTCTCCATCAAGCTCAGATGGAGAGGAGGACTGCGATGGTGATGTCGATAATTCACAACACCAGAATGAAGTCCCTGAAAGTGAGGGAATAAGCAACAAGACAGATGAACAACAAGACAAAAGGATTGATACCGCCATTGACAGAGGCGCCGTTATGCTGATGGGAAATTCCCATGGCGTGCTGTGTGAGGCCGCTGAGGCGATGTCCACAGATACAACAAGGTTGCTAATCTTGAACGACAGTGTGAGTTTATTCAAACTTGTAAACTGTGGCACTTACCGAGGTACAATCAATGCAGAGCAAGGAACCACAGCAAAAAGAAACTGACCCGGAATACATGGCTCATGTGCAGTGTCTGGAGGTAGTGTTGCCAAAGCTCAGCTCGGCTTGGCTGAGCCACCCAGCTGAGCCAAAAATAGCGGAGTGAAGCCATGTTCAACACTTGGTAGGGTCCTGCGGCTTGAGCTGGCTTACGAGCCAGCTGCCACATGGTTCTAGCCAGCTTAGCCACAGCTTTCTTCTCAATTCGGAATTGACAAGAGTATTAAATAACTGCAAACAAAGTGCTCGACTCAACGTTGGCTCACTGGCTCACTAGTGGTACAGTTGTTGACCCACGTTCTATTCCAATGACAGGCTACAACCACAGTGGAGTGTGAGTGGCTAAGTTCAGATGTGAATGTTTCAGCAAATGTGGAGATGCAAAACAAATCGCCTCTACTCTTGATGACTACTTTGCAGAGGCTGAACTTGTCGGTTCTGCCCTCGTGTTTCTCGAATCCTGAAGGTCAGCCACCTTCTTTCTTGCACACATGCACTTGCTGAGATTGCTCTAGAATGGGATTTCCGAAACAATGAACAGCACACCATGGAAATTGTGACCAACTCAAAGTTCTGCATGGTTGCGTTATCAGAGACAAGATTTGGTCTATCGTCAGTGGGAATCAATGGTGGGATGATACTCAATTGTTGAATTCTGAAACTTCCATACAAGAATGCCGTTGGCAGCTGGACTGGTACTTGAGATGTGGACAGCCCCTGCCTTCTAATTCCTTTTGAAATCATTTCTTTTGCCTTACCGTTTATGAATGCAGTTTCACCGGCCTCATGTAATCTTTTGAGCAGTCAATAGTACAGCAATAAAGATGCCATGCAACATCGCCATGTGATTGACATTTTTTTTATTACCACAGTGCCAGGAAGAGCAAGTTGAATAAAGAAACACCCAGTAATTATTTAGATGCCATTGTTGCTTAAAAGCATTGCATTCAAGTGTTTTTCCTTAGCAAAATCATGGTTCCCAATTCCCAACGGGGGCGCAATCGCAGTCGCAGAGGAAGCACATGCACATCCACTCGTACCTCCAACCGAAATCAAGATACTGTTCCACCTTCTACTCACCATGTGAACGGTGCAGCTGAAATTGCCTTCCAGTGGAGAGGTTTGTGTTTTTTTTTTGCTGTTGTGAGCTTTTTATGCAACGATCTGATGTTTATTGCAGTCATTATGCCAGCTGAAGTCAATCAAAGTTCTGGCTCTGGGCAAGCCACCGCAGGTGCCTTCCCTGCCATTGTGGAGGAGCAGGCAGTTCCAGCCCTAATTGACAGGGGTAAGTATGACAGACAAGAACTCTCATACCATGCTGGTTCACTGTCCTATGTGTAGATCAACCTGTTCTGATGGGGCCAGCATCATTACTGGTCGATGACAACCCATTTATTTCAGCTGCCCCTGCATCCCCAAATGTACGCTTCAATCTGCCAAGCACCCCTCCATCAGTTGGTGCTGAATCGTTTGCATCTCCGAGCCCATCACAGTCGGAACTTGATGGTGAGCAAGGACACCCAATTCCAGCTCAGCAGACTGGAGGAATTCATGTCACCCCAACTCGACCAAGTTGCCCAGTAAACACTACTCCAAATCGTCGAATCCCACAGGTGAACATTCCCCTTTCCCGTGGGACACCACGTGCAGGAAGGCATAGCCCTTTTCATTTGCAGCATCGAGAACAATGTCAGATCAACGAAGTCAAGAAACTCAAGGCCAGGGATATATGGTCCTTTTTCAAACCCAAAAATGGACAACATGCTTGTTTATTTTGCAAGTCTGTTATTTCCCTCATTGTAGACTCCCTGTACCATTACTCACAATCACTTAGGCAAAAACAAGCTGTTGATCCATCGTTCATGGTTCAAACATATGGTCTGAAGACCGGAATGACCGTTTTACGCACACACCTTTGCAACGAACATTTGGGACCATGGGTTGACGGTTGCGACAAGTTCAAGATCCCCATTGTTGCAAAAACATTTCAAGACCGTGTTGACGAGTATCGTAAAGCTAATGGCAGAAGTCACGCAAGACAGGAAGATCCTACGCTTCCAACTCAAGCTTACTCACATGAAGCCTTTATCGATGTGATTGTGGAGTGGATTATTGCTGATGATCAGGTGCGACTTTTCATCAAATTTTATTTATGCCATATTGGTTGACTTTGAAATTACATCAGTCTCTTAATGTCGTTGAAAGCCCAGAGTTGCAATCTCTGTTTCGAATGTTGTGTGAGGATTTGCGTGAATCAGACATCCCGGGATGAACTCATATCCAAATGCGTGTTGCTGCTATTTGGGATGAACACATTGCAAAACTTGAACATGACATGATGGTGTGTTCTCTTTATTGTTGTAGGAATATAATATTAACCTTTTTCTTATAACCAGTCAGCACTCGGGAGAATTTCCATGACCATGGACCTTTGGACGGATCCAAATCTTTTGCCCTTTATGGCAGTAACTGCACATTGGATCGAGGCAGAATCTATGTCAACGCCACAAGGTCCACAATATAATCTTCGCTTGCAGTCAGATCTTATTGGGTTCCATCATGTTCCTGGGCATCACAGCGGAGAACACATTGCACATGCCTTTCTTCATGTCCTTGACCGCATCAGAGTCACACACAAAGTAAGGTGTAATTTACTTATTCAACAATTTTTACCAAGTCCACATTCAGATCGTCTGGGTCACTTTAGACAATGCAAGTAACAATGACACCTTCATGTCGAAACTGGAAGAGGAGCTTCGTAAACGTGGGATTCTTTTCGATCACAATGAAAACAGAATTAGGTACCACTGTGATCTTGAATTATAGGTTTGAACGAGAAGTTATTTATGAGAGTAGATGTTTCCCCCACATAGTTAACCTGGCCTGCCAGGCTGTCTTGGGAGCTCTGACAAATCTTGACTATGCAAGAGAGCCTCAAACAAATGAAGAACAAACATCCTTCTTGGAAGCCATGGAGAAAGATCTGATTGCAACACTTTGTGCACTCATCCGAACGGTAAGCGGCGATGCTGATCTGGCTCTGCAAAGTTGTCTCTGACAAGTTCAAATCACAGATACAAGCATCATCAATTCGCCACCAACAGTTTTCACAAATCGTCAAGACATTTATCGGCAAGGACCTTCAACTTCTTCGTGACATTGACACTCGATGGTCATCTGCATTGCTCATGATTGAGTGTGCACTGATTTTAGAAGAGGTAAGCCTTGGCGTTACTCGCAATTTACGTTACCAGGTTAACTTTGTTATTTGGATATGTAGTGCATTGAGTCTTTCCTGAGTGTGCTGGAATTCCAAGATCTCCGAGATAAATACCGCCTTGTAGATGATGAATGGAATGCCCTCTCGGTCACTCGTGAAATATTATTAGTATGTTTTATTAATTTGAAGATCCAAACCATGACTGATTACTTTTTAGGTCCCGTTTGCTTTTCAGCGACAGCTTTCTGCTCAAAAAACACCAACCCTTTGTGATGCTATTCCTTCATTTGAAGCGATGATACGAACGTGGAAGACCATGCAGGTAGAGTTTTTTGGCGGGCCAGAATCTGATGTTATTGAAAAAGGTCTTGATAAACTCACTGTGTATCTTGAGCATGCAGAGCTTGTGCCGGCCTATGTAATTTTGATGGGTATGTGATCTTGCTTGTTATTGCATTCAAGTTTTTCTTATATGCAAAAGTCCTCAATCCATCCGTCAAGTTACGACATTATGCCGAACATGCACCTGAAAAGCTACAATGGGCAAAGGAGACCTTGCGGTGTGTTGTAAGTGATATGCACATCAATATCTGGCTTTGCGTGAGTTTAATTCTTAACGAAGCTTTTGCCATACTACCTCAAGCATACACAAGCGATGAGAGCACCCCACGATGCTGCCCAAACATCCCAACCTGCTTCACATCCAGTGGAAACTCCCGCATTGGTCAACTCTTCATCAGACACCCATTTTACACCCCTTCACTCTCGTGCTAACCGTCTTGGTTGCACAGCTGTCCCCAGCCGAACAGCAGATGAAATCCTCAGTTTCACGAGGCCAACTGCCATGCGCAATAATCTCGAAAATGAACTTGACAGCAAAATCAATTCATATCTTCTCGACACGAAGATTGGTACAAGTAGTCTCACATATTGACAGGTATAGTGATCAACTTAGGCTCATATGTATCGAGCTTTACTGATCCTAATACAAAGGAAAATCATCGCAATCGTATATGTGAGCGACTTATGGAGGAGATCCAGATGCTCAAGTTTTCGGTCAAAAATGGGCAACCTCTTGATTTTACTGTGGGAACAAGTGAGAAGGATATACTAAAGTACTTGGAGGAAATGACAGCAGGTCCTGACAATGTTTCGGAGGACTTGCATACATATATTCAAAGGCTGGGTACTTAGATATTCAACAAGTACAACAAGTTTGGCACTTGAAATGTGGTCAGAATTGAGTTACAAATGGTATTGTTGGTGCATTCAGTGTTCAGCATTAGACACCGGGGATGCAAGAGCAACTTTGAACAGTGTTCACATTTGGCCAGCCTAGGCTTGACTTGAATTTCGTTGAAATGAAATGAATGTGTGGTGGTAATTTACATACGAATTTGTTGGTCAAAGTCTGTCAACCATATATTGCATATTCACGCTCCACCTCCACCAGCTTTAACATCTCTGGCATGGAGCAGGGAGCGTGGATTCCTTCAAGACCAGGCCTGGTCATGGTGACTCAACCAGATCTTCCTCGCCATTGACCACAAATCAGGCCGGCTCCTTGTTCAGCACTCTTCCTGGTCTTTAATTCTCTGCTACAGAGGTCAATACAATAACGCACCTTATAGATAGTCGTAAGCTGCCTTCGCTGTCATTGATTGATCTGGTGGTTTGGGAATAAGGTTCAGTTTGAAGTATGGCCATTTTCACACAACGGTGCTTCAGCACAAGCACTCCTTCATAACCACAAATCCTCTCTGCCGCACTCTCAACTTATTCCCTGTGGCACATCGTCTCTTCATCCTTATTTGCTGGAGCCTTGTTGTGATCTTATTTGTCGCTTCATTTCACTCTCCACCACTGGCAGAAATCCTTGTTTCCAACCAATTTCCAACCCATGGCTCTTCCAACACACGGCCGAGTTATCGTGGATACAACTGTAGGAGACATCAAAATTGAGCTGTGGTCGAAAGTTCGTGTATTTTTTGATACTGAAATGCCAAAACAGACCCCAATGACTTGCAGGAAACACCCAAAACATGTCAGAATTTCCTCGCATTGGCCATGGAGGGTCTGTGAGTTTCTTGCAAGGCGGATTTCGCAAGTCGACTTACGGAAGTGTGTAGGCTACTATGACAGTGTTATATTTCATTGGTTAGCTGGATTTTGCCTCCTGGAAGGTTGACATTTCGTTGACGAGTCCGTAAAGGGTTGTGCCAGGATTCCTAGTTCAAACTGGAGACAAAACTGGGACTGGGGGCGGAGGAGAGTCATTCTATGGTGGTACGAGAGTTCAGCATTATCTTTGACTCTGAATTCACGAACATGCAGAACCATTTGAGGACGAGATCCACCCTCGACTATGATTCTCTCACCGAGGCCTTGTGGGGATGGCGAACAATGGGATGAAGAATTCGAACGACTCACAGTTCTTTATCACACTTGGTTGGTGGTGATGTACCCCTTCCTCCACCTCTCTCTGACCAAAGCCATAGATCGTGCTGACAAATTTCATGGGAAGTACATACTGTTTGGAGGGGTTATGGGAGATACAGTGTACAGTACGTGGCCCGACCTTATATGATGCCTGCTCAAACAATAACTAGTTTTAGATGCGATGAAGATTGGTGATATGGGTGCTCAAAGAAGGCCAATTCTTTCGATTGTTTGACTGACCAGCCTTCCTTTATGCAGAGGTTTACAAGGATGGCCTACCAGTGTAGTGAGTTGCTTTTATCCTTTCTACTGACAGCAAGTTGATATGATGGCAGCCCCCCAAAGATCAAATCCATTCAGATCACTGACAACCCATTCAACGATATGGTGTCACGTATCACTGCTGCTGAGAAACATGCACAACAGCGTGCGAGGGAAGAGGTGCAACGAGTCAGGCTCGATGTTGTTCAACAGGTGCACAGTGCGTAACGATGATCTATGAAATCTTTTTACTTTGTTGACATTTTTGTCAATCAGAGAGCATCGCCAAGAATAAAAGGCAGGCATACACCGTCACTGAGAAGGCTAGCCACCAAACTAGCGCAGAATCGTGGGGTACTGGTCATGCAGTTGCCCGTATTCCCCACGTTGGAGGAGGAACCCACCGTTCCGGCCAGGTGCATTCATCTATCATCAAGTGAACTGCATCTCATTGAATCTAGGCTGCTATTGGTAACATGTGCCATGGAGGTCGCATGTTCACACCCACCAAAACTTGGCGCAAATGGCACATCAAGGTGAACCAGAACCAGCGCTGCTTCGCCGTTGTCTCTGCCCTTGCCACTTCTGCCCTTCCTTCGCTCATCCTCACCTGTGGTCACTGCATCAAGCAGATCGAGGAGGTCCCCTTGGTTGTTGCTTCCGAGTCTTTCACCAAGACCAAGGAGGCCGTGGCCCTCCTCAAGGCCCTTCATGTGTACTCCAATGTTGTCAAGGTCTCCAACTCCTGCAAGCTCATGCTGGGAAAGGAAAGATGAGGAACCACAGGCACCGTCAGCGCTGTGGTCCCCTTGTTGTGTATAATGAGGACAATAGTATCATCAAGGCATTCCGCAACTTGCCTGGTGTCGATCAGGTCAACGTGAGGAGACTGAACCTCCTCCAGCTCACTCCTGGTGGTCACCTTGGCTGCTTCATTATCTGGACTGAGGGTGCTTTCGCTCTTCTTGATGAAGTCTTTGGTACCTTCGACAAGGTTTCGGTCCACAAAAAGGATTACTAGTAGGTGCTATGCTCATCTTTTTAGTTCTTTCCTCACCAGGATTTCTAGCCTCCCCACCGCCAAGATCATGAACCCCGATGTTACTTGTCTCCACCTGATGGTGACGCCATTTCCCCTCTGTCACTTACTTACCCTTTGAGCGCTGGTGAGTTGTCCTTTGATGGCATGGCCTCTGGCAGACATAATTGTGAGAGCAGATCTCACCCCCCACTCCCACCATTCCACCCTTGCTGCCTACCTCACTGTCGGATGTCCGATCAACCCCTACGGCCACCGCAGTCTCTTGCTCTGATTCACCAGTCCCATTTTTCATTGAGACCGCAATTTTCATTTGGCCTGTGAATGAACGCCCCTCACTTTCCACATTGTATGCTGCAAAGCAGGAGATGATGGTCACCAGGAACGATCTGGACTTGCGCGGCGACAGCGGAATTTGATGACAAATTGAGCTATCCCTAGCTTGGAACATCAACAATCACCTTCCACCCCACTTTCTACCCATCGATATCGCGACTTGGACCATCTATTGGTCCTTGCCTTTTTGTGCCACGACGTGGCTAGTCCTTGCTGTGAGAGCCAAACTGCGCTGAGTACAGCTGGCTGTGCTTGAAAATATTCTGGTGATTGATGTGAAGGTTCCTCGTTGAAGTTGCTCAATCCTCCTTTCCTGGTGCCCTCTAGTTAGGCTTTGCCCGGTGTTGTTCCTCTATGATATTTCAAGCGCTCTCAAAATCCCCCCTCACGCCCCATCCCCTACGCCCCAGTTAAGCCATCACTCCATCCATGCTCCTGTGCATGCGCAATTCAGTCGCCAAGTTGAGTGTTCATCATATACCTATTACATCACATACCTACACAACTCCAGATTGTTGTCTACATAGTTTTGTTGTAGTAACATTTCTGTATAATCCTACAACACATTGAAATGACATGTTTTATGCTCTCAATGTCCACATTTGAGGAACTAAGTTTGTTTTGTTAAGTTTTTTCTCTCTCTGACTTCAGTTTCTTTCATAATTGAAGCATGATAAGCTGATCATGGATGGTGCTGAGACTTGGGAAGTCAAAAACACAGTGCGTGTTGTCAGAATTTACTATGAAATATTACCTTCCTTTTTTGGTGATGAGCAGCCAGCTAGCCATGAACTGAGCTGCTGTTCCTAGTTTGGAGCCGCCAAACCCATGGCTTGGCTGCGCTCCAAGCCACCAATTATGGCCAAGCTGCAAAAGCTGAGCTGAGCTGAGCTAAGCTGAGCTCTGGCAACACTATCTGGAGGTGGCTTATGTACATATATAGACATAAGCTTATGTACAAATGTGGAAGTCACATGCAACGTCACACATAAGCGTGAAAGAGAACATTGAGTGTTGGAGAACAACCGTTACCCTCCAACGCTCTCTCAAAACGCGGGCGGTATCCAGATACCGCCCGCGTTTTGTCCTCTTTCCATATCCCCTACACACTATTGT
>Ga0307507_10010654_pt1 | contig 11818 bp, 4 predicted proteins | sample 7_EM_MG_FD_207223 | JGI IMG/M metagenome (GOLD analysis project Ga0307507, IMG submission 207223) | Populus trichocarpa ectomycorrhiza microbial communities from riparian zone in the Pacific Northwest, United States - 7_EM | ecosystem: Host-associated > Plants > Roots > Unclassified | place...
TCAAGCTCTAGCTTATTGCGTATTTCCTGATCTGTACGTCTACTGATCAGTGTCGGTATACTCGCTTTATCAACGGGCACGAATATCACTGTATGATACGTATGCGGTGTTGAAGTTGGTAGTTGTTCGATTGTCTAGAAGTAAGGGGTTGCTCTAAGGTCAGACAGTTAGTCTCGCTTTGTAGTCTCGTGACTACGTCACGTGATTAACGTTCCGACAGAGGCTTAAGATTCTATATTAATTATTAAGCTCTAAACGCAATTATAATTTAAAACCGATATCCTATTCCCTTAATTTAAGAAACGCTCAACCGCTTATTAAAGGCACGGTACTTTACAAAGCTTAATATAGTTACTGCCTTTAACCGAATCTGTGTCCGTAAAGGAGACAAAAGTATATAGCTTTTTATATATAATAGGGACTCTTTAAATACCTAGTAATGCCATTTAGTATAAAGAATGGTCCTAGTACGTTTTAGTAATACATTAATAATACGCTTTAAGAATTCCTTAATATATTTATTATTGCGTATATTAATAATTGTCGGAATGTTAGTCATGTGACGTGGTCACGAGACCACGAAGCGAGGCTAGCTAACCTGACCTTGGAGCAACCCCTTACTTCTAGACAAGAATAACTACCAACTTCAACACCGCATACGTATCGCAATACAGTGATATTCGTGCACGTTGATAAAGCGAGTATACCGACAATAATATCTTAATTTACTTATCTTCGCTTTCTAAATACCGGAAGCACATTTAAATAGTCCTTAAACGCCTATAAGACGCGGGTTTACAATGCGATATTAAGAAATATAAGTTCTATATATCTAAAGTTACGTACTTAGGCCTGATTATATCCCATAACGGAATTAAAATGGACCCTAAGAAGGTCGCTGCGATTATAAACTAGGAAAGCCCTAGTAACATATAAGATATTTAAGGATTTCTAGAATTTGTAAATTTCTATTATTAATTTATTATTATTCATTGCTTAACGTCCGATTTAGATCCCTATTAGGCCCACGCGGACTACTCCTTATATACATATAGGGAGAAAACTCTTTTAAGAAAACCCTATAATCCATCTCCCCGCCTTTTGGGACTCGCCTATAAGGCGCCTACAAGTTACCTATAGTGCTCTACTACCTTACTTTTTAACCTCCTTGGGAACCACTACTGCCGTAACAAGCCTATGGACGCGCTAGTATTGCAAACTTTACTCTACTACTATAGAGTTATTAGGGGGCGCCTATTGCTCGCCCCTTTGCCTTTTATTACTATTTCCTTTATAACCTAAAACTGGTCTAGCACATTTTAGCTAATAAGCCACTAGGTAACCACCTTAAGACCTTTTTATATTAAGAGTAGTATGTTATAGTTCTCTATACCAGCTACTAAAAGTATAGCTTCTTAGTTAATACGTAGGGGGCATAATAGTATTATATGTTTTGGTGTCTGTCTTAGCCAGCTATATTCACATCTTAGGCTACCTACTAGAACACCTACCTAGTAGAGCCAATCTTTTAGTCCTATTATCCCTATTCTTAAGAGTATTGCCATTATATTTTCTGCCTTTATTAGGCCTTTTTAGAGCTCTTAAGTGTTTACCCCCCATAGCGTTAACTATGCCACAGCTTAGGTTTCTCTTGCCTAAGTTAGCCTCTATACCTTTAACTTCTATACGCCTTTCCAGCATTGGTCTAACCAGTATTATATTACAAAAGATAGTTTCCTAGCATTCTTTTATGCTCTACTTTGGCTCCTTTCTCTTTCTTACTATTATCTTTACTGGCCTCTTGCGCGTCTCCCTTCCTTCTCTATATAGGCCTAGGCCCTAATATAGCACTATTCTTCTTCTACTTTCTTCACCTGTTTCTCTAATATCTCTTCCCTACTTTGGGGTTGTTGGTTTATTCTCCTATAAGGCGCCCTAGGGTCCCTCTATAGTTTATTTAGGCATGTCTTAATATACTTTATAACATTAGAGTTACGTTTACTTTGCGCCCTTTATATTGCAGCGGCTTTAATATATAGTTATAGGGGGGGAATATTAGCTTCCTTCTTAAGCAGTGCTATAGCCGTTCGCTTATACCCGCCTATTATGCTCTAGAGGCAGGCTATTTAGACCTTTTAGAGTAGTTTAAGGAGTAATTTAGGGGGGCCCTTCTTGGTTTCTCCAATGGCCCAAACACTGGATCTATATATTATAGTTGGCCAAACAACTGCTGTGTATAGTAGGCGTAACCTCTGGAAGCATAGATGTAACAGTTCACCAGCACTACGCTGAGATATAAGATCGTCGCCTAAGAGGCTCCGAGACATGATCGACGCTACCCTTGTATGTCTCGGATACGGTTAAATATTGAGTTATAGACTACGGAGTTCTAGGTCTACTTTCATGTATTTAGTTCACTTGATTTCCATAGATTTATAAAAAAGTTGCTTATTCAATCCCCACACTTGCACTGTTATAGTTATGAGCCTGGCTCGCACTCCCGGATCGCACTACCTGCTGACTAATTAATTGGATCGCACTACCTGTTGCACTATCTGTTAAGCAGTTAATCTACTACCTTATTTAAGAAGTCACTACTTCTACCACGTTTGCAAGTGTCTTGAGCTTCTTCAAATACCAAAACCAGTCTACAGCCATCACGCTGCAGACGTCTTCTACACACAACTAGTCTACAGCTATTACGCTGCAGACGTCCTTTACCGCAACCAGTCTACAGCCACCACGCTGCAGATGTCCTCTACCACCACCACCACCAGTTGAACGGACGATCAAAGCCGACCGACGAATAAACTGACGAATCAAATCGTCAAAATAAGGTTTCGCCAAGACGCTAACCTAGGACCCTGCTTGACCTATCAAAATCCTAAAAATGACAACTACAAGCAAATTAAAAATTAACGTTATCCTCAACCAGCCATCTGATTGGATGCAATGGTTCTTTATTATTTAAGACACTGCCAAAACCAACAAGGTATGGCAGTATATCAACCCATTAAAGAAGAAAGACGAGCTTCCGAAGCTAGAACCTCCAAAACGACCTATACCGAAAGACGTACTTCCCACTGCTACCTTAATAGCTTAACTAGATCCAAACCAACTCATTGCCTATAATCAACTATACGCGGAATATAAGGACGACCTCCGTATACACTAGAAGCAAGAGCAAGCCATAAGCAATGTTAGCACCTACATTGTTCGATTAACATTGGTAGACTACCTTCCTTTTATTAACGGCCTCGACACAGTATATAAACGACTTTAAGCACTTAAGAAAGCACTTGCCCCTACCACGTTAGGTTAAAAGCACGACGTCCTTAATTAATACACGGCTCTTAAAGCCTACAATGAAAAACAGAGCGTTGACAAATGGTTAAACAACTGGCGGAATGTCTATAAGCTTACAGAACAATTGGAGCTACCAGACGTACAGGGATTCAGACCCCACTACGATTTTGTATAAGCCATTAAATCTATCTCTTCTAGTTTCGTAGGAGCGCTAGAAGTAGACCTTATCAGAAAAGAACAAAAGGACAAAGAGGCCCCATCCATTATCGACCTTATTGAGGAATTTAAGGAACACTACCGCATGCAGTAAGCATCTTCTACTACTACCACTACTGCCAATCACTCTGCATTTACAACCCTTCAAAATAATTCAAATTCAAGGTGGAATAAGGAATGCATATACGGCCTCGTGCATCGATATAATGACTGCTACTACATCGTTGAGCACAAGCGCCCTTAAGGATGGAGACCAAGGGCAGACATTTAAAAGAAAATAGATGAAATGATCTTATCTATACCTTGGGTCAACCCTATAATTAAATGGATTTAAAAAGAAGAACTGGAAGCAAAGAACACAGGAACAATTAATTTTAATTCTAAAACTAGCCTAGCTTCTACAACTCCGACCTACAATACTGCCGCGTTTAGTACTGGTTAAACACCGTTTAAACTCCAGAATACCTAAATACTCGACCCTGGCGTAGATATGCACGTCTGCAACAATAAAGAAGACTTTATATTCTCCTACTTAGCAGCAGAAGACGACTACCTAATTGCTGGTGGAAATTTTAAAAAGATTTAAGCCTACAGAACAGTAACTATTACTGTTAATACACCTACTGGGAAGTCAAAAATGAAGCTATTCTATGTAGCACTGGTACCAACCATGTTTACAAATATTGTAGCACTCTTAAGAGCTACTGATAATGACATCCATTTTGACTTAGGATGAGATGTGCTCTACCATCTAGCAACTGGCGAAATAGTCTACTATGCGAAACAACTAGGGGGCCACTAGGCACTGATGCATAGAGAGCCTACGAGTACCCTAGATTCGACTTAGTCAATATTCTCAACCTCCAAGAGATACCAGCCTATAACGGCACCAAATACGACAACTATGTTGTCACCAGATCTGCGTACATCGGCACCAGATCCGCCTACATCGGCACCAGTTGCAATAACCGCAACATCAACGACGTCTACAACGTCACCAGAGTCATTGAATACGGCGCAGCCAGCAGCCCGTGCAAAGAAGACAACCTGTTAAAGATGCAAGAAGCAATTCGAATCAGGAAATGAACTCCATAAGCACCTAAGAAAGAGCTATAGATACACCCAGCAGCAATAAGAGACTTAATTAAATACAACGGCTTCATCCAGAGCCTCACCAGAAGCACCACATGCGACACCATCAACGGCTATATCCAAAGCCTTACCATATCAAACGACGACACAGTCGCTTAACCAGATTCAAACATCTACCTTAGGTTCCACCCCGAGCGTCCTCCTTGGTTACAGCTTAAATGCTACCCCAAGCGTCTCCTTGGCTATAGATTAAGTGACTACCCTAAGCATAGATTAAAACACCACACTAGAATCAAATACCTTACCACAAGGACTTCAAGACGATATCTTAGATACAATTAAAGCAATTCCAATTTAACCAAGTAGTTCACCAGAACCGTTAAATACAGCTCTACATGCTAACGAAATCTCGGTTAAACCTTCTGCCAACCTTACCCTACCAGAAGGATTAAACCAAATTTAATGTTAAGCGTATAGCACCATTGCTCTACCCTTCGCCGCTTTAAAATCGTATCTAAATTTCCTATTTTTGGTACAGTTTTTACCTTTATTTTATTTTCTATAGCTTTAACTACACCGTCAAATCTGGGGGGGTGTGTAACAGTTCACTAGCACTACGCTGAGATATAAGATTGTCGCCTAAGAGGCTCTAAGACATGATTGACGCTACCCTCGTATGTCTCAGATACGGTTAAATATTAAGTCATAGACTATGGAGTTCCGGGTCTACTTTCATGTATTTAGTTTACTTGATTTCCATAGATTTACAATAAAGTTGCTCATTCAATCCCCATACTTGCACTGTTACAATAGACCCTATATAGAATTGACAATCCTGGATAATGTAATATACTATGCTTGGCCCTTACGGGCTGCTTGCACCATATATGCGCTCCACTAGAGCTTACTATCTACCTATACTCCTAATACCCTTAGGCCCTAAACTAGTTAACCCCTAAAGCCTTAGATATGGATTGGTTGCGTTTTTTTATAAAATGGATTAGCTGGTATTTCTCTAGTAAGAATTGGACTCCATATTATCTTGCCCATTCTATATAGGTGTTATAGGCTTTCTCTAGTGTTCTGCAGTTCTCTGCGGCTATTGGCCTGTATGTAATTAGGTTTATATCGTCAACAAAGCCTATCCCCTAGGTCGCCCCTTCCTCGAAGGTGTTCTATTATTAATTTATTAATTAGTTCTTAAAAATTACCCAACCATTAGTAAACCTAATAAGGAAGAATATAAAATTTAAATGGACTACTAGATGCGAATAAGCTTTTAATAACTTAAAATAACGTTTTGTAACCGCTTTAATTCTATTACGGCGCTGGTGGAAAACGGTGGATTATAGTAGACGTTATGGTAGACGCCGAGTCACGTGAGTCTACGTGACTAGAGGACCGCATAAAACTTCGCACGGCGCTGCTATTCTTCTCCCTTCCTTTCTCTAGCTTTGGATCCTCGTTTATAGACTACCAATTATACAGGCTTACGCGTCCCTTATGCCGTGCTCGTGCCTTAATTAACTAAGTCGCTAATATTATCTAAAGCTTAACTACTCTTTCTTCCTGAGAAGGAACTTAAATATATCTATAAAGGACATAGAACAGGACCCCAAGGACATCACTAGGACTATAAGGACAGGATAGACCCCTAAAAATTAAAAGAATATAAATAGAACGCGAAACCTAAGAATAGGACACGCACGGACTAGAACCCCTAAAAAATAAACAAATACTAAAAATTACCTAATACCCCTACCACTATGCCAAGAAATACAGCAGCTAGCAAAGCCGCTATAGGACCTATAAATACCTCTAATAGTAAAACAGTCGCCGTCTTAACCCCCTAGGAAGAGCTCATAGCAGCTAATGCTAAAATTAAATAGCTTTAAGAGCTGCTTGAAACTAGAGACACCCCTATACCTAGTAAAAAGTCATTAGATACCTAGAGACTTGCTACAGTCCTTAAGACCCTAGCCTAACGTACAGTATTAGCATTATCGCGGTCCGCGAAGGTTGCGGACCCCCTATTGCTTACAGATGGAACTGACCCTATATTTAACAATTGGAAGCTTCAACTGCAAGACAAGCTTAAAGTTAATACGGACCACTTCCCTACTACCCAAGCTAAAATGGCCTACGTCTTTGGCCGTACTGGTGGGGACGTATAGACGCATCTACATCCGCAATACGCCTAGGACTTGGCAAACCCCTTCCTCTCTAAAAAAGAGATGGTTAACTACCTGTCTTCTATTTATAAGGACCCCTTTAAGACACAGAACGCCTACCTTAATTACAAAGCTCTTAATATAAAGACGACGGAGACCTTTTTAGCCTTTTAGACCCGCTTTCTATACCTAGCTAGCCAAGCCCGAATTCCCTATAAAGACCTAATACTAGACCTCTTTAATAAGCTTACCCTAGACCTACAGCGCGCCATACTGCCAGTTTTTACTACTGTACAGACGCTAAAGGTACTTATAGACTACTGCCTAGCTATTAACCAAGGCCTCTATTAAATTAAGGTATAATCTAAGCGGTATAAAGCTAGAAACTCTCTAAACTAGACTATAAGCACTTTATAAACGGCCTATAACACCCTAGCACAATCTGCAACTCCTATAGCACCAGCTATATAGCCCGCCATTAATTTAGCAGCTAGCTATGTAGCTAGTCCTACTATAGGTCTAGCGCATACTTGGCCCACGTATAACGACCCCTATAAATAGGCCCTTAGCAATTAAGGAGCTTGCTTCTTATACGGCCAGAAAGACCACTTTGCAAAGAATTACTAGACAAAGGTAAAAACAGGTAAAATTCTGTTAATTTAGGAGGACAGTATAGAGTTAGAAAAAGAGGAACCCTAGAGAAAGACTCCTCTCTAGGGTTAAAAGGGATTAATATATTACATATTAATCTAGGTCGGCTAGTTAGTAAAAGAATCTGCACTATCCCTTATACCTTATTCCATAATGGATATTAAGTTTTAACCTCTGCTTTAGCTAACTCTGGAGTAAATGCCTTTACCTTAATAGACACCCAGTGTGCCGTAAAGCTGGCTAACTTTTTAAATGCACCCCTTAAAGAACTGCCTAAACCAATTCCTATTTACGGGTATAATAGACAAATAGGGCTACCTATTATAACTATCTTACGGATTTACCTCCGCATTAACGGATAAAGGTAGTATAACGTCCCCTTTCTTATTACGGACCTTAGGAGCCATAATATAATTATAGGGAGAAAATAGCTAGCCTATTTAGGCTTATAGCTTAATGTATAGAATAGACAGCTTATTTAGCCTAAAACCCTACCCCTAACCCCTTCCTTTATAAAAGAAATTAGTATTATAATGGAAAACCTTATACAGCCCTAGATTAATACTATTTACTAGGCTGATACTATGCGCAGAGACTAGGCCTTTAAGAAGGATATATATCTTAATCCTTAACAGATCTGTATACTACGCCGCCCCTAAACTATATATATTACGCCATCTATACCAAAGACCTAGGAAGTTAGTAGTGACCTAGTTAAGCCCCCCATAGAGAACCTAGGCCCTATATAGCCCTAAAGGAAAACCAGGGACATTAGACACCATACTAAGCTAATAAACAGGAAGGATAACTTATGGAAAATAGAATATAAGCTAAGGAAGACTATACACCCTATACCACAAGATACGGCCCAATAAGCGTCTATAAAGAAACCTATAGACCTCCCACCAGTTAATATCTACTATATTAGCGCTGTAGGATTTTACTAGAACTTAGTTTAGCCTAATACCATTACCTTTACAACTAGCCTATACAAAATTAATTAAATACTTAAGGAAAAGGAAAGCGAGCTTAGCGGACAGGAAAGTAAGCTTATGGATAAGGAACTAGTAGAACAAAAACTACCTAATTAACACTAGAAATTTAAGGACGTATTCTCTAAGGCAGTATTAGATATACTTCCGCCTTACCAACCATATAACCATAAGATCAAGATTGATTAAGGCAAGGGAAGCACCCTTAGCTTTAGCCCTCTCTACCTATAGTCTATCGCCGAATTATAGGCTATAAAGTAGTACCTTATTAACAACCTTAATAAGGGCTTTATTAAGCCTAGCCAAGCCCCTTTTAACTTGCCTATTCTCTTTGCCAAAAAACTAAATAGAGGACTGCGCTTCTGTATTAACTACTATAAGCTAAATAATATAACCCATAAGGACCGCTATCTACTACCCTTACTTAATAAGACTTTTACCCAAATAAGTAGAGCTAGGGTCTTTATAAAGCTTAATATCCGCTAGGCCTTTTACCAAATTAGGATAAACCCTAGGTTTAAAGAGCTTACTATATTTTAAACCCATTACGGAATGTACAAATATAAGGTACTCCCTTTTGGACTAACTAACGGACTAGCTACATACCAGCGGTATATAAATAATGTACTCTTTAACTACCTTAATGACTTCTATACGGCCTACCTAGATAATATTATAATTTACTTTAAGAACGAGCTGGAACACAAGGAGCACGTCTATAAAGTCTTATAATAGCTCCGCAAGGCTAGTCTCTAGGCCAATATTAAGAAGTTAGAATTTAGTATTAAGCGTATAAAGTACCTAGGTTTTATTATTAGTATAAACAGAATTAAGGCCAACCTAGAGAAAATGGCTGTAATTAACTAGTAGACACCCCCACAGACTATAAAGGGGGTATAATTATTTTTAGGTTTCTATAACTTCTACTAACGCTTTATTAAGAACTATAATAGGATTGCCTAGCCTCTTAACCGCCTTACTAGGAAAGACCAGCCATTCCACTTTAACGCTATATATATGCAGGCCTTTAATAAGCTTAAAAAGCGGCTAGTATTGGCTCCCCTACTTGCCTACTTTAACCTAGAATAGCCCTTAATGCTAGAAACTAATGCCTTAGACAGTATAATAGCTAGTATTTTTCCCCAGAAGTAACTAGACGGAGAATAGCACTCTATTACATACTATTTAAAGACTATAATAGATGCCGAGCTAAACTACTATATCCATAATAAAGAAATGCTGGCTATTATCTCTAGCTTTTAGCACTAGTGTGTACAGCTAGAGGGGACCCCTAAGCCTATTAAGGTAGTTTCGGATTATAAGGCCCTAGAATACTTTATAACAACTAAGGCCCTTACGGCCCGCTAAGCACGCTAGGCGGATATCCTATCTTAATTTAACTTCTTAATTATATATAGACCAGGCACTACGAACTATGCGGATGCTTTTATAAGGTATAAACAGGACCTAGGTAACTAGGCGGCTATAAAGATCTTATTACAGACCTAGGCACTACTATAACTAGAGTACCTTAACCCCTAAATATAGGCAGAACTAAATACGGACCCTTTAGACGCTAAGATATGCCCTATTAACTCTATAGAACTTAACCTTATTAATAAACTACTATAGGCAAACCGTATGGCCCCTTCTCTATAGGAGTACTGCGAAAAGGTAAAGGATGCTACTAGCCTATAGTCCCTTAAAAACAGACTGCTTAAGCACCAGGAACGGCTAGTGGTGGTAAAGGAATAGAATTTATAGACTTAGCTTATCACCAAAGCATATATTTAGGTCTCTACGGCCTACCCTAGAAAAAATAAGACCCGCAGAATTATTGGCGACCGCTACTACTAGCCCAGAATGGTTACAGATATTAACCGCTATGTATAGAACTACAACAACTGCTGTAGGTCTATAATTCCACAAGATAAGACCCTAGGGCTATTAAAGCCACTCCTAATACCAGAACGCCCCTAGCAGTATATCTCTATAGACTTCTATAAGTTACCTATAGACCGCGACGGATATGATATGGTTATAATTCTAGTTAACTACTTTAGCAAGCGCCCGTTCTTAATCCCCTATTATAAAAATATTAATACTAAAGAGGCGGCCTAACTGTATATCTACTATGTCTACCAAATTTACGGACCACTAGATACTATTATATCCAACTATAGGCCATAGTTTATATTAGCCTTCTAGAACGAGTTCACCTAGATCCTAGGTATTAGGCTAAAGCTCTCTATAGCATACTACCCCTAGATAGATGGTTAGACGGAGATTATAAATTAGTACTTAAACCAAAGACTCCAGCCCTTTATTAACTACTTTTAGGATAACTAGAGCGGACTACTACTTATAATAGACTACGCCCAGGCAACCCTACCCTATAACTCTACGGGGTTTGCACCTATTCAGCTAGAAATAGGATACTTACCCTATATAAGCTTTAACTGGAAGAGACCAGAAGGACTATAGACCGTACGCGAAAAACTATCTTATAAGGAAGTATAGCAGTATGCTAGACGTTTAGAAGAAGTATAAATAGTAGCCCGTAAGAACCTAGAGAAGGCCTAGAAATTAATAGAATAGCAGGCAAATAAGCATAGGCGCGAGCCTAACTTTACCATAGGCGATAAGGTCTGGGTTATAACAAAGAACTAGAAAACAGAACGGCCTAGCTATAAGCTAGACTATAAGATAGCAGGACCATATAAGATCCTTAATAAAAAAGGCAACTTATATAAGGTTAAACTCCCAGACTTAATTAAAGTCCACCCTATTTTCTCACTAGATAAGCTATGGAAAGCTGTAAATAACCTACTACCTAGACAAAAGAATGAGCCTCCACTGCCAATTTAAGTTAATGGCGACAATAAATGGGAAGTTAATAAAATACTAGCCTGTAAACTAGTATGAGGAACGCTAAAATACCGTGTTTAATAGAAAGGTTACAATCTAGACCCAACCTAGTACCCCGCCTGGAACTTTATAGGTTGCCCCTAGAAGCTTAAAGAATTCTATAACCAATACCCTAACAAGCTAGGACTCCCAAAGTATCTAAACAAGTGGATGGAGTGCTAGTATAGTAAAGATAATAAGCTACCTATTAAGCATACAGATAAGAACACCCCATGGATATAATACGGACATACAAAGCCTAAGGGCAGGCTTTTTCGGAGGGGGGGGGTAATGTTACAGCGCTAGTGGAAAACGGTGGATTATGGTAGACGTTATAGTAGACGCCGAGTCACGTGAGTCCACGTGACTAGAGGACCGCATAAAACTTCGCACGGCGCTGCTATTCTTCTCCCTTCCTTTCTCTAGCTTTGGATCCTCGTTTATAGACTACCAATTATACAGGCTTGCGCGTCCCTCATGCCG
>Ga0307507_10010655_pt1 | contig 11818 bp, 9 predicted proteins | sample 7_EM_MG_FD_207223 | JGI IMG/M metagenome (GOLD analysis project Ga0307507, IMG submission 207223) | Populus trichocarpa ectomycorrhiza microbial communities from riparian zone in the Pacific Northwest, United States - 7_EM | ecosystem: Host-associated > Plants > Roots > Unclassified | place...
ACAGGCGCTATACACAAGGAAGAGACATAGAAAACCCCGTCGCAGATAGTATTCCCATGAGCCAAGCAATGAACACATACACACCCATTGCGCCGTGATGAAGAAGAAAAAAGAAAAAAAATCCACCCAACCTGCCATTGCATTTCATATGACCCCTACAGCTAATCAATCGCATCCCTTTATGCCCCTCCCCCGCCATTGGTCGCTCCTTCGTCTTCATCGCTACTCTCTTCTTCATCGTCGGATTCTTCGGCCTCGGCAAGGGCCTCCGCTTCTTCCATCTGCTTTTTCAGCTCCCACACCTCCTTGCGGATCTTCTCGTCCCTAGCCATCCTTAATCTCTCCACTTCATCTACGCCCCCTGCCTTCTTAAGTTTACCCTCCTCCACAAACTCCCCGAGTTCCTTCTGGAATTCGGGGACTCTGCCTTCCAACTCCTTCTGCCTAGCCTTTTCTGCCTTCTCGATCGCCTCCAGTCTGCCCTCGTGATTTGGTTGCAGAGCGCGCACCTCACTAAGCACGCTGTCTTTAGCTTCGGTAGGGTCGAGTTGATCATCCGGATGTACCATTCCCATTGGGAAACCTCTGCTAGCAGATCTCATAGATCCGCCCACTCCATTAGCCTTGAATTGGGTCTCCGTGCACTGTTCCACCAGCTGGAATGTCTGTCCTGCTTTGTCAAGATCGTCCTGTAGGTCCTCGATGAGGTTCTCTTGCATGTTGAAGAAATCCTGTTCCTGGCAGACGAGTTCGACCTCCTTCTCCCAGACCTTGCGGAAAACCGGCTTCTCTTTCTTAATGTATTCGCCCATCTTTTTGAGCTCTGCTCTGGCTTGGGCAATCTCTTTCTTCACCTGGTTCAAATTACGCGCCAAAGGACGGACACCTCGTTGAACCACGTCCTTCCGTAGATCTTCGACGGTATCCTGAAGGTCGTCGACACGATTAACCAGAGCATCTGCATCATTGGCCAAGGCCTTTTTGCCGGCCTCAACGTAGGCACGACCCTCGTTAGGACCAAGAGCCGGGTTACTGGCCACCGCTTTAACCGAACTAGCTTTAGTTTTAATAGCAGACATCGAAGTGTTAATATCGGCAACAAATGTAGAATAAACTTGTCGGAGGACCGCCAAATCCTTTCGGAGGTCCCGAATTTCGCCAAGTTGCGCGGCATTGTCCTGTTTTGCCGAGGATGTCGACGAGGGGCTCGGCAGCGATTGAGGCTGCGGCATGATAATTGGGGTTGTCACGGGAGGTGCAACTGAGAGTTCTGCTATCTTCTTAGCTGCCTCTTCTTGTCTCTCGGCCACTCTCTGAATCTGCAGTCCTTGGCCGTCAACTGATCCCCGTAGTCCCTCAACCAATTTTTTGAGGTTGCCCATTCCATCGTCGATATGTCTTTTGACCTCATCCAAGACTTCGATATTCAGGCACAACACGGCTCTGTCCTTAACGTCTCTGGTGTCTTCAAGCTCGTATCGCACACCAGAGACCGAATCCTGTAGATAAATTTCCGGGAAATCTTCCCCGGAAGGCGGGTTATAGTTGAATTTTGATATAAATAGTAACCGAAGGGAAGTAATTGACAGTTCATCTAAACCATCGGCAAGGTATACTTTTTTGATAGAGCGGCCAAGTTGAAGGAAAAGAGTGAGATCTTTGCCCAGTGGTGGACTAGAATCTCGCCTGATGTCAGGCTTCTTCGAACCTGTCTGAACCCCGCTCGAAATAGCCTTTGTAGGAGACATGGCCTTCATTTCACCCTTTTGGGGTGTTGGAGGAGATGTGCCCGTATCAACTTGAATTGTGGGTTTCACCTTGGTGATCTCATTGTCTTTTGCAGGAACAGCTGGCGCCTCTCTCTCGATCTCTTTCACGACAAGCGATGAAGGGTCGGTCTCTCGCTCTTCTGATATACGATTCACATTTCTCATTGGAGAAGTCTCACCACTCCGAACCGACTTTGGTTGATAAGAGCGCCTTACTCGAACAGCGTCCAGTGATTCCTTTGATTCCCGATTGCGAGGGACTGCAGAAGGATTAGAGGGTAGCATCGGCACACCACCTGGCGAAGACCCTGTGAGCTTCGCAATTTGATATGCTGAATAGCGACGAGAGGCCCTTCTCTGGAGAGGGTCTTCCCGCTGCAAAGCGGCTAGAGCATCCTGAGCAGGCGGTGTAGGTGGTGGGGGCGGGGGGACAAAAGTTTGGGCGAGTAGATCAGGCATAGAAACAGGTGCCTCATTGATTGCGGGCTTATTGTAAACATCTACCGAATCATTCGTTATGGGAGGCGAAGCCAGATTTGAACTGATGGATGCGTTGTGGTTGTGAGAATTTCGTGCAGAAGACGTAGAACCCCTCGCTGGGGTTGGATACGGAGGTGGTGGCGAGGAGCCCCTCTGATTTTGTCCCCCACTCGGAAGAGATGAAGAGCGCGGAGGAGCAACCTCCTCTAAAGAATCACCGCTTCTTGCCCTAGGAGGAGGCGCCGGCTGGGACGGAAGCCCTCCCTCTGAAGGGGGACCCCCGGAGGATCCACCGGATTCTCTTGTATTTTTCTGTCGTAGTTTTTGTTGTTTTCGTTTAAGACCGTGCAGAAGATTAATGATAATCTCTCTGATTCGTGGCAAATAAACATCTAGGCTTTGGGGACTAGCGTCTTGACTTAGAGTGCTCTCTAGTATCGTTCTTAAGGCATCTGGGACATTTCCGAGGTCTGCAGTCTCAACGCCTATGGCTGTGAATGCTCGACATGCCAGATTAAATTCAGAACCGAGACGAACGTAAACATCGGATACTTCGGCCTCGGTGGCCTGTTGGCGTGACCAGGCGGTGAGAGTTTCGAGTAGTTGTTTGGTTGCGATGAGAAGCTGAGTTACAGATTTCTCAATGGTTGAAAGATGTTGGGAGGGCTTCAACTGCGGTCAGCAAAACATGTCACAAATACCGAGGCACAAAGGCACCAGCTGTGTAGCAAGTGATCAAAAAGCAAGCACAGATGGGCGAATGCCTAGGCTGAAGCTCGGGGAGGGGAGGTGAGGGGGGTGGAACTCACGCTGGTTTTGTTGCGCTGCCGAGGGCTTCTCGCAGAACCGCCAGAATTTTGGGACGACATTGTCGAGGAGTGAAAAGCAGAAGACTGGGATGGAGTTGGAGATCTTCTGAGACCAGAGCGGTGGGAGCTAGATTGCATACTCCGCAAAGGTAGCTAGCTATGATGCGTCTGGAGGTGGGGGAAGTGAGAGAAAGAGAGCAAGGTGAGAAGCGGAAGGAGAGAGGTGGATGGGTGGGGGTTGCCGTCGGGTGGTTGGCTGGTGGGGTGGGTGGTGATCTATTACAAGCACGGTGATGGATGTCAATGGTGGATGGGACTCGGTGACATGATGCCGGGTTTGGGTCTGTTTGCTGCTGAAAAGGGTTCTGGACCTGTACGATAGGGTTTTGTAATCATACGGTACCCTGCCTTTCCCACTGGTATGATAGACCCTTTCTATGTATTTATTAATATGATACCATACACCGGGAGCGAAAAGACGTTCACATTTTAGTATTATAAGCTCCAACACCTGAAAAAAGTCAACCTATTTTCGCCCTCCGGTATTTACAGTACTGTTGTTAGCGTAAGCAGGAAGAGGCGCCATAGCATGGCACAACATTGCAATAGTCCTCACGAGTAGCTTATGGCCTAACTGACCTTACGCGAATAAAGCCCCAGCATATCAGGATTGATACAAGAAGTTACCGGGAACGATACTCGAATGCTTGGAATGGCTGTGCGAAGCGGGGCTCGTACGGTATCGGCCCTGGTATATATCACTGGCACCTCCAGTGAGATAACTGTACCAGGATCCACCCCTATGCTACTGGTTCAACTACCTAACTATGCTTGACACGGGTCGAAATTCCATTATCCTCGGGTTGCAGCGTTTAATTTAAGAGGTCAGATCATTGGGGTTAATGCGCATTCTACTGGATGATGGTAAATCACGCGAAGAACAGCAGCAAGAGCAGGCTGGTTAGTAAATATCCTACTGGTGAAGAATTCGAAGTGAAAATAGGGTTCTAATGAGATTGAAAAGGGCCAGCGCCAACCAAAACTCCCGCCACATACCCGTTAAGTGAATTGGGAAAAGTAAGAAAGAGGGTTACTCGAGTACCGGTATCCTGTCAGCATTTCCTCCCCCTGTGAGATGCCACGAGGGTTGCATCGAATCTTCCTGAAATTCAAAAGAATAGCCGCATGTTGGTGATACTGGTACAGCATTGCGCTGGTACTGTTCGAGGGGTTGAGAGGGTGGGTAAATTCTGGCACAGGTACGGTACTCCTACAGCCTAACAGGCTGTACCCGAGTACAGGTGCTGTGCAGTGAGTTTACAGTACCGGTATCATTAGACTAGGCTCGAGAAGAGGGCATTGAGGCTCATTACAAAAACTGTCAGGTGTGTCTTGTTATATTGTAGTTGAGGTTCCCATTCTCGAGGAACACAATGTGATCACTTAGGTGATCATTGGCCGGCTCGTGTGCGCAGAGGCTTGGGAAGGAGGAGAGGAGGGTAGAAAAGAGAAAAAGAAAAGGGAGGAAAGATCAGTGCAGCTATATCGGTCAGCTGCTTCAAAGGACAATAATTATTCTGGTTGTGAAGCAAAATAGTGCTAAAATGGTATTTATGGCGTCACTTTCTGTGTCAAATTCATCAATTCTAGTAATTCAAGGGGAATTAGTTGCTATATTCTTCGTGGCTTGGCGTGGTTGTTGCCTTATTTGGATAAATGTTGAACTGAAAAAAATAAAAATAATCAGCAGTTTTGCGTTTGCGTTGAGAATCCTTTTTTTTTTCTTCCCTCTCTTGAAAATACCGGTATCATAGTATTTTGCTTCCTTCCTTCCTTCCTTCCTTTCCTCCTTGCATATCGGCAGTATTCCCCGCAAGATAGAAAAGCTCCTTCAAATACATCATATTTTGGCACAATACTGTGGTCAATATTTTGCTTCAATCATCGTCCTCAGACACCAAGTTTCCTTACATAAAAGTGACGAAAAAGGGAAGAGGTAGAAAAAAAAAAAAAAAAATAGGCAAAAAATTAACTTGCCGACCCTCTGTGCTTTCTTTTGGCGGGTCCTGAGACCTAACCCATTGATAACTACCTACCATACTACGGTACTGCCTACCATAATATTATCATACCCTACTCGTACATGCTCATGCTGCACCGCATTGCTTAGGCTGCTCTTCTCTCATCGATTCTAGTCTCCCTCCTCTCCCTCTTCCTCCTCTTCCTACACATTTGCCAGGTGCTCTTCTAATTCCATTTCTACCTTTTTTCTTTTCTTTTCTTGCCGTTCATTTCGTCCTTTCCTCAGGCTGGGAACTTTCCTTCGTTGTGGTTGTTTTCAGACTTTGATCAGCAAACGGAAGATCTCCTTTCCTCGCCTTTTCACCCTCTCCCTCCCCATCTCTTGCACTCTCCTCCCCCTCCAACATCCCCTCCACACCTTCTCCACCAAACCTCCGCCTTCTTACTCCCCCTCTCCTTCCCCAACACCCCTTCATATACTATCTACTGCTTGAGGGGAAGAGCAGAAAAAAGTACTCTGAAACTTGGCGTCTTATAGAACGTGTTTGTTGCATCCCTTCAACCCCGGTCATGCTTCCCTGCTTACTTTTTTTTCGCAACTCCAGCCCAACTCACAACACCTAATTACAAGCTCTCGCAAAACTACATTGATTCAATATGGCCACCACTGCAACAGCTCCTTCCGCAGTGACCAATGGCGCTTCTTCTAACCCTTCTTCTAATGCTGCCGGAGGAAGGCCGCAGTTGAAGGGTAGCATTGCTGGGGGCTCTGGCGGCGGTGGAAATTCCAATAGACGACCTACCCAATCACCCATTGATGGTGCTCAGAGGTAAGCCTTATCATTCTAGAGTATGCTTCTGTCTAGATGGGGGTGTGTTACCAATGTATTGGCCTCTGCGGTTGAAACCTTCCAGGCGGAAACCGTGATTCCCTCATTTAGGGAGTTGTTACCCTTCCCACAAGTATTTTGAATTTTAGTTCTCTCTCATTTGTTCATCCCATTCCTCTCCTAATTGTTTCTCTGCCAGCTGAGCTTATTGTGAGCTTGTTTTCTTGTTTTCTTGTTTTCGAACGATATTCGTTTTTATTTCATTCCAGTCCTATTTCTTTTTTTCTTTTCTTTTTCGGAGCGAGTATCTATTTGGGTGCTTGTTGAATTATGATTAATTTCGGTATATACAGGCGAGGTTCTTCTCACAAACCCTGGCAAACAAACAACCAACAACAGAAGTACAACGGAACTGGAAACTCAGTTTCTGCATCACCCACACCCAGCCAGTCCGCAGCAATGAAAAACAGGGGTGCCAATGCCTCTTCCGGCGGGGAGTCTGATACTCATGATAAGCATATGCATGATAGAACCCTCTATTTGCTCATGAATCTCGTAGTAAGTATCTTTTCTACGTCGAATTCTCTTTTGAGTTCGTGATGGCTGTTGGCTATGGAATCATGGAATCTTTTATATATATAGCTATTATTAAATGCCCTTAATCGATTGAATTTTGGAATTTCAGTTTTGCAGCGTTGCTGACCAAATATTTGTTACACAGGGAAAACCAGTGACAATCACTCTAAGAAACGGTGCACGCTTTGCAGGCATCTTAACCGGTGCAGACACCAAGAGTCACGACCTTGGTGCTACTATGAAGTGGGTTCGCCAAGTCGGAATTCCTTTGGGCAATGATAGCGATGAAAGAGTAGAGGAGGGTGAGTATGTTGGTGGGGGTCTCGAAAAAGCTATGATTTTTGAGCCGAAGGATTTGGTCGATATTTTTGCTGAGAAGATTGCCCTTGGGGAGGACGAAACTCAGTCGCAAAGTGCCCATCCGAATGGTAAATATGATTCTGGCAATTTCCCATACTATCACTATTGAAGCTAACGCGGTTTGGAAAAGGTGCACCTGCAGGGAATTTCCGGACCGATGCTGATATAGCCGGAAATCTTGCCTTACGGGAACGGGAGCTGCACAGATGGCAACCAGACGAGAAAACTGCTGAGCTTTCCCTTGAGGAAACAAATCAGACCTCTGGTCAAAGCTGGGACCAATTTGAAACAAACGAGCGTCTATTTGGTGTTAAATCTGATTTCAACCCCGACATATATACTACAAAGGTGGACCGATCACATCCTCTGTATCAACAGCGGGATGCTATAGCTCAGAAGATTGCTCGGGAGATTGAGTCACAAGGCGTCGGCCCAAATATGAATCCACACCTCGCTGAAGAGAGGGGTGTTTCTTGGGGTGATGATAGTGGAAAAGACGAAGAGGATAGATATGGAGCTGTCCAGAGGACTCCTGCGCAGGCAATTCTCCCTCAGATACAACCCAATAACCGTTATACACCACCAGCGCTTCGGGCGCCTACCGCACTTCCAACGGTTCCCGGTGCTCCGCATGATCCTGCTATAATCTCGTCTCAGCTTCTTCGTCCTGAAACCCTGCAGCAGAAGCAACAGCAACATCAGCAGCCACCACAGGCTCCTCGGCCTCCACCTCCACAAATCACACTCAATCAACAGCCACCGAATAAGGGTTCTGAAGATATTTCCGCAAAGCCGAAGGAGAAGACATTGCTTCCTGAAACAATAGTGCCTAAGAGGGGGCATCCTGTGCCATCGTCTGTGGATCCTAGTGTTCATAGCTCAGATGCCCCTCTTCCCCAAGAAGTGACTGAGAATTTCAAGAGATTCGTCAACTTAGAGAAGGAACGCTACAAGAAAAAGAAAGCTGATCTCGTTCAGAGGGATAGGGTATCAAAATTGGAGGAACTTAAGAAATTTTCCCAGAATTTTGTCTTGAAAACGGAAGTTCCACAGGATCTGGTGCCAATATTGGCAAAGGATAAGTCAAAACAAGCGGAGATTGTCGAAAAAGCTAAGCAGAACGTTGCTAAGACAACTAGCACTCCCCCTACGGCGACTGTTCAGCCGTCCCAAACAACGAGGGTTCCTCCTCCGAATAGCTTCGCTGCGAAGAATCCCGAGGAGTTTCAATTAACACGTCAACAGTTGTTACAAGGATTTCCTCCAACCCAATCACGTTTACCACGCGGACAGCAAATTCAGCAGCCCCCTCTTAGCACTCGATTACACCAAATTGCTGTTGATCGACGCGCCGGCCACCAAGTGTCTGTAAGGTCTCCCGTACCTATTCCTGAGCACCCCCACAGTGTCCCTACAGGTCCTGCTGCTGGGAATATACCGACAGCTCCAAAGTCCACATCACCATCTTCTGCGGCTCATCTTCGGAATTTGAGTGCAAAGGCCCCAGAGTTCAAACCCAATCCTAATGCTATATCTTTCACACCGACCCTAGGCGGCCCGTCCACCACTGCCACCCCTAGTCCAACAACTTCAGCGCACGCTCACTCATCCAGAGCTGCAAGTCCTTCAGCATTCTTTGGCAATAGGAAGGTGAAAACTTCACAGGAGAAACCACTGATTGCCGATCGGTTCAATCCGTTCAAGCGTATGAAGTTGGCTGCGCCCGCTACGCCAACGCCCAAAGGTGCGCCTGGAAGGGAAATCAGAGGAAATTCCAACGACTATATTGAGCCTGCATTTGTTACACTCCCCACGTGGCCGACTACCGAGCAAAATAGAGACAAGAAGTGGGAACAAATGTTTGCGAAGCCAGAGTTCAGTATGGCTAGTTCCATCCATTCGTCTCAACCCCCACACGTTATGCCTCAACCTCACCATCAGCAAATTCCCTCTCATATACCCCACATCAACCCACCTCCTCATATCGCTCACCAACCACATCCCCACATGCCTCAACACATGGGTATTCCTCCTCCACATTATGAACCAGAACAACATTTACGGCAGATTCCCCCTTCGGTAATGCCATCTCCAAGCTTCCACAACGCAACAGTGGCTCCATACCAGCAGTCTCCTGTAGCCCACCACTCTCAGATCGGGCCCATGTATCCTTCACACCAGCAGGCGCAGTACGCTATTCCGAGTGGGCCGAGCGGGCCGGCATATGGTTACTATGGTGGCTTTAGGGGAGCCACCGGAGCTGGGCCAATGATGGTGCAAGGCCCCCAACCTATACCATATCCAGCAGGACAATTCATTCACCACCCACCTATGTACTCACCTCAACAACCTCACGCCTATCTCCAGGGCGCACCTCCTCCCCCCCCTTCCGGTTCTCAAGGACACCCAAGCCCTGGTAGGGCTGCTCCGATGATGATGCACCAAGGATCTCAGCAAGGGACGCCTGCTGGCCCGCAAATGATGCAATATACTCTCCAGCCAGGACAAACAGCCCCGATATATGCAGGGCAAGGGCAGCAACAAAGTGAGTTACTCCTCCATGGCCAAAGTTGGTTGCCCCCGCGTCCTCAATCTACTGTCTCCCTTCCTCCCGTCCCTTCTACGCCGGCGGCCAAATTTGCTTTTAGTCGTGCTGCTTCCCCTGTTGCTCCATCCCCCCGCATGCGCAATTTACACTTGTCTCCTCAACCTGCTTCTGCTACTCCACTTCTTGCATCCCCTTTGGCTACATATACCACCCCTTCGGCGGGTGGCTCGGGCTTGTCGTCATACGCTCTCCAACGGAGTCAGACGGGAAATGCCCCTATGGGTGCCGGAGGGGGGCGTGGCCGGAGGCAGGACAATGGCAGTGGTAGCAGCGGAGTGTATATGGCATCGGTTATGATGATGCCTTCTAGTTTGGTGTACAATGCATATTCTAACGATGGATCAGTTGGTATGATACGTGGACAGCCACACCCTCACCATCAAGGCGGCCCCCCGCCACCTTTTTACCACGGACCCCATTTCCCGCCCGGGGGTAGAGGCAACAGCTTTGGGCATCTGCAGCAGCATCAGGGTGGCCAGCATGCCCCTCCTCCCCCGCCACCTCAGAGCCAATCACAACAAGCGCCGCCAGAGGATGAAGACACGAAATGAGCACTGTATGATTTGTGGGAATAGGTATGAAAGGGTTCGGCGTTTGTCCTGTATCTTTGGAGTTTGGATTACAAGTGGGCTTTTCTTCTTTTTTTCCTTCGCTCGAAAGGGCCTCTGATCATAGCTGGTAAGGAGCGGGAGTGAAACGTTTTGGAGGGAATCTGGGGACTACAGACCGGTTTACTTTTGTTGGCCATTCATGTTTTCAACTTTTTCCTTTCATTTTTTCACTTTTTTTTCTTTTCTGATTTGAGCCGAATAACAATTCTTTTTAAATTCACTATATGCCTTCCCGTGCTCGCAGGGATTCCAGATTCTGACCTAAATTTTGTATCGTGCTCAAACCATATGTGTGCATCTTTTATTCTATCTTTTCACTACTTACATGACGGATATCCATAGCATCTCATCTACCCTCTCCCGCTTTTTCTCCGAAGACTTTCTAAACGGGGTAAACGCCGATAGAAATAAGGGGTCTTACGATTGTGCTTTTTTCTCATCATCACGGGCGCCTATGCATAAGGGGATGTGTGGGCGTCAAGGAGTTGGCTTCATACTTTTTTCTTTTTTTTCTTTCCCCCCACCCGATTTTGGGTGGAAGGAGGGCTTTAAGCGTGAAAATGGGCTAACGGAGTTTTAAATGGTCATTTCTTTTTTTCTTACATATCCTAACTTTTTTCTTCCCCTTTTTCATTGCGGATGATGGCCTAAGGTGCTGCTGCTGGGGGTGGAAGTGGAGTCCCGGAGACGAGCGGGGGGTGGACGAGGGTTATTGCTATAGTAGATCCCGTGAGGAATGGAGAGTTTTTTTTTTTTGTTATAACCATGTTTTGGGGTGACTGCCAGCGGTGGATATCAAAGCGCTTTGGTCGGGTCAGATTAAGCCAGGGAGCATCACTCGGTTTGAATGGTGGGAGATCTGGTATCCGTGACGAAGGCGGCCTACATCTAGATCATGTGTTGTACATGAAAGCATCCTCTAAGTAAAAGTTTCAATGCCATACGGGAGGATCATAAGAGCCCATCCTTGTTGGCTGGTATCACGAATGATAACTCGCATGACTAGAACATTACCCCTCCATCCGCCATCCAGCTATGAATTGCACACAGTGGGGTGTTCCCAATGACCAGTTGTGGCATTGTAGGAATGAGCGGTCCTTATGATGATAGCCTTGGGTTCTCACGTTGGGCCACCTCATGTACCACATAGTACAGTATAACTTACGTAGATCGCAATTCGAGATTGCCTTTGTGATAGTTTAGATGCTTGGGGTGTTTACTACTATGGACGGGTATAGCTAGGGTAAAATATATTGAATTAACGTGGGGTCCATCGATATAGTAGCTCTCATACTCACCGTCTCCTCCCCATACACCCGGCAGCCAGTGATATGGGTGAGCCCCATTCGCAATATCTTGCGCTACTTAAGTCCAGCTATGTCTGCCCCCACACCCAAATCCTCCTGGTGGAATAGTGCAGGGTGCCCAGATCCATTCCCTTCCTCCCTTCCCGCACCCCGCTCCCGAAACTCGTTTGTTCGGAAAACCTATTCTGCCACGCTACGATACTGAGTCGATTGCGTAAATGTTAATGTCCTCCCCCGAGGCCCCAGCGGTGGTGGTACTGTACCCACTGCCGGGCACAGGGTTTGTCATCCGCTATCACTCGGCCGAAGGTATTGTTACGTGTTGAGATATGGTCGTCCGGGTAAGGACATCGTGAGAGAAGTTGTTATGCTTCCTTCTCACTATTGCGTATGCGTGGTTGTACGCAGATGTGTGTATTCCGTATCATGGGTTTTGTGACTGCGTT
>Ga0307507_10010656_pt1 | contig 11817 bp, 10 predicted proteins | sample 7_EM_MG_FD_207223 | JGI IMG/M metagenome (GOLD analysis project Ga0307507, IMG submission 207223) | Populus trichocarpa ectomycorrhiza microbial communities from riparian zone in the Pacific Northwest, United States - 7_EM | ecosystem: Host-associated > Plants > Roots > Unclassified | place...
TCGGACGTTGATCACCCACTCGTCCTCCTCGCGGCGGGCGCTCACCCGCACCGCGGGCGGGACGTCCGGGCGGCGGAACTTGAGCGAGTTGCCGATCAGGTTGACGAACAGGGTGGTGATCAGCGGCTCCTCACCCTCCACCGTGGGCAGATCGGACCAGCTGATCTCGGCGTTCTCGCCCGCCCGGCCCTCCAGCTGGGAGCTCACGTCGGTGAGTACCCGGCCGAGGTCGACCTCGGTGAACCCGGCCGTGATCCGCCCGATGCGGGAGAACGCCAGCAAGTCGTTGATCAGCCGCTGCATCCGCTGGGCGCCGTCCACCGCGAACGCGATGTACTGGTCGGCCCGCTCGTCCAGCTGGCCGGCGTAGCGCCGCTGCAGCAGCTGGCAGAAACTGGCCACCTTGCGCAGCGGCTCCTGCAGGTCGTGCGAGGCGACGTAGGCGAACTGCTCGAGGTCGCGATTGGACCGGGTGAGCTCCTCGGCCTGCTGCTTGAGCTGCTCGTTCACCCACTCGATCTGGCTGCGGGCCTCGCGCACCTCGGCCAGCTCGGCGGAGATCTTCCGGCGCATGCCGTCCACGTCGCGCGCGAGCACCGCCAGTTCCGGCGAGCCGCCGCTCTCGATGTGCTTGTCGTACTGGCCGGCCGCGACCTGCCGCACCTGCTCGGCAAGCTCGACGACCGGGCGGCTGACCAGGCGGTCGAGCAGCAGGAGCAGGGCCGCCCCGGCCAGGATGACGATCACGGCGGCGGCGATCTGGATCGCCACCATGGTCTGGCTGGAGTCCCGCGCCGCGGTCGCCGACTCGGCCCGCAGCACCTGGATGCCGGTCTGCATGTCGGCGATCGCCAAGCGCAGCGCTTCGAAGTCGGCGGTCCGGCCGGCGGCGATCAGCGCGCGGCCGGCCTCCGGGCCCTTTTCGTCGACCGCGGCGATCACCGGGTCGGCGACGTTGCGGTGCCAGGTGTCGGCCCGCTGCTTCACCACCTCGAGCGACGCGCGGATCGCGGTGTCGCCTGGGTGCAACAGGGCCTCGATCTTGGCGATGTTCGTCGTCTCGTCGCGGATGCCCTGGCGGTACGGGTCCAGCGAGCTCTGCCGGCCGGTGATCGCGTACCCGCGGATGCCGGTTTCCTGATCGACGTACGCAGTGTTCAGCGACTCGCCCGCGGCCCGCATCGGGCTGGCCCGGTTGAGCACGTCGTCGAGCTGCCGATCGTTGCGCGCGGCGGTAAGCGCGGCGAACGCGGCCAGCGCGCTCAGCACGATCCCGGTGGCGACGCAGAGCGCGGTGATCCGGGCGCGGAGGGTCCACCCGCGAAGGTTCATCGGCCACCGCCGTGGGTGATCAGCAGCATCGCCACGTCGTCGGCGAGCGGCCCGCCGTTGGCCTGGTCGGCCTGCCCGACCAGCCACGCCGGAAGGGCCGGCAGCGGCACCCCGCGGGCGGCCGGCTCGTCCAGCAGGCCGCAGAGCCCGTCCACGTCCAGCCGTTCGGTGCCCACGCCGGTGTGCCCCTCGATCAGGCCGTCGGTGTACATCAGCAGCGACCAGTCGCCGCCGGTCAGTTCCAGCTCGGTCGGTGGGACCGGCGTGGGGCGTACGCCCAGGACGATGCCCGGTTTGGCGGCGACCGGCCGGGCCCGGCCGCCCGAGAGCAGCACCGGCGGCGGGTGACCCGCCAGGCGTACGGTCGCCTTGTTGGTCTTGAGGTCGAAGGAGACGGCGGCGACCGTGGCGAACACCTCGCGGGCCCGACGCTCGCTCATCAGCACCTGCTCGACCGCGCTGAGGACCTGTTCGTCGGGCACCCCGGCGAGCACCAGCGCGCGCCACGCGACCCGCAGCTCGACGCCGAGCGCCGCCTCGTCCACACCGTGCCCGCAGACGTCGCCGACGATCACCTGCAGCCGGTCGTCACCGACCTGGACGACGTCGAAGAAGTCGCCGCCGAGCAGGCCCATCGCCCGGCCGGAGCGGTAGAAGGTGTGCACCGCGACCGCGTCGGTGGACATCAGCGGCTGGGGCAGCAGACCGCGCTCGAGACGGGCCGACTCGGCCTGGCGCAGCTCGACCTCACGCAGCCGCTGTGTGTTCTCGTCGGCGCGCTTGCGCTCGACCGCGTAGCGCAGCGAGCGGGTCAGCAGCACCCCGTCGACCTGGCCCTTGACCAGGTAGTCCTGCGCGCCCTCGGCGACCGCGGCGACGCCCAGATGCTCGTCCGACCGGCCGGTCAGCACGCAGACCGCGGCGCTGCCGGCGACCCCGAGGAGCTTGCGCAGGCCGTCGATGCCCTCGGCGTCGGGCAGCCCCAGGTCGAGCAGGATGCACTGGATGCCGCGCATCTTCGTGGTCGCCTCGCGCAGCGTGGTGGCCACCTCGAGGTCGAACGGCGCCTCCGCCTCGTGCAGCAGCTCGCGCACCAGGAAGGCGTCGCCCTCGTCGTCCTCGACGAGCAGGACGCGCAGCCGTTCCGGGGCCGCCGTGGGACCGGTCCGGGCGCGGGGGGCGACCGACCGTTCCGTCATGCCACCACCCCATTTTGCTTGGGCCAACAAGCCCCGACCCGACCGGACTCGACGATGGTGTACCACACCCGGCGAGCGCACAACTCGGCGAACCTCACATCGAATCCTCGGCGGCGACGCGACGCGCGTGCTCGGCGATGACCTGCCCGAGGATGCCGTGCAGCTGCCCGCAATCGGGGCAGTGCAGGTTCTCGTCGAGGCGGCGGCTGCCGCAGCCGGCGCAGGTGCCGCGGTCCTCCGGATCGTGGTACGACTCCAGCGCCCGGCACATCGCCCGAATCACGTGATCGCCGAGCGCGAAGACCCCCTCGCCGAGGGCGGTGCGCACTCCGACGACGGCCACCGGGGCGGCCTCGGGATTCGGGTCATATGGGGCAACGTTGTCGATGAACTGCGCGATCACGGCGGCGGGGTCGAACGGCGTGCTCACCCCGACAACGCTATGCCACGCCGGAAAGGATCTTCGCGCTACCCGGTGTCGTACCCGAGCGGTTAGATGTCATCCATGAGTGACCCAGCTCTCGTCACCGGCGTCCGCCGGGCCATCGCCGGCGTGGCCTCGGTGGCCGTCCTGGCCCTGGTCGGGTTCGCGGCGATCTGGTCGGTGCGCCCGCCGGCCGCGCACGACGCCGGTGCCACCGGGTTCAGCGCCAAGCGGGCCTTCCAGCAGGTCGAGGCGATCGCCACGCAGCCGCATCCGGTCGGCAGCGCGGCGCAGGACGCGGTGCACGATCACCTGGTCTCGGTGCTGCGCGGCCTCGGCCTGTCGCCGCAGATCCAGGACACCGTGTCGGTCGAGGGCGGCAAGCTTTCCGCCAGCGCCGGGGGCATCAGCCTGGCGCACGTGAAGAATGTGGTGACCGTCATCCCCGGCGCCGCTTCCACCGGCCGCATCTTTCTGGTTGCCCACACCGACTCGGTGCAGACCGGCCCCGGCGGCAACGACGACGCGGCCGGCGTCTCGGCGATTCTCGAGATCGCCCGCGCGCTGACCAGCGGCCCCCGCCTGCGCAACGACGTGGTGCTGGTGCTCACCGACGGCGAGGAGGCGTGCCTCTGCGGCGCCAAGGCGTTCGTCGACCAGAACCCCCTGGCCAGGGGCGGCGGGATCGTGCTCAACCTGGAGGCCCGGGGCAGCAGCGGCCCGGCGATCATGTTCGAGACCGCGGCGGACAATCGCGCGCTCGTCGACGTGTACGCGCACGCGCCCCGCCCGGTCGGCACCTCGTTCGCGGTCGAGATCTATCGGCTGCTGCCCAACGACACCGACTTCACCGCCTTCCGGGAGGCCGGGTTCACGGGGCTGAACTCGGCGTACATCGACGGCGCCGCCGTCTACCACGCGCCCACCGACCTGCCCTCGTCGATGGATCTCGACAGCCTGCAGCACCACGGCGACAATGCCCTCGCGGTGACCCGGGAGCTCGGCGGCCGCGACCTGGGCACGCTGAAATCGTCCGACGACGCCACCTACTTCCCCGCCCCCGGCCTGCTGGTCCGCTACCCCGGCGAGCTGGTCTGGCCGCTGGCCGGGCTCGCCCTGATCGCCGTGCTCGCGCTCGGCTGGCTGGCCCGCCGGCGCGGCCTGACCACCGGCCGCAAGCTGGCCGGCGCGTTCGCGGTCACGCTCGTGCCGATCATCGTGGCGCCGGTGCTGGCCCAGGTGTTCTGGCTGGTGCTCAAGCTGATCCGCCCGGCGTACTCGGCGATGCCGATCGACCCGTACCGCCCGGAGTGGTACCGCGTCGGCGTGCTCGCCCTGACCGCGGCGGTGCTGTTCGCCTGGTACGCGTGGTTCCACCGGATCCGGCGGGCCGGCCCGGTGGCGCTCGCCGTCGCCGGCCTCGGCTGGCTGGCGGTGCTGGGCCTGGCCCTCGCCGCCGCCATGCCCGGCGGCTCCTACCTGGGCGCCGTGCCCGCGCTGGCCGGCGCGGTGGCCGGCATTGTGGCGGTGCTGACCCGCGGCTGGTGGTCGGCGCTGGCGATCACGGCGGGCGGGGCGGTCGCGGTGCTCGTCCTGCTTCCCGCGGTGATCATGCTGTTCCCGGCGCTCGGCATGCCGATGGCCGGCGTCGGCGCGTTCCTGGCGGTGCTGCTCGGCCTGGCCCTGCTCCCGGTGATCGAGCTGATCCACCCGGTCGCCGGCGGGCAGCGCGGGCTCGAGGCGCTGAGCGCCCGCCGGCGCGGCGCCGCGCCGGCCCTGGTCGCGCTGCTCGCGACGGTGATCTGCGCCGCGGTCGGCCTGTCGGTCGACCGGTTCGATGCCGCGCACCCGTCGCCCACCCACCTGATGTACGCGCTGGACGCCGACAACAACACCGCGCAATGGCTGAGCGACGAGTCGAAGGTGCAGAAGTGGACCTCGCAGTACGTCTCCGGCAGCCCGCACGAGGTCAACGCGACGCTGCCCGCGTTCGGACCGGAGGAGATGCGCAGCGGCACGGCCCAGGCCGCCGACCTGCCGGCCCCGAAACTCACCCTGGAGTCGGACACCCGGTCGGGTGACGGCCGGGTGCTGAAGCTCCTGCTGCAGCCGCAGCGGCAGGTCCGGTTCACCACGCTGCACGTCGTGGCCGGGGTGACCGTCACGGCGGCCACGATCGGCGGCCGCGAGGTGCCCGCGACCGCGCAAAGTCAATCCAAAAGCGCCAACGGGCCGTGGGGATTCGGATTCGTCTTCAACGGGCCGCCGGCCGAGGGCGTCGAGATCACTCTGACCGTGACGGCGAGCGGGCCGGTCAAGTTCCGGGCGATGGACGGCAGCGACGGCCTGACCGCGCTGCCCGGGTTCCACGCCCGGCCGGCCGGGGTCGGGATCCGCGGGTTGCATACCAGCGAGTTGCTGGCGGTGGCCAAGACCTACACGCTGTAGTCCATGGCGAAGGTGCTGTACTCCGCGACCATGTCGCTCGACGGCTTCATCGCCGGCCCGAGCGGCGACATGTCCTGGCTCGCCGACTACCTGGGCCCCAACCCGGTCGCCGACGGGCTGGTCGAGCGGATCGGCGCGCTGCTGGTCGGCCGGCGCACCTTCGAGGGCGACGACCCGAACCGGGGGACGGAGAAGGAGGGTGCGCTCGAGGGCGCGTGGCAGGGCCCGCAGTTCGTGCTGACCCACCGCCCCCTCGTGCCGCCGCCGCCCGGCATCACCTTCGTCACCGACCTGGAGAACGGCGTGGCTGCCGCCACAGCCGCCGCCGGCGACAAATACGTCAACATCCTCGGGGCCGAGGTCGGACGCCAGGCCCTGACCCAGGGCCTGGTCGACGAGGTGTTGGTGTTCATTGCGCCAGTCCTGCTCGGCGACGGCACCCGGCTGTTCGCCTTCCCGGGCGGCGCCGAGATCGGCCTGGAGCGAATGAGCCAGTCCGAGGCGCCGCTGGCCACCGGAGTCTGGTACCGAACAGCGCGCTAGCGGCCCCGACCACGGCGCCCAGTCGGGGCGTTATGACGGAAGTGGATGAAAAGGCGGCCCCAGTTGTCGCCGTCCTTTTCGACGCGGTGGTACAGCTGCTTGATCTCACGCTGGTCGAGGAAGCGCAGCACCTTCTTCTTGAGGGCGCCGCTGCCCTTGCCCGGGATGATCTCGACCATGGCGGCCTTCTTCTCGATGGCCTCGTCGATGATGCCGCGCAGGGCACGGTCGATCTCGTGGCCCTTGTTGAAGATGTCGTGCAGGTCGAGCTTGAGTTTCACGAGTGCCAGCCTATGCGTGTTCGGATTTGCCGAGCCATTCCTCGACCCGGCGGACGGCGTCGTCGTAGTCGATGTGCCGCTTCATCGCGGCCGCGAGCCGCAGGTGCGGCAGCGCCTCACGGAATCGGCCGGCCCTCTCCAGGGTCCGGCCGAGCACGTGGTGCGCGTAGTGGTCCGACGGATCATGTTCGATCAAGGTCCTGAGCTGGGCCTCGGCGCCGGCTAACTGGGCCGAGTTGAAGTACGCGCGGGCCAGCAACTGGCGTACGGCGGCATTGTGCGGCTCGGCCTCGACGATCGGCTCGAGCAGTCGGGACGCGCCGAGCGGGTCACCGGACTCGAAGAAGAAGTTGGCTCTGCGGTACTCCTCGAGAAGATCCACGTCCACGCTCCCCAAACGCTCGCACCCGCCCGGCAGACATCAACGCTGGCACAACAAGCGGCCAACGGCGAGTGTTCCGGCGATCCAAGCTTCCCGACAAATCCCCGCATTCGGCAACTCCTCCGCCGGACAATGCCTGGGTGGGGGACTTTCCGAGTCATGTGGTGACCGTTCCGAGCCGTCCACGATTCGGACGGGTCCGGGCCGGCACGGTCGGGGCCTTCGCCCTCGTGCTGTGCCTGATGCTCGCGGGCGGCAGCCCGTCGCCGGCGCTGCGATCGCCGGCCTTCCTGATCGCCGGGATGAAGGACCTCCCGTCGGCGCCGTCGGGGAGTCCGTGGACGCCGGCGCCGGTCACCGCGGCCGGGTTGCGGATGGTGGCCGGCGCCGACGGGCAGCAGTTCCTCCTGCACACCGCGTCCGGCGATCAGGCCTTCCTGCCCGGCGTCGACCTGGGCGACACCACGCCGGGGCACGTGCCGGGCGACCCGTCGATCTCGGCGGCGCAGTACCGGGCGTGGTTCGCGGCGATGGGTCAGCTGGGCATCCGGGTGGTGCGGATCTACACGATCCACCGGCCGGCGTTCTACGCGCAGCTGGCCGACTACAACCAAGAGAACCCGGACCGGCCGCTCTATCTCATGCAGGGGGTGGCGCTGCCGAGCGACGCGTACATCTCCCGGAAGAACCTGTACGACAAGCAGGTCACCCAGGCCTTCGCGGACGAGCTCAAGGACGCGGCGTCGGCGATCTCCGGCAAGCTCAGCACCGCGGACGGGGCGTGGACCACCGACGTCACGCCGTGGCTGGCCGGGTGGATCATCGGGACCGAGCTCGACCCGTACGCGCTGAAGGTCTCGGACCAGCGCAACCAGGACGCCAAGCCGGTGTCCGGCCGGTTTTTCCGCAGCACCACGGGCGCGAACCCGACCGAGCGGTGGCTGGCCGCGCGGATGAACGAGCTGGCCGGCTACCAGGCGGCGAAGGGGCTGAGCGAGCCGATCGCCTTCGTCAACTGGCCGACCACCGACCCGCTGCGGCACCCGCAGGAGCCGCTTCCCCAGGAGGACCTGTACCAGCTGGACGCCAACCACATGGCGCCGACCGCGAGCTGGCCGGCCGGCACCTTCGCCAGCTACCACGCGTTTCCCTACTACCCGGATTTCCTGCGGCGCGAGCCCGGCCTGCGCAACGGCGACCCGTACGCGGCCTATTTGAACGCCTTGCACGAGCACCACGCGACGATGCCCACCATGATCACCGAGTTCGGCGTGCCGTCCTCGCTCGGCTCGGCGCACAGCGGGCCGCTCGGCCGCGACCAGGGCGAGCACAGCGAGACCGAGGCGATGCGGATCGACGGCGAGCTGCTGCGGGTGATCAAGGAGGAGGGGATGGCCGGCGGGTTCCTCTTCGAGTGGGCCGACGAGTGGTACCGGCTCGCCTGGAACACGATCACCCACCAGGACGCGAGCCGCCGCCAGCTGTGGCACGACGCGCTCACCAACGAGCAGCATTTCGGGCTGCTCGCCACCGATCCGAGGCCGCTCGGCGATCAGGAGACGCTGCTGGACGCGGACGGCGCCTGGCCGGCCCGGCGGGTGCGGGCATCGATCGACGAGGCCTACCTGCACCTGGACATCAAGCTCGGCAACTCGCCGCCCGGGTCGCTGCAGATCGGCTTCGACATGCTGCCGAGCCTGACCGGGACGCCGATGTCCGGGAGCGCCGACCGCCGTCCGGACGCGATCCTCGCGCTCAATCTGGTGGGACAGACCGGGCAGGCGTACGTGCGGGAGCAACTCGATCCGATGCCCCTGGATGCGAACGTGCCGGACGCTCAGCGTGGCCCGGCGCCCCCGGGGTGGCGTCCCTTCGAGCTGCTCACCGATCGGGCCAAGCCGATCCAGCTGCAGAACGCCGGCCTGCTGCGCTCCGGCGACCTCGACGCCGACAGCCTGGCCCTATGGCATCTGGACAAAGACCATTTGACCGTACGGGTGCCGTGGGCCCTGCTGGCGTTCGCCGACCCGTCGTCGCGCGAGGTCGGTGTCCCCAAGTCGGGCAAGCTGACCTTCCAGACCAGCCCCGGGGTCCGGCTCTCGTTCGCGGCCTCCGGCACCGATCAGGCGGTCGGGCCGGTGACCTGGAACATCTGGACCGTGCCCGGCTACACCGAGCGGGTCAAGTCGGGGGCGTCACGGTTCCGGGACGCGGCGCTGTCGGTCACGGCCGGCTGAGCGTCGGCGGCCCGGCTCAGCATCAGCAGCGTGGTGCCGCCGGCCACCAGCAGCGCGCCGATGGTGATCAGCAGGAGCGGGCTGTGCGACGGCTTCGGGCGGTCCGCGTCCGCGCCCCAGCAGTAGACGTCGCCGGCCTCGGTGAGCGCGCAGGTGCTGTCGCCGTCGGCGACCAGTTGCACGACCTTGCCCTGCAGGCCGACCTGGACCAGGCGTTCCCGGCAGACGCCGTCGCAGCCATCCGCCTTGGCCGGCGCGGGCGTGGCCAGGAACAGCGTCGCGACCACGGCCAAGATCGCCATTACCCGACGCGTGATCCCCATGCAACCATTATGGGCGTTTTATACCGCTTTAGGGGCTTAAGACACGCTCTAAGCCGCCGCTACCTCTTCGAGGAACGCGTGGCTGGTGATCGTGTCGGCTGCGGTCACCGTCGCATACCCGGAGAAGTCGCTCGCGGCGCCGAGGCGCGTGGTGGAGAGCGTTTCCGGGCCGAGGATCGCGGCCACCGCGACGACCGCGCCGAGCGCCGCCAGGCCGCTACGCCGCCGCCAACCGAACATCTGGTGCCTCCCCATCCGACCACCCCGCCGCCGCCCTTGACCGGACTGAAGACTTCCTGTCTGCGTCATGACCATCACGATCGGGACGTACGGTGTCATCCGGCTGTGCGGATTCCCTGGGCATGCTGTGCGTACGGGTCACAGGTGCTACACAGGAATCGAAAAGGTGACGCAAAGCGTGACCCGTGAAAGTAGGGGCATGACGATGGCGAACCAAGAATCCGGCACCGAACTTCGCCGCCCCGACGGTGGCCCGGTTCGAGTTCTCGTGGTTGACGACGAGCCCACGCTCGCCGAGCTGCTCTCGATGGCGCTGCGCTACGAGGGCTGGGATGTGAAGAGCGCCGGCGACGGGCAGACCGCCGTACGCACCGCCCGCGAGTTCCGCCCCGACGCCGTCATCCTCGACATGATGCTGCCGGACATCGACGGGCTCGAGGTACTACGTCGGCTGCGTGGCGAGTCGCCCGAGGTCCCGGTGCTGTTCCTGACCGCGAAGGACTCGGTGGAGGACCGGATCACCGGGCTCACCGCCGGCGGCGACGACTACGTGACCAAGCCGTTCAGCCTCGAGGAGGTCGTGGCCCGGCTGCGCGGCCTGATGCGGCGGATGGGGCACTCGCCGATGCGTACCGACTCGCAGCTGGTCGTCGGCGACCTGTCGCTCGACGAGGACAGCCACGAGGTGCGCCGCGGCGGCGACCTGGTCACGCTGACCGCGACCGAGTTCGAGCTGCTCCGCTACCTCATGCGCAACCCGCGCCGGGTGCTCAGCAAGAGCCAGATCCTCGACCGGGTGTGGAACTACGACTTCGGCGGCCAGGCCAACGTGGTCGAGCTCTACATCTCGTACCTGCGGAAGAAGATCGACGCGGGACGTGCACCAATGATCCACACCATGCGCGGGGCCGGCTATGTCCTCAAGCCCGCTGACTGACACCGCCGTGGACCGTCCCGCCCGCTGGCGCTCCCCAGCGGGCTGGCCGCTGCGCACCCGCATCGTGGCGACCATGATCATCCTGCTCACCGTCCTCGGCGTCGCGGTCGGCGGCACGGCCGAGATCTTCCTGCGCAAGCAGCTGTACGACCAGCTCGACGCGAAGGTCGGCGACGCTCAGCGCCGCGCCCACTTCGTCTTCTCGGATCAGCAGAACCAGGGCGACCCGCGCGACCCGGGCGGCGGTGGCTCCCTGCCCGGCGGCGGCCCGCCCACCGGCGTCCAGTCCCTGACGGTCATGGCGCAGCTCTCGCCCACCGACAGATCGGTCGTCTACGGCACCATCCTCCGCGACACGGGCACCGGCCCCAACCAGAGCACCCAGAGCCTGCCGCTCGACGCACAGACCGCGCTGAAAACCGTCGCCACGGACAATCACGCCCGCGACGTCGACCTCGGCTCGCTAGGCGAATACCGGATCATCGGCAGCGTCGACAACAAAGACGGCATGATCGTCGTGACCGGCATGCCGCTCAACGACCTGCACACGACGCTGCTGCGGGTGGCCCTGGTCACCGGCGGCGCCACGCTGATCGCCCTGGTCATCGCCGGCTGGTCGGGCGCGCTGATCGTGCGTGGCACCCTGCGCCCGCTGCGCCGGGTCGCCTCCACCGCGACCCGGGTCTCCGAGCTGCGGCTCGACCGGGGTGAGGTGCAGCTCGCGCAGCGGGTGCCGGAGGCCGACACCGATCCGGGCACCGAGGTGGGCGCGGTCGGCGCGGCCCTCAACCGGCTGCTCGACCACGTCGGCAACGCGCTCGAGGCCCGGCACGCCAGCGAGATGCAGGTGCGCCAGTTCGTCGCGGACGCCAGCCATGAGTTGCGCACCCCGCTCGCCGCCATCCGCGGGTACGCCGAGCTCAGCCGCCGCAGCCGGGCCCCGATCTCGGACGAGATCGCGCACGTGCTGAGCCGGGTCGAATCCGAGGCCAAGCGGATGACCGTGCTGGTCGAGGACCTGTTGTTGCTCGCCCGGCTGGATGCGGGGCGGCCGCTCGCGCACGACCCGGTCGACCTGACCATGCTGGCCGTCGACGCGGTCAGCGACGCGCACGCCGCCGGGCCGCGCCACTACTGGCAGCTGGACCTGCCCGAGGAGCCGGTCATGGTGCTCGGCGACGGCGCCCGGCTGCATCAGGTGCTGGCCAACCTGCTGGCCAACGCGCGTACCCACACGCCCGAGGGCACCTTCGTCACGGTGTCGGTGCGGGCCGATCGCGAGGCGGCCGTGGTGCACGTCATCGACGGCGGGCCGGGCATTCCGGCCGAGCTGCAGCCGCACATCTTCGAGCGGTTCGCCCGTGGCGACAGCTCGCGCTCCCGGGCGGCCGGCAGCACCGGACTCGGCCTGTCGATCGTGCACGCCGTGGTCACCGCGCATCGGGGGCACGTCTCGGTGCAGAGCGTTCCC
>Ga0307507_10010657_pt1 | contig 11814 bp, 2 predicted proteins | sample 7_EM_MG_FD_207223 | JGI IMG/M metagenome (GOLD analysis project Ga0307507, IMG submission 207223) | Populus trichocarpa ectomycorrhiza microbial communities from riparian zone in the Pacific Northwest, United States - 7_EM | ecosystem: Host-associated > Plants > Roots > Unclassified | place...
CCCTATCTTATATTAAGGCGTACTAGGTATTTCTAGGCATTAACTAAGCCGTATATAGAATTTTGCTAACTTTTCCGAGAAAGGGGCTTATCTTTGGTGGCAACGTTAAGATTTGGCCTAAGCGCGCATAGCCTAGGCGGTCTAAGCCCGCTTAAAGGTCGGACTGTTACTTTTCTAGTTTAAAGGTTCACTTCTTACAACTCTTCTCCAAGTAGTTATAACATCGTACTTAAAGCGTCCGTAATACTATCTCCCTCCTCTTTATCTTCGTTCTTAAAGATCCCTAACATCTCCAAGTCGTCTACTAGAGGTGTAATATCCGTTTAATTAGTCTGGTTAATATCCTTACTTATTATACCTAAAGCTTCTTCTTCTTTACAAGCGTAACGCCACGCTTGCACCATGGCTGCCATACTATCACTTAGTGAGATAATGTCGTCTCTATATTCTTGTTATGCAAAAGCGGGGTTAGTATATGTTATAATAGCAAGTCCCTTATCCTAACAACCCTCTTTTTACTTAGAGTGCACTAAAGCAAACGTTTAATTGTTCTATAATATTTGCTCTATTTCTAATGCTAAGTATACGCGTCCCATAACTCTTAACAGTCTTTAAGTTCCCTAAGTAACTTATTATAGGGTCTTATATTTAATCTACCACTATAAAGCTTAAGTCTAAGTTGGCCGCCACGCACGCCAAACTCTACTGTTCTGCTAAAGAGACTGCTTAGGCCCTTAAGGCTCAACGTCACTCCTTTAAGTCTTAACAGGTTGCGTTTACTCAGTTAACCCATCTTAAGAAGGTTCGTAAGAAGGTTTGTTCTAAGGAGTAGAAACTAGTCTAACAGGGTCTGTAGGAACTTAGTAATAAAAGAACTGGCTCTCTTCCTACAAGGAAAACAACTCCAAGTAGCTCGGTAATTGCTCCTCTTAGGTCCCCCTTAGGTGACTCGTTTTTTAGCAATCCTTCTTTATTAATATTACCTAACCTGCTTTCTTCTAATACTCCTATACCTTTCCCATAGCGTTTCTTAGGTTGCTTAGTAGTTCCTAGGTAGTCTCACTATAGCCTATCTACTTTACTTTATACTATATTTCGTTATCTACATCCTTATAACTAATGATCTTTAAAACTTACTATTTGTCTTCCTCTTGTCCTCTATACATATCTGCCTTATAGACTGGTGGCTTAACATTCCTATATACTAGCTCTAGCATTGCAATATATTATATAGGGTAGATCTTTATTTTAGCTAGTAGGTTTAACTTGTACATAACCAATAAAATTCTTTACTTAATTTTAAAAGGTCCTAGTCTAATATAGTCCAACTTCTTGCTTAGTTGTCAACTCTTAAAATTTTTGTGTAGTAGCCATACTTTATCTCCCTCCTTAAGATCTGGTCCCTCAGATCTCTTAGCATTATAGTACCTTTTCATTCATTCTTATACTAGTTTAGCTGTTTCTTTAAGGTCTGCATAAAGATTCATTAACGTCTCTATTCTTTACTTAGCTATGCTACTCGTCTTTTTTGCTTAATGTGGCGATAACAATATTCTTAGTTTATACCCGTAATTCGCCTTAAACAGTAATGTCCCCGTTCTTTCTTATGGTGTTATATTATATATAAACTGTATAACTGGTAATAACGATACCTAATTATTTTATGCGTAATTAATATAATGCCTTAGATACTGTTCTAGTATCTAGTTTAGTCTTTCCGTTTATCCATCCGTCTATAGATAATACGCTGTAGACGTTACTGCGCAAACTCCCTATTCTGCCAGAAACACTTCCTAAAATACTACTATAAATCTTAGATCTCTGTCTAATATAATCTTATCTAGTGCTCTATATCTTGCAAATACTTTCTTTATATAGATTCTAGCGACATCTTCTACTAATATCTCTTTAGTGCATGCTATAAAGTATCCCTACTTTATTAGCTTATCCACTATTACTAAAATCGCGTTATAATCTTATCCTATAATAGGATCTCTTAACTTTAGTAACTTAATAATAAAGTCCTATAATATAACCTCCTATGGTCTTCCTGGTGTCTTAATAGGTTATAGCCCTCCATACGGCTTATACCTTATTAGTTTATTTCTTTAGCAATCTAGACATTCCTTTATAACTTATCATGCTAGTCCCCAAATTCCTTAAATAATGTACTCCTCTTAAAGTCTTAACACTAAGCCTGTAGCTCCATTATGTCCTTATATTATTCCCTTATGGAATTCCTTAATAAATTCTTCTATAACAGACTTAAGTATATACGTTGCTTCTCTATTTTTATATTGCTCTAAGTCTAGATCCTCTACCTATACTTCTTAAATCTTCTATGTCTAATCACTCTCTAGTAATTTATGGATCTAACTTTCTTTAGTTACTATAATCTTCGGATAATTATACCTAATTAATCCATCTTAATCCTTTTACAATAAAGCTCCTAATAGCTTTTCATTACTTTGTAATTCAGCCCTTCTGCTTAAAGCGTCTACTCATGCATTATCTATACCTTTGGTATGCTAAATTTCGAAATAGTATTCTATAAGCATTTCCGCCCATCTAACCTATCTTTGGTTGAGTTCCTTTATTATTAGGAATCCTGTAAGGTTCTTATAGTCCATTCTAACCATAAATAGTTTCTCTATACCTTACAAGAATGCTCTCTATTCCTTAAGTACTACAACTATACCTAACAACTCCTTGTTATAGATATTATAGTTTAACTCTAGTAGCGTTATCTTTCAACTATAGTATACCACTGGGTGCCATCTATCTTAATATTTCTGTATAAAGCATGCCCCTAGTGTAAAGTCTAATGCGTCTATTTTTACAACCATCTCTAGATCTAGTTGATAGATCCTAAGAACTAGCTCTTAGGTAAACAACCCTTTAACTTTCTTAAATAGTTCTTATTACTCCTTCCCCCATACCCATAGTTCTTGTTTCTTAGTTAACCGCGTAAGTGGCTCAATATTCTTTAACTATTGCGCTACAAACCTTCTACAGTAATTGCAGAACCCTAGAAATAATCTTAACTATATAACGTTCTCTAGTTCTTGCTAATTTACTATAGCCTTAATCTTTTTTAGATCTATACTAAGTTAGCCTAGTTTAATAATAAATCTAACAAAATCAGTCTTCCTAATAAAGAACTCGCATTTCTCAATTACTACTAGCATTTATTCTTCTTATAGTCTCTTTAAGACCCATTTAATATATTCGCTATGCTCCTCCTTACTCTCTAAGTAGATAATAATGTCGTTAAGGTATACCATAACAAATTCATCTAGGTGTTCTTCTAACACACTATTAATTTGCTTCTAGAATATTGCTAGTACGTTTATAAGCCCAAATTGCATAACTAATGGTTTATATAGTCCTTTCTTTAACCTAAAGGCTGCCTTTTATTTATCGCCTTCCTTAATCCTAATCTGGTAGTACGCCTACCTCAGATCTATCTTTATAAAGATCTTTGCATTACCTATCCTATCTTAGATTTCGCTAATTAAGGGTAAAGAATACCTATCCTTCCTAGTAATACTGTTTAACTATTTATAGTCTATATATATCCTAAGTTTTCCGTTCTTCTTTAGGACAAACAGTACTAGATATCCCGCTAATAACTATAACGGTCTAATATATCCCTTACATAAGTTCTCCTGGATAAACTCCTTAAGCGCTACTAACTCTGTTTTAGTGAGCTTATAGATTAAAAAGAACTTTAAACTTATTCCCTCTTCTAATTCTATCTTATAGTCCCATACTATATACTCTAACAGCTTTTTACTTTCTGGTAACCATAACTTTTTACCATACTTGTAGTATCTCTTTGGTACATAACTTAAGCCTTACTTAGTCTCTTTATATGTCGCTCCAACTTAGTATTATACCAACTTGGTTTACTATCGCACTTTACACCATTAAGTATTCTTAATATCAACTTAACCTATAACCCAATCAACCTTTAGATTGTACTCCTGTAACTAAGGTATTCCTAGTATCGCCTTGTCCTGTCCCAACGGTAGGATATTAAAAGACATTCTGACTGGTCTCCCTTTAATAGTTATCTGAATAGGTTCTATTTTAAGATTAATAATACCTCCTCTATAGGCTATCTAATCTCCTAAAATTGTTATAAGTGGATATAGGTGTTCCTTTTGTCTGTATAGTAACCCTATCCTTTTTACTACCTTTAGTGATATATGGTTCCTAGTTACTCTACTATCTACTAACGCTTTAAACTGCTAATCTTGCCATTTAACTTATAAATTTAGGTATTATCTTTAAATTCCTTTAAGGGTCTAAGGCTCTAATACTAGTTCCCTCTGGTTTTATACACCTCCCCTTTTTCTAACTATTGGCTGCTAGATCCTGCCTATACTTAGTCTAACTTAGGCCAATACTTAGTTTATTTCTTTTCCTCTATATGCTATAGACAAGTATTCTCTAGGCACTCCTACCACTGTTATCTATCTAGGTATTCTTCCATAAGGAATCTTCCTAGTTAAAGTATTAAGTCCCCTTAACCTTGCACTTTTACTAGGTGCTATCTATATATATACTTAGCGTTCCTAAACCGCTTTTTCTCTAGTGCCTAATATATCCTTACTAGGTACTTCTAGTTCTTATCTTTAGGTACTCTATATATATTACACGTGTCCTCTATATAAGCTATCCACAATAGTATATAATACACTGTATATTTTAGGTTAACTCTTAGTTTGTTTTTATTTTTAAGTTTAAACCTATACCTAGTTAACCTGACTACTGGTATCTCTGCTACTAGTACTAAGACTTATCGCTTACTTTTCTAATCCCTAGATCCTTCTTCTAGGTTCCTTAACGTTATAATTAACGCTCCTTTAATGTAACTTATACGTTTCTCCGTAATGGGTTAGTTTTAGACAACTTTTTTATCTAGCCATATATAAAAATCTGCCCATTTGTTATTATATTATTGCCTATACCACTTTCCATACAACTAGTTTAGTGTGTATAGTTTATCTATTAGAAAGTACCTTGTTATTACTATATTATAACATCCTTTGGTATGTCTTTCTTTAAACCTAGTTGGAATATCTAGATCCTCTTCTTATTCCAGTTTATTTAACTATTTTACCCTAGGTGTTCCTGTACTTGGCCTATTAATAACTCTTTATACGGGTGCTCTATCCCTTATATAACCTAGTATAGCTGACCTCTTGTCTAGCTTTTGCTCTTGCTATACAATAATTCTTATCCTAAACTTATCTATAGTTTCTTATTTTCTGCGTCTTGCAGCTAGATCTTTATAGTTATCTTACTTTTTAATCCTAGTATTAACTATTTAATCTTTAGGCTAAATACTACATTTACCTAGAATTACTAACGTTCTTATTTATTCCCTAAACTTATAGTTCTTAAACTTACGTCCTATACTTATTTGTTTATTACTAAACTAAGTTGCTATTCTTCCCCATTAGTTATTATCTATTGTGGGTCCTTAGGTATGTCTTATCTTATCTTAAGAATTTTAAGCTTTTTATATCTCTTCTTAAGAATCTTAAGCCTATAGCCTTTTACCTTTATTAAGTAATAAGCTAGCACTAGCAGTTATCTACTTACTTAGTTTCTTCTGAACATTACTCCTATTATCTTATAAAGCGATAGAAATCATATCTAATGGTATTGCAATACCCGTTACTAAACCTTATTCCATAATGGTCTTAGTCTCTGCTTCTGTTTCGACTTCTTTAAGGTCTATATACTCCTAGTAAGCTGCCTTTATTGCCTTATTATTAGTAAATGCTTCGCCTATGTTAAATTTATTGTCTTTAATGTCCGATCTATAAGCTAGTTTATTGGTTCCTCTAAACTTAGATAATAATAGCTCTTATAGCCAATAGCTTACGCCGTACTTAGCATCCTTATAAATTCAGTATATATTATTATAACAATACGCAAAACTGTTAATTAAACATTCTTTTATTCCTTACAGTGCACCGTCGTCCCTCTATACATATGTGCTGTCTACTGGCCTAGTTCCCTTTACCGCGTAGTTACTCTAACTACCTCTATAGTCTTTAGCAAAATGACCTTGTTTTCCATAATTTATATAAGCCCCATCTTTAAACCATTTTTCTTGCTATAGAGTCCGCCTAAATATCTTCTACTGCTAAGATCCCTAGTTTAGCCTTTGCTCCTAGGTCCTTTAATTACTTAATCCTTAACCTCTAGGTTTCTATAGTTTTTTTCCCACCTTTAGGTTTCTTTAGTACCGCTTAGGTCTATTAGCTCTGCGCTATTCTATAGTTTTTAACTCTATATCTATTGTTGCGTACTCTGCGCCTTATACAACTATAGAACTCTATCTTGCCCTCTCTTAGCTTGTTCCCTTTAATAGATCCTATTATTAATCTTTATTAACTAATCTATTAACTCTCTTAGAGTATCCGCATCTTCCATTAGGATAATTATATCCTAGACTTTAGCTTTAAGTCCCTATTTATACTATACTATAAGCGCCCTATTATTCCACTCAACCTATATGGCTAGTATTTAAAACTGTGTTATATACTTAATTACTAAAGTACATTATACTAAGTTCTGAAGCTTTTGTTCTGCTATAGTTATAGCCTCCAGGTCTTTAAATATCTGCGTTAGTTGTTCCATAAACCTATTCCAACTAGTAAATATATACCGCACGTCCTAGTTAGTAGTTGTTATGCCATTAGCCTATATTTCCGTAAAATATAGTTTAAACCACTTAAGTACCCTCCCCGTTAGAAACAATCCTGCATAGGCTATTTAATCCAACAATATTGCTAACTTCGCTCCTTTCTGTACTACCTTAAAGTATATCTGCGTAAGAAATCCCTTAAGCTTTAACTTCTCTCCTAAAAACTATTTAATTAAAGGTAGCTTAACTTTTGCTACTCTAATTCCATTAATGCGTTCTTTAAGTATCCTATTATTATCTTATAAGTGATTAACTATTTCCTATAACTAACCTCGCGTAACCACTTAAGAATCCCTATTGTCTATACTAGTATCACCTAGCCCTAAGGTTATAGCTGCTGTTAACACCGTTATAACTAGTGCTCTGGGTGGCATATTATTTAATCTTATTTAATACCATAACCTTAGTAGTAAATGTGTAACGGAACCTTATAGCAGGAACTATAGTAGGTCCTATTATTAGGCTAGGTATATAGGTAAGAATAAAACAACAACATAATAATAACTAGTGGAGTAGTTGCCTAACAGATTAACTCTAATTATATTCTAAGATTCACTACAAGGAGAGAACTATCTACAGTAGGGACTAAGGTCCTTTAAATACACAACCGTACTCCTAAGAAATCCTCTCTTGTACGTAAGGTACGTGTTATACATATTATACATAAACGTACACTGCATATACCTTGTACACTGCGTATAACATTATATGACTCGCTTACCATTCCTCATTATATAGTTCCACCGGATCTATTCTAGACCGTGCTTATATCAACTAACTAGCTTCTTGCAACTCTTCTTTAAGTAGTCATAACATCGTACTTAAAGCGTCCGTAATACCAAGCTAATAGCGATTTTCTATCCTGGGGATGGAAAATCCTAATTGGTCCATTTAATAATTAGAGCCGGTAGAACTCCACACTACCAACCCCTTTAGTGTTATCTCTTTCTCTTCTCTATACCTTAAGCGTTCCTTCTACATATATATAGTAACCACAGCGTCGCCGGAGCTCCGCCTCTATAAGAGGGGGAGGTAGTGTCACGGAACGCCGCCGCAGGAGCCTCTACAGGAGACTCCCTAGCGGAACCCCATGCCCTTGCGTACGCTTCGCGTACAGCTTACGTCAGCCACGCGTAGTATATCACCTTCCTACGCCTTCAATCCTTACAATCGATCGCGCAACGTCTTGTAGACTCCTCAAATACATACATTCTGTAGCCACTGCCTCCGCCCCGTGACAATCTTAGAATATAATTGGAGTTAATCTGTTAGGCAACCACTCCACTAGTTATTATTATGTTGTTAAACTGTTTATACCTATATACCTAGCCCAATAATAGGACCCACTATAGTTCCTACTACAAGGTTCCGTTACACTATGGACCTTCCCCTAGTTAATATCTGCTATATTAGTGCTGTAGGATTCTACTAGAACTTAGTCTAATTTAATACTATTGCCTTTACTACTAGCTTATATAAAATCAATTAAATAATTAAGGAAAAGGAAAGCAAGCTTAGCGGATAGGAAAGTAAGCTTATAAATAAGAAGCTAGTAGAATAGAAACTACCCTATTAATACTAGAAATTTAAGAATATATTCTCTAAGGTAGTGTCTAATATACTCCCACCTTACTAACTGTATAACTATAAGATTGAGATTAAGCCAGATAAGGAAGACACCCTTAGTTATAGCCCCCTTTGTTAGCAGTCTACTACTGAATTATAGGCTATAAAGTAGTACTTTATTAATAACCTGAATAAGGGCTTTATTAAGCCTAGTTAAGCCCCTTTTAACTTGCCTATTCTCTTTACTAAAAAGCTAAATAGAGGACTTTGTTTCTGTATTAACTATTATAAACTTAATAATATAACCTATAAGGACTGCTATCTACTGCCCTTACTTAAGGAGACTCTAGCCTAAATAAGTAGAGCTAAGATCTTTACTAAGCTTAATATCTATTAGGCTTTTTACTAAATTAGAATAGACCCTAAATTAGAAGATCTTACTACATTTTAGACCCGTTATAGAATATATAAATATAAAGTACTTCCTTTTAGACTAACTAATGGACTGGCTATATACTAGTGGTATATAAATAATATACTCTTTAACTACCTTAATGACTTCTATACGGCCTACCTAGATAATATTATAATTTACTTTGAGAATAAGCTAGAATATAAGGAGCACGTCTATAAAGTCCTATAACGGCTCTGTGAGGCTGGCCTCTAGGCCGATATTAAGAAGTTAGAATTTAGTGTTAAGCGTATAAAGTACTTAGGTTTTATTATTAGTATAGATGGAATTAAAGCTAACCTAGAGAAAACGGCTATAATTGACTAGTGGGTACCCCTATGGACCGTAAAGGGGGTATAATTATTTTTAGGCTTCTATAACTTCTACTAATGCTTTATTAAGAATTATAGTAGAATCGCCTTGCCTTTTAACCGTCTTACTAGGAAAGACTAGCCCTTTTATTTTAACGCTATATATATGCAGGCCTTTAATAAGCTTAAAAAACGGCTAGTATTGGCTCCCCTACTTGCCTACTTTAACCTAAAATGGCCCTTAATGCTAGAAACTAATGCCTTAGATAGTGTAATAGCTAGTGTTTTTTCCCAGAAACAATTAGACGGAGAATGGTACCCTATTGCGTACTATTTAAAGACTATAATGGATACCGAGCTAAACTACCGCATCTATAATAAAGAAATGCTGGCTATTATCTCTAGCTTTTAGCACTGGTATATATAGCTAGAGGGGACCCCTAAGCCTATTAAGGTAGTTTCGGATTATAAGGCCCTAGAATACTTTATAATAACTAAGGCCCTTATAGCCTAGCAGGTACGCTAGGTGGATATCCTATCTTAGTTTAACTTTTTAATTATATATAGACTAGGCGCTATGAACTGTATGGATATTCTTATAAGGCGTAAATAAGACCTAGGTAACCAGATAGCTATAAAGATCTTATTATAGACCTAGATACTACTATAACTAGAGCACCTTAACCCCTAGATATAGGTAGAACTAAATATAGACTCCTTAGGCGCTAAGATGTATCCTATTAACCCTTTAGGACTTGACTTAATTAATAAATTGCTGTAGATAAACCGTACGGCCCCTTCTCTATAGGAGTACCGTAAAAAGGTAAAGAATGTTATCAGCCTATAGTCCCTTAAAAATGGATTACTTAAGTATTAGGAATGGCTAGTAGTAGTAAAGGAACAGAACTTATGGACTTGGCTTATTACTAAAGTATATACCTAGGTCTCTATAGCCCACCCTAGAAAGAATAAGACCCGCAAAATTATTAGTAACTAATATTACTGGCCCAGAATGGTTATAGATATTAACCACTATATATGGAACTGCAATGACTGCTGTAGGTCTATAATTCTATAAGACAAAACTTTAGGACTATTAAAGCTACTCCTAATACCAGAATGCCCCTAGCAGTATATCTCTATGGACTTTTATAAGCTGCCTATAGACCGTGACGGATATAATATAGTAATGATTTTAGTTAACCATTTTGGCAAGCGCCCATTCTTAATCCCCTATTGTAAGGATATTAATACTAAGGAGGTAGCCTGACTATATATCTATTATATTTACTAAATTTATGGACTACCAGATACTATTATATCTAACTATAGGCTATAGTTTATATTAGCTTTCTGGAATAAGTTTACTTAAATCCTTGGCATTAAGCTAAAGCTTTTTATAGCATACTACCCCCAGATAGACGGTTAAATGGAGATTGTAAATTAATACCTGGACCAGAGACTCTAGCCCTTTATTAACTACTTTTAGGATAATTAGGGCGAACTACTACCCCTAATAGACTACGCCCAGGCAACCCTACCCTATAACTCTATAGGGTTTGCACCTATTTAGCTAGAAATAGGATATTTACCCTATACTAGCTTTGACTGGAATAGACTAAAAGGCCTATAGACTATACGCGAAAAACTATCTTATAAGGAAGCCTAGTAATACGCTAAACGCCTAGAAGAAGCCTAGATAGTAGCCCATAAGAACCTAAAAAAGGCCTAGAAATTAATAGAATAGCAGGCAAATAAGCATAGGCGCAAGCCTAACTTTACCGTGGATAATAGGGTCTAGGTTATAATAAAGAACTAGAAGACAGAACGGCCTAGCCACAAGCTAGATTATAAGATAGTAGGACTGTATAAGATCCTTAATAAAGAAGGTAACTTGTATAAGGTTAAGCTCCTAGACTTAATTAAGGTTTACCCTATTTTTTTTGCCGGATAAGCTATAGAAGGCTATAAATAACCCACTACCTAGATAAAAGAATGAGCCTCCCCTACTAATTTAAGTTAATGGCAATAATAAATAGGAAGTTAATAAAATACTAGCCTATAAACTAGTATAAGGAACGCTATAATACCGTATCTAATAGAAAGGCTATAATCTAGACCTAACCTAGTACCCTGTCTGGAACTTTATAGGCTGCCCCTAGAGGCTTAAAGAATTCTATAACTGATACCCTAATAAACCCAGACCCCTAAAGTACCTTAATAAGTAGATAGAGTGCTAGTATAGCAAAAATAATAGGCTGCTTACCAAGTATAAAGATAAGAATACCCTATGGACATAATATAGATATACAAAGCCTAAGGGCAGGCTTTTTTGGAGGGGAGGGGTAATGTTACGGCGCTAGTAGAAAACGGTGGATCTTGGCAGATGTGGATTATGGTAGACGCGGGTTACGTGACTTAAGGACCGCATAAAATATCGAGCGGCGCTGCTATTCTTCTCCTTCCTTTCTCTAGCTTTGGATCCTCGTTTATAGACTACCAATTGTACAGGCTTGCGCGTCCCTCTTGCCGTACTCGTACCTCAATTGACTGAGTCGCTAACAATAAGACTCTAATTACAGCTCTTATAAAGGCAGAGAGAGTAATTTAAGGCCGTTGAGTTGCGTAAGTAAAGCAGACAACTATCACGAGCTTCTTTAAGTAGTTATGGATAGAGAGAAGAGTTAATTTAGCCTCTTGCAGCGATTAATAAGTGAGCTCGCAATATAACGTTTCCATACGGCATAACGTTCAAACCC
>Ga0307507_10010658_pt1 | contig 11814 bp, 4 predicted proteins | sample 7_EM_MG_FD_207223 | JGI IMG/M metagenome (GOLD analysis project Ga0307507, IMG submission 207223) | Populus trichocarpa ectomycorrhiza microbial communities from riparian zone in the Pacific Northwest, United States - 7_EM | ecosystem: Host-associated > Plants > Roots > Unclassified | place...
CGAACCCAGGTGACAGAGGCAAGGAAATCTTACCTCTGCCGCTGGGCCACAAGCCTCGGTGCGCTATGTATATATATTGTTTTTATTGTTGAATGGTACTGGAATCAAGTGGGAAATGATTTTCTTTCAAATATTAATGCTAATAATTTAATACAATGATATAAAAATAAAAAATTTTATATATTCATTCATTTAGGAGCCCGTTTGGCTAAGCGTTTGCAGCAGCGTTTTTATTTAACAGTACCAACATATCGTTTGGTTACAAAATAAGCCGCAGTTTTCATGCATGGACCTCACCTTTATCTGCGTTCAAAACTCAATTTTGCTGAAGCAGAAATTAGATGCTTTTCATTTCCTGTTCATGCAACTGTGTTTATAAACACAGTATAAAATTGTTCCCATCTTCCTTCCTTGACCAGTGCTTCGGGTATGGGTGAATTTTGTCCAGATGAGAAAACCATGAGGGTTGTTCTTACCTGAACGTGCTGCTGCTAGAGGCGTCGAGGGAGACAGCTGGGCTGGCCTGCTGAAACCATTTTCCTTCTGTTCAACCACGAGGGCTGTTCTTAACAGTTTTCCTTTTGTTCTTCCCCTAGTCTTCGTATTGTTGCTACACTTGAAGATGATGATGACGGTGATGGAGGGCTGGCCTACTGAAACCATTTTCTTCTCTTTTGTTTTCCCTTTGTTCTTCCCCTAGCCTTTTAGGTGCTCTCCTTGTCTGCGTGGAGAGTGAATTAATTCACTCTTTACAAAAATTCACTCTCTGCAAAAAAAAAAAAAAAAACAGTAAAAATATTTAATTATATTTTATTCAAAAAAAATTAGTATTTAATATTATTTAATAACACTACATAAATTAGAAGAAGATCACATGATAGCGTGATATTTGCAGAATTTGATCGTAATTTCAATTTTGTTTCTGATGATATTTTACCTGATTTTATTGCATGCTCAAAAAACCATGGAAACTGTAGTTCTTTGTCCGATGAATTTCGTACGTGATGGAATTGTAAATAGTTTAATGAAACAATAAAAAATATTTTTTATAAAATATTTTTTATTTCATGACATAATAGCAGTAGTTAAATCAACAATATTTAAATTAAAAACCATCAATATTAATATATATCTTTTTTAGTTATTTTATAACCTCAATTTAAAAAGCATTCTTAACCAAACACATTAAACTACTTTTTGTTCAACCTCAATTTCAACCACAGTTTTAACTAAACATCTATTTTTTCAAACCAACCTCAACTAAAAGTACTTTTTATAAAACAACTTTTTTCAAACCACAACCACAACAGCTACCGCAATACCAAACACACTCTAGATAGCATTTATTTATTTAACATTTGATTACTATTTCAGAATTGAAAAGACAAAGGCAATAAAATATAATAAATATATTTTTATGTATTTTTTATTTTTAAAGTACAAAAATTTATTTTAAAAGTATGACATATTTATTTTATATTTCTATATTTTTAATCAAATATATTTATATTTTTATTATTTTTGTTTTTTCTGTCTTAAAAACAATAATCAAATACTTATATACAAATGACTTTCTTATTACGTGATAAGAAATTCTTAAAAGTAATTCATGAATGCCCTAAACTCTAAAAAAAAATAGAATAAAAAAGTAATTAAGTTTATAATATGGAATGTTAGATCTAACCCATCTGATTTTCTTTTGGGTTTGAATTTAAAAAAAAACTCCTCATTGGTTTAATGGTTTTGCCATTGAATTATTGTCCCCAACCTGCCCAATCAGCTGAATTTTAAATTAAAAAAAAAAACCTTATAATATTTTCATTGATTTACTAAAAAAAACCTTTTATTACTTCAACGTAGATTCTTTTACAGCTCTAATATCTTGGACAAGTTGAATTAAAAAAATAAATGTAAGGTCAACAGCTCCAAAGAAAACTATATTAATATTATTGAAAAGGTATGATCCATCTTATCTTTTTTCCACAAGGAACCTAATTAGCTGTCATGTTTGGTCTCTTGGGACACCCATAAGCTAATCACACCTCTTAATTGTATTCTTAAACTCCTTAGAGATCTATCCACGTAACCCCATCTGCTTAGTGCAACAATAATTGCCTAGTGTGCCCTAAAGCCCATCATCCAACATTACGGCCTCCACATTCTTAACAAGTTTGTTAAATATTTATAATTTAATTATTTGAGATTAAACTTTTTTAATATTGTTGTGGAAGAAAAGGTTTTTAATATTGTATGTAGGGATTTAGGAGAGTACTTGAGGATTTATTAGCCCTAGATTCAACAAATGTACGTCTCCATGTAAGCTCACATATCTTCCTTCCTTTCCTTTTTTTTTTTATTCCACTCCTAACTACTTGGGACATTGATTTTTAGATCACTTTGCACCAAAATAAAACACCTTTTTGGATTGGAGTGTGATAATTTTTATTTTTAGATGAATTTTAAAAATATATTTCATTTGAAAATATCAAATTGATATTTTTAGTGTTTTTCAATTATTTTAATATGCTGATTTTAAAAATAAAAAAATTATTTAAAAGCATTTTTAGTGAGAAATACTTTTGAAAAGTATTATGCATTACAATATGAAACACATTTTTAATAATAGGTAAACTTGCTTCATTTAGTCCTTTAAGTTGTTTAAAAATATCAAATCAATCATCTTATTTTAACTTTGAACATGTCAAACCACACACTTTCTAATGTATTGTCAATTGGGTTTTTTTTATCCATCTAGGTGTATACATGTGAGAGATAAAATATGAACTTTTGTTGCACAAAGGGACCCCTTGTGACTAAATTGAAAGTTTGAGGGCTGTAGAGGCTAATTTGATCAAATTGTTGATTAATTACAAGATCTAGTTGTATTTTGTTTAATTGGCACGTTAGCTGCATCATTAATCAGAGATTAAATTGCATTGTAAGTTCATTTATAATAAAATTAAGAAACTCTAAAGTCAACTAACATTATATGCAAATAAACTATGAATAATCATAGTATATGATCAGAGGTAAAGCCAACTAGGGGTAAGAGAGGGAATTGCCCCTTTATTTTTTTTTCAAAATACTTTTTATATTAAAATATTAATATAATAGCCTATATCTTGTAAAAACAATTAAACAAAAAATAAAAGAAAGTAGAAAATGATGTTGGTAGAGAAAGGCCACAACTTATGAGTTTATATCTCAATAATTTTTATCTTCTTGTTATTTTTTTCATGTCAATTTCTTTGCATCTTTTTTCATGTAGGTTCATCTATTTTTTTATTCTTTCTTGACTTATTTGTATTAGGTGGATATATGTCATACCCACTTTTTAGAATTTTAGGATTACAATGATTCTTGAATTTTTAGTGTTAGTTTCAATTTCAATTTTCTAAATAACAAATTTAATTGAGGTTATTTTACCTTTTTTTCTCTTTCAAGAAAGTTTGAGTATTTTGGTTCTAAGTTTTAAAGGATAACTAATAAAAATCAATTTTTTAGGGTTTATACCAAGCAAAAATTGTATGAATGACTTGTTATCTTTTAGACATAGACACGTGGTGCTTCAATATGTTATATTAGCAATTTTATGATTACTTAATCCCTTGTTATTTCATTATTAATTAATTAGGGATTGAAAAAGTAATTGTCAAGTTTATAAATAGAATTTAATAACTTGAATATGAAAAAAGAAGTTTAATCTCTACTTTTTGCATGTTATCACTACCAATTATTTATTAAAAAAAAAACTACTAATTTGAAAATATAACCTCAAAAACATAATTAATGATCTAAAAAATATTAGTTATATATTTTAGTTTACACTGTTACTAATGTTTTATAAAAGAAATACTACCGAATAGGAAATTTGGTGTAAGAATATTAGAGTAAAATATTAATTATTGAAATTTTTCTATATGAACAAAACCTTCATGCAATATATTACCACATTAGATGAAAACAACTTCATCCTTAGCACATGTGCTTGTATATAATTTTGATTTAAGATTTATCTTATTATCATCGGATAAAACAAAACAAATTGTAATTAGGTAAATATAAATGAGTGTTTGTAACTTTAAAATCAAATATAATTAAGATTGTTTGATAGTTAAATCAAATCTATCTAATGCCATAATGATTATTGTGTAACTTAATTGATTTTTGCTTAACAACAGATTATGGTGTGTGTAGTTGTGTTAATTGTTTAACAATATCATTGAGATGCAACCTAATGAGTTAGGATTGATCATTTCACTGAGGCGAGTATGGAGTTCTTTTATATTGGCATATTTAAATCCAAACGACTCTTTATCTGCTTTCAACAAATGATAGCTTACTCGTCTTGTTTATTTTTATCCCAGTGGATTTTTTATATTAGACCTTATAATACTTTATGATCAACTAGATATATATATTATTGATCTACACAATGATTATAAGTTTTCTGGTATTGAAGGCATTGTTAGTCTTGTAGAGAAAATGATAAAAATAAAGAATGACAGCTTGGAGAGAGTTTTTCAAATTGATATACATGCTTATCAAGTTTTCATTACTTTTATTGGTTGCAATTGTTATAGTGAAGAGTTTTTTCTTATGTATATTATTAAGAGTAGATTGCGGAATAGGATGAGAAATAAACAGATAAATGACAGTTTGATTATATACATTAAAAAATATATCTTCGATAAAATTAATAATAAAATCATTATGAAGTGGTTTAAAATATAAAAACTTGAAAAGAATAGTAAGTATTTTCATTTTAAAAATATTTTTAAATTAATTTCATTTGATGTAAGTCAGTACATATATTTTAAATTCATTTTTTTATATAACATATATTTACATAATATTAAATATTTATTAGTAATTTATACTCTCATTTAAAAAATCTTGGCTTACTCAGTGCATGTGATTAGGATTAAAAAACAGTAGCACATCTTGCCATGAAACTGGTATAACTCCAATTGTGCGAGCTTGTTCCGATCCTCCTGCAAATGCATGTGCACACTTGCTATCATCATCCATTTTTTTAGGAGGAAAATTGCAAAATAGACTGAGAATATATATATAAAGAAATTAACCGAAGAAAATGAGGAGCTAAATTTCACTTGTATGCTATTTTCTTTTCTCATTTTTTTTTTCTATTTTTGTGAATGTAAAAGGAAGTAAATAATTATAGAGTGACTTATAGCTTATTTGATTTCTCCGTGTTATCGATGGGGAATGGTGTGTTACCTGTGCAGGAAGGAAAGGGTTTAAAACATAGTTTTAATACTTCATACGGAGTTGAATGTGGATAAATCTTGGATTAGGGATTAAATAAATTGATCCGAGTTAATTCAGATCATGTTAATTATTTTTATTTTGTATATAAAAAATAATATTATTTAAAAAAATAAAAAAATTAATAGATTTTAACTGGGATATCTAAGTCACATATCTATCTAAGTTTTTAACTAGATCATAACAAATTAATTTTCCTTCTATTTTTATTAAAACGTTACGTAATCTAGACCTTAAATCACAATCCAATCCACTAAGTCAGGTTTATATTTTAAAATAGTGGTTAAAACAAGCTCATTCTTGTAATAAATTTCTTTTGTCTTTAAAAATTATAGTTATAAGACTCAAATGAATTCAATTCAAGACTTGAGTTGTGACTGGTCATTTTAAGCTATGTTTTTAAAACAATCTTGAAATAATATTGTTTTAATAATAATAAAAAATGGTTCAAAGTAAAACCCATTCCAAACTAGTAAATCATCTTGTTAACCTGGTAGGCTAGCTAGTTTTATAACCATGTTGGAAATGCAACAAACGTTGCTCTCACTCACCTTTGTTTTGCATATGATCTGAAGATATTAATTTAATGAAAGTCCTAAAGCTATGATGGCTATTAATTTAATGACAGAAACTTTTAATCCTTTGAAGAGTGAGATTTTCTACACAAAAGCCTGTCTATTGCTCTCATCTCATGCTTTGAATCTTCAATGTATAAAGTATGTTTCTAATCACTGTCTTTTCAGATTGGAACTCATTAATTACATCAGTAATTCTCAGTATTTAAGTTTATCCTTCCTTATGCGATTAAAGCTGTTGAGCAGAAGTACCACTCTTTTTTATGGGAAGGTAAAGATAATCCTTCTGTTCGTAGTAACCCAAATTTTTACTTTTATTTTTGCATATTTCAAAAAAAATATATATATCTTTTCAATAAATTTGGTTATTTTTTTTATTTTCATCATTTTCATTAATTTTTGTGTGCTTAAAAGTAATCACAAAAAATACAAAAAAAATAATAAAAAACCACAGCTAGAGTTGGACTGGACCAATAATAGTTAGAAATAAAAATTAAGATTGGAAATTTCTAGACCATAATCGAGGTTCGAATTGAAGAGAAAATTAAGAAAATAAAGTTTAATCTGATTTAATTTGGCTAAGATTAAAAAACATTTGAAGTTCAAGAATGAGTTCAAAACAAATAATCAATTTAGAAATCAATTGAGGGTTTAATTGAAGAAAAAATTAAAAGTGAAAGTCAATTTGGCTTAAAAATAAAGAATTGAAGGACGAAGGACTAATATGAGAGAAACAGAAAAATCAGAGGGCATGTTGTAATTTAATCGGGGATGAAATTGAAAATAAATTAAGGAAAAAAGGTGAGAATTGACTAAAATTAGAAAATTGAAAGCACAGGAACCGTAAAGCAAAAGGCACCAAAGTGAAAGGACTGGTCTAAAATTAGTATGATTAAATTAGAAAAAACCCAATTCCAATTGAGAAAGAAAAACGACACTGTTTCACATTAATTGATACGGTGCGTTTTGATTAAATTGGAGAAGAACACCCTTTGAAGATTCAAAGCAAACGATGTCATTCTGTTCTTTAATTTTGCAGGGTTTTGGGCAAGGCAGAAACGGCTAGCTTTCACACGATCTTTAAGCTTAATTTCTGATCTTGATTGATTCTCTTGACAACGTACAATGCAAGAAATGTGTTCTCTAATAGGTCAGCAACAATCACGATATAATTCCTTGAATCAACTTGAGATCTTGAGCCAAATCCACACGCTCAATCAACATCTTTTCTAGACCATAATCTAGCCTTTCCATTCTTGTTTAAGATCCAGCCTTTAAACTTTGATTCTCTCCCAACATCAGCTTTCCAAGTTATACATCAGCTTCTCGAAGACGTTGATACATCAGCCTTCCAAGTTCGAGCTAATGAAGGCAGCCTTTTATTTGGAACTGTAGATCCAGTTATGAAATAAAAGCACAGCAAGTAGCTCTAGACATTGCAGGTACTCCCTCCATACCTATTTTATACTTTATGTTTGCTGTTTGATGTTGCTTCTCCCACTTTCGTTAGCTCCTTGCCTTTTCAAGTGGGAGTTACAATATCTGAATTGGCCATCTTTCTTGAGCATGGCATGCTGACAGTAAAAGAGCAAGTATTCGGCGGTGTATCTTTAAAACCAATTTTATTCCTTTTCAAGGTTTTTGTCTTAAGCCCCGTGTCCTGATCCATTTTCTTTCAATGAAGAAGTATGGGCTGGTGTTTGTGGGCCTAAATATATCTATAGGTTGGGTTGGTCTTAGACTTTGCTAGATAAAAGCTACTGAGTTTTCGGCCTATGGTTTGATAACTCGGGTTTCTTTATTTTGAGTCGTGTTTATCGGGTTTGGGCTAAGCATATTCATGTTCAGAAAGAAATAAATATAAATATGTAGAGTACATTACAGAAAAGTCTTTTAAAAAGAATTATTTTTTCATATTGTATAATAGTTAAAAAAGAAATTTCTTTTTTAAAAATATTTTAAAATGAGAGATTGCGACAAAAAGTCAATGAAGTGCTGCTAACTCTTGCTAGGTTCTCATTCCCTCTCAGGATTTACATAAAGGGTAAGAAAAATATTCATAGCTTTATCTCCTATATATGCAATATTGTTTTTCATCAAGTATTTTGAGAACTTCTCGAGTCTTTTAATCTTAATTATTTTTTATATTAATTAATTGCGCGCAATATATAAATTTTAATAATTTGATAACACTCTTTAATCTGGTGCCTGTAACTTTTTGCATTTTAGTCCTTTGCTTTGTGTCTAGTTAACTATATATCTCAGAAATTATTTAGAACTGGTGGTAGCTAATGCTTACATTCTACCATGTAAAAGGACTCATTTTATACGATATCTTGTATGATTATATGATTTATGTTTCCTTTTTTTTTCACTTGAACCATAAATTTAATAAAACATTAAATATTAACAAATTTTATTCCAGTCGTCCGAGATGTCTAATTTTTTTTATTAACCATCCTTTTTTTTCTTCCTGTTCAATAGTTTGCTATCTCTGAACAAGCCAATACAATAAAAGCCATAGTTGAAAAAGGATCGGGTCAAATCTTAATTTTATTTAGATACTAACTAGGTTACTTCATGCACTAATCTATGGTTTGGATATAAAAAAAATTTATAAATTTTTTTTTAGCATTATTAAACCCGGTATATCGGTTAAACTTGAGAACTTCTGTCTCGACTCTTTGCTTAATACAAATTTCAAATTAAATCTTGTGGGAGTTGCCTTGACATAAATTTATCGACTTGGCAGAATCAAAGGAAAAAAATAGACTAGATTAACTCGGTAAACTTGTGAAACTGTGACTTAGATCATGAACTCCACCATATTCAATTAGTTTTTATTTTATTTTATTATATGATAAAAAAATATGAGAATCCATTTAAAATCAATTAAATATTGAAAAATAAAATAAAAAACAATAAAAACTCAACATTAAAAAATAAGATTGAAAAAATAATATCAAAATACTTAAAAAATCCTATAGGATAAAAAAAAAACCAGACACGCAGGCCTAATAGACATAACAACGATGAGTTTCATTGTTGAAAGTGGCTAAACTGACCACTTTCTATCTCCTCACTATTTTTAGGTGAGTTTCTCTTTTTTTTTTCTCTAACTTAGAAACTAAAAAAATAAAGAAAATAAATTTTTAGATCAAAATAAAAATTGTCATTATTATAAAGTTATCCATATATTTTCTCTATTTTTTATATTTTAGTCTCTTGTGTTTCAACTTTATATTTTTACCATTTCTTGAAACCTAATGTTTTCTAATTAGGCTATAAAATGGTTTTATTGAAAGAAAGAAAAAGTTCATAAATAAAAGAATAAGTTATTTAACTGCTCATAAGAATAATAAAACCAACTCCATCTGTTTTAGTTGTTTTTTTTTAATTACACTGAATAAGTAATTTATTTAGAGATTTTGTTCTATTTTGAGTAGTAATTAAGGAAGGTGGAGTACTTTTTACTCTAGTTATAAAATCTAACCCGATAAATCATGTTAACTCGATGATCTATCAACCCTAGCTTGGGCTGGGTCAATGGAGAAATTAGTGGTCTTTTGTTTTGCTCTTGTTTTTTTAAAGTTAGGTTGATCAAAATCAACCCACCCAACTCGTAATCTAGGCCTTAAATCGGGTCAACCTTGAATTGGATCATAACTATATATTTTTACCCAATTAATCTAAGCTATTAGACATTAGTTTGTTTAGTTTTCACTAGTTTAATGGGTTATATAAAAAACATGTTTAGGATATAGGAAATTATTTGATATTTTTATTAAACTCGATCCATTGAGTCAACCTTAAAATGTATCTCCTTACTTAGCTCATGTTTAAAATTAAATTGTGTAGAAATTGTCCCGATATGAACTAGTTAACTTGGTCAGTCCAAAGACAACTCGGACAACTAATAAAAAACATGGTTGAACTTAAAAAAAAAATTCAAGATGATACCTTTTGTTTTAATATTGAAATAGTGATATATTAGATCGACTTAGACTTTATAGTTTAACCTATTAAAACTGCAACTCGAGTCATAAACTCCAATGAGCTTCATAATTTTGTTTTTTAAAATCACTTTTCACTTAATTATATGATAATAAAAATAGACGTTCATAAAATTGAACATAAATAAAATGACAGGATTTTTGTTTGAGACTGAAATAACTTTATATAAAATAAATCAAAACAAATTATAAAGATTAATTTAATATTAACCATGAAGGATGATATTAAAATAAAGCAATAAAAAAATTGAATATAAACACAATGTTAATGATAAAATTAGAAAAAAAAGAGAGGAAAAAACCTCCTTCCATGTTCATAATGGTGAGTTATATCCTAACCTTTCTAGTATGAATTATTTTAGCCCTATTGTCAACACCAAAAAATCCACTCATTGGAAAGAATTATTGGAGGCAATCGCACTCATTTCATTTATCGCTCTTTAATTGGAAATCTCTCTCCTCTGTCAACTACTTGATGGCATGCTTTGGGCCCAAAGTATCAGTACATGATATATATGCTTCCTTCCGGCAACTTAAAAGTTAAAAGGATAGGAGTCCAAATTGGTGGACATGATCAGGTTTTTCCCCTGGATTCTCCCTCTCCCTCTCTGTCTATATATATACTTATATATGATATGGACCAGTAATTCTATCCTGCATGCACTTGGGGATTGTTCCTACACTATGAAAAAAGATTATTGACTGTGTGTCGGCATCGTAAGAAAATTAAGGAAGCTTTTTGATCGGGTAAACAGAGACTATTCCACTAATTGTGTTTGGGAAAACATTGTTCGTACAGGCTCATGAACACTGTTCATTGAACAGTGTAGAGAGTTCGTTTTTAAAATCATATAGAAAATAGATTTATTTTCAATTGACATATAAACTAACGAAGGGTAACATTCAAAAGTAAAAAATCACCATCCCTGATGATGTGGGTTATATATAAAATACGTTTAGCAACCCACAAAAGAATGCATAAAATTAAAACAAACCTTCAGCGAAGATTGAGAACATAGTTCCGATCGAGGTCTGGGCTCAAGGTGCCATCGGCACGCAATTAGCTCTTGAGAGGCTCGCATGAGAAAACGAAGAGCAAAGTTGAGCCAAGAACGACCTGGCGGAATACTCATTCTAGCATACATATTGCTCTATACGTAGCAATTGCTAGCCTGCCGACAAGTCATTCTTGGCTCGATCTCTACTCTTTATGTTTTCATGGAAGACACTCAAGATAAGCATCAAGAAGCTTCAACATTGTCCCTAATTAATTACATCTCCTAATGGAACATCTCCAGTACTCTCTTTTTTCTCTACAAGATCTCAATATCAATCTTGCGCAGCATTGTCTACGTATTTATAGCCCAAAATATTCAAGGAATACGGATTGCAAATCTCTATCCAAACCATCACGCCACCTAAGGGTATCAATGCAACTAGGTCAATTTATTCTCTTGTCATCCAAATTAGCATGAGGCAGATATCATAAGAAGTGGCAATATAATATGTCAACGGGAATTGATTCTTGGACTTCAGATAGAGTGGTATGATAAGGTTCCCTCTCATATGCAAGGCATCTGCATGGCCAGTACTTAGATTAGTTTCATATCCTTTCGTGAGAGTATTTCTCTTACTTTTGTAATTCAGAAGTGTTTCAAGTAAATTTTCTCCCCTAAATCCTCAAATCTTGTGAAAGTGATAAATACTGATATGATTGTGAGCTAGTGCTGGGGGCTAAATATTTTGTTCGGTATATCATTCACTTTTTTTTCTGTTTTTTTCAACGTAAGAAATAGATAATTGGCTGTCAAAATTAATATTTCAAAATCAAATAAAGTCTGAAAGCAAAAACCTAAACGATACCAGATTACTGAGGAGATGCGTAAGGGAGTGTCATTTAGAGTGCTCGTTCATGGACCTGCATGTGTGAGAGCTCA
>Ga0307507_10010659_pt1 | contig 11814 bp, 10 predicted proteins | sample 7_EM_MG_FD_207223 | JGI IMG/M metagenome (GOLD analysis project Ga0307507, IMG submission 207223) | Populus trichocarpa ectomycorrhiza microbial communities from riparian zone in the Pacific Northwest, United States - 7_EM | ecosystem: Host-associated > Plants > Roots > Unclassified | place...
ATCAAAAAGGGAGATGAATGGAAAACCGCTTTCCGTACCCGATACGGACATTACGAATATAAAGTAATGCCATTTGGGTTGGTCAACGCACCAGCCACTTTCCAGGCCATGATGAATACCATCCTACAAGAATTCCTGGATCACGGGGTCGTTGTCTATCTGGATGATATCCTAATTTACTCAAAGACAAAGGAAGAACACCAGGCTTTGGTCAAACAAGTACTAGTGAGGCTAGAACGCCATGACCTGGCAGTATCCTTAAAGAAATCCGTGTTCCATGTCGATACAGTAGAATTCCTCGGATACATTGTGGGAAAAGCTGGCGTCACTATGAGCGAAAAAAAGCTTGAAAGTATCCTCAATTGGAGAGCCCCACGGTCGGTAAACGACGTACAAATCTTTATTGGTTTGCAAATTTTTACCGACGCTTCATCGAAAACTTCTCCAAAGTCTGCAAACCGATTACCGACACATTGAAAACCAAGGGAGGAAAACATTTGTGGTTTTGGCGAGAAGAACAAGACAAAGCCTTTGAGGAACTTAAGCGAAGATTTACCTCGGCTCCTATCCTAGCACACTTCTACCCGGACTGAAAAACCCTGATCGAGACGGATGCTAGCGACTTTGGACTAGGCTGTATCCTTTCCCAATACTTGGGAAAACGATTACACCCAGTCGCTTTCCACTCACGAAAGCTGAACGATGCCGAACTAAATTACGAAATCCATGATAAAGAATTATTGGCAATCCTAGAAGCCTTCCGCGAATGGAAACACTACTTGTTGGGAGCAGACGAACCAGTGATGGTTTATACCGACCACCAGAACCTGCAATACTTCCTCACAACAAAGGTTTGGAACCCCCGACGAATCCGATGGGCTCAATGGCTAGCCAACTTCAATTTCAAAATCGGATACCGCCCCGGAAGTAGAGGTGGAAAACCTGATGCATTAAGCCGGCGGCCGGACTACCGCCTTGAAGAGGGCGCTATGCATCGCGCACATACGATTTTGAAACCGGAAATTTTGAAGTTTCACTTTGCCACCGAAAAGACAGAATCCAAGTCAGCCTTGTGGAAGGAAAAAAGCGAATAACAAACCGGCTCAGAATAAAAAGACTGCAACAAAATGCGATAGTCCCCACCAAAGGTTCCAGGATGGCAGCAGGATATGACATCTACCCCGTAAAAGATGGCACCATACCAGCCCAAAGACAGATGTTAGTGGACACCGGAATCGCAATAGGACTACCCAGAGGGACATACGGCAGGCTGGCAGCATGAAGTGGAATGGCAAGCAAACATGGAATAGTGGTAGGCGGCGGAGTTATAGATGCGGATTACACCGGAGAAATAAAAGTAATACTCCGGAACCATGGGGACACCAGTTACGAATCCAAAGCAGGTGATCGAATCGCACAGCTAATCGTGGAAAAAATACAAATACCCGATGCCATGGAGATCGATAGTCTGGATGATACGGGAAGGGGAACTCAGGGATTTGGCTCTAGTGACCTTGGCCCCAAACGGCAAATTGCTTGCGAAGAACTCAAAGTCAAAATGTGTTTCCTAAACCCAGACACACAGGACAACTCATATTTTGACGAAGAAGACATTCACAGACACAGCAGCCTAAGAAACGAAATAACGATGCTATCCAGTGCCATGATTACAGCAATAGAAATGCAAACCATGGACGACTCATTCCTGGACAGAATAAGAACAGCAGGAAAGGAGGATGACACTTGGATGGCACAGAAGGGGGAGTTACACCGGTTAAAGGAAAAATGGTAAGCACTACCAAAGCACTGGGAACTGGAAGATGGACTACACTATTACAAAAATAGACTATTCATCCCGTCGAACTAGGCAATCTTAACAGAGATTGCAAAGGGATGTCAGGACTCGAAGATAGCCGGACACTTCGGACAAGCAAAAACGATTGAGCTAGTCACGAGAAACTTCCACTGGGAAAAACTCAGCGAATGGATCAATGACTATCTCTGGTTGTGCGGCGAATTTCAACATCAGAAATCTCCACAACACGCGAAGTATGGGTTACTTCAACCTTTAGAAGTACCCTATGCAGCATGGACCTCCGTCTCAGTAGATTTCATTATGCAGGTACCCAAGTCCCAAGGACAAACCCAAATCATGGTAGTAGTGGACCGTTTTACAAAAATGGCACACTTTATCAGCTTAGTGACAAACGCGACCGCAAACGATGTCGCGGATGCCTTCCTTAAGGAAGTTTGGAAACTTCAGGGCTCCCCTCCGAAATCGTCACGGACATGGACGCAAAGTTTTCGGGCGAATTTTGGGAATCAATGTGCAAAGCATTAGGAATTAAGCGGTGAATGTCAACGGCATATCACCCACAGACAGACGGACAAACCGAAAGAACCAACCAAGTGCTGGAAGGTTCCCTTCGGAACTTCGTCAACTATGACCAAAATGACTGGTATCAGATGCTACCGTTGGCTGAATACGCCTACAATAATTCGAAAGCAAGCGCACATAAATTAACCCCTTTTTTCGCAAAAGACGGGTTCCACCCACAAACCGAGTGGATGAAGGAGAGAGAGGCTCAAAACCCAGGAGCCACAATGTATACGCACTGGATGAAAACAGTGCAGGAAAACGCAAGGACAACCCGCGAACAGACAAGAGAAGCCAGGAAGAAATACTACGACCGAAAGGCAATGCCACAACCCGATATCGAAACCAGTGACTTCATTATGTTGAACGCTAAAAACATTAAAAGCAAACGACCAACAAGGAAGTTCACCCCACGAGCGTACGGCCCTTTTAAAGTCTTAGAGAAAAAGGGAAACAGAGCATTTAAACTCGATATCCCGGCTCGTTGGAAAATCCACCCAGTATTTCATGTCTCACTACTCGAACCATATAAAGTCTCTGACCGGCCCCCCCGGGAACAACCCCCACGAGAGCCAGAGGATGTCGAAGGCGACCTGGAATGGGAAGTTGAAAGAATCGTTAAAAGTGAGATAATCACCTACACGAGAAAGGTCACAAGGGTAAACAAGGAGTTCAAGAAACTCCGATACTTTGTAAAATGGGCAGGATGCTAAGAGGATGAGAATACCTGGGAACCACGGGAGGGGTTGGAAAACGCCAGGGAAGATGTGGAAAGATTTCATAGGGAAAACCCCGAGATGCCGGGGCCGAACTTGGATGAGTAGTATGAGAAAGGTTTTCCACAAGTGGACAAGCAAACGCTTCTGGTTTTTACCCCTACCATACTGAGCATATAAAGGAAAAAGAATGTATTATAGTTAGACAAAAAGCATTCGGGACGAAAGTTAAGAGGAGGGAGCTCGTGTTAGGCACAGAGCTCTCAGAAGGATAAGGGGGTCAAGTTACCCTACCTTCGCGCACGAACCTCTGAAAAAGAGTTAGCAACACCCCCCTCCGGCCCCGACGTTGGGCCAGTAGTTCACCATACGCCGCCTGGAAAGTTGCGTCCCCTCACCAACGACATCAGTAAAGCAGACCCTGGTTGCAACACCATATACGTCGCGGCCGTCCATCCGACCGGTTCCTGTTCGCAGGATATATGAGAGGAGACCTCAGAGCAACCGATGCAAGTGAAAGCATGCGGATCGGACGACATCGCATGGAGTTACAACTACTACAAGATTGGGTATCGAAAAGTGGCTACAAACTCACGGGACGTATCTACCTTAGTTAGTCTTCCCTGGTCTGGAAAGACGCCCAGCAACCCGTAGGAATGCACTATGTCGGAAAGGGAGTCGGGGAACTCCCAAAAGGATTGTTGGCACGAGACCGATAACTATAGTCGCAACCACTGGTTCGATCGATAGGAAAGAGTCGTGTAATGCTGGATAAGACTAAGGAATGGCTCCTGCAGACCAGGTCAAAACGGAGCCAACAATATGAGGATTGGCCATCTTCTATCCTGGCGAATAATTGTCTGACATGCGAACACATGAAGATTAGTGGTAAATCTATTCAAGCAACGGATACATGTTCGTATAGCCATCTAGGCGGACGGGCACTACACCCTCCCCATGAGAGAGGCATACGTGGCAATAACTTGCGCAAACGAGAGTAGAAAGATAACGGAGGTTCAGGGTCAAGTCGTGCTCCCACTTCAAAGAAGTCGAGCTAGGTGGGCAAAAGATACTTAGTTATAGGGAAAGATTCTGTCGCCCGCGAACACCCAGACGCGGAATATAAATATCGAGATGTCTTCGTAGCTGCTATCCATCATCAAGCAACGGAGAAGAGACCTTAACAATATATACACGTTCAACACATTTATCGTTCCAACTACTATTCTTCCATTTTGAGTTTCGTCTCCTTAGACGTATTCTCCGAAACTACCAACGATCCGGCCTAACATATTCGCTAGTTCTTAGAGTATTACTACCCCCATAACAAAGACAATTGCCACGCCTAAAGCAGATTTGGATTATCGAACCTCATCTCCTAACTTCGAATCAACACCACTGAACGTCTGGACTTGTGTATTCATGCCATGCTCTTGACGTCCTCAGGGTTCATGGTCGTCCCGACTCTGGTTGAAAAGGTTTGACGAAACGGGCGTCGCTAATGTCGGAGGCTAAGCAAAATCTAGCCACAACGAGTATCGGTTAGCGACACTAATTCTAGCAAGACACTTGCCACGCCTAAAGCAGATTAGGATTATCGAACCTCATCTCCTAACGTCGAATCAACACCACTAAACGTCTAGACTTCTGTATTCACGCCATGCGCTCCTGTGTTTGACTAGTCTAGTCCGCCGACGCCAGCCCAGTTAAGGACAGAATGCGCGGCGTGCTTGATCCAGGAAAAAACCTTTACTATCTGAAGGCAAGGAGGCATAAGGACTAGCAATGCAGGATATGAGAAGCTGAAGCAAGGGCACCCAATGATATGTTTACTATCACATACCAGCTAACGAACCACAAACTGAGAATTCTGAATAAAGTGAAATAGGATCTAGGGAAAAAAACAAAAAGAAAAAAAAAGTACCAAAGAAACTAGGAAATCCCAAATTATTTCCGTCCAGCCCCGTATCTTTTTGAACGGCGAGATTGGGGCGATGGCGATTTGGTATTGTTTGGGGCACTACTCAAACTGGACGTTGAAGAAGCCCTGGGCGCCGGGGGTGTGACGGGGGCTGCTGGTTCTGTTGGGGCCGGGAGTGTGGTGGGCGGCTGTTCAGTTCTGCGAGCTGCTTGTTGTGTCGCTCTCACTGAAGTTGTGTGAACCTGCGCATCAATCGGAGTAACGGCGGGGGAGGCTCGACGTACGTTGCGGATTAGGGGCAGGCTGGTAGGAGGGCTGTCCTGGGCACCATCATGGTCTGAACGCAGCGCGGCTTCCGGTTCAATTGTGCGAGCTGCTTGTTCGGTGGGTCTCACTGGAGTTGTGTGAACCTGGGCATCAATCGGAGCAACGGCGGGGGAGACTGGACGTTCATCGCCGAATCCGGGTAGGCTTGAAGGAGGTGTGTCCGGGGCACCATCGAGTCCCAAACGCAGCACAGCTGCCAGCCCGGTATCTGGAATGTAGTCTGCCATCCAGGGCATCTCCCGTAGAACCTTCCGGACGTCTTGGAGTTTCGTTTGCGTACATGGCGCAGAAGGCCTAGAGGCCGACTCCCGTGAGAACGGAGCAAACAGATTATCGCTCGGGGGGTCAACAATTTCTCGTGGGGTAGCCCTCCGTCGTGTCGAGGGGCCCGGGGCTCCCAATTCCTCGTCCTACATCGTCAATTAGCCATCGTGTTTTGATCTTCATGTTAACATTAGATGTCGATACTTTAGTCGTCCAAAACAATCGCCCCCCCGTCAGGGGGTGCCTGCGGTTCCCCTTCGCTCTCGGCCACTAGCCATTGCTTCTCCTCCTCATCTTTATCCTCATCCTCATCTGCTTGCATGATCCCCACAGCATCTTCCCAAATGTTGTGATTGAGAAACAGGTATCTCCCTTTGGCAGGCTCGGGCGTCTGGGCTCTATTCTCTCTCTTCTGTCTATTCTTGCGACGTGACTCGACGCCCAAGAGATCCAGGGGAGCTTGGCCATAGTTTGCAAGGAGCCACGCTAGAATGTCATTATTGCTATGGAGAAAGATGAGCTGTTGCAGGGGGGAAGGTTTTTCGGGCTCTTGACGTAGCCTGACGGCACTCTCACCAGTTGCCCCGATTAGATATCGTGAGCATCCGATTTCCACCTCCACACTCTGCCCTCTAACCACCCTGACCAGATTTTCCATGCTCGGTGTTGGCAACACACCCCATGTGATTCGCCGGTCCCAGTCGCTAGCACAGAAGGGATGGTCGAGGAATGGATGTCCCGCTTCTGCGGCTCCCGTTCGGCGAACGATATGGATTCTTACTGCGTGTGGGTAATAAGTTGACGATTGAGACTTTGTCAAAATAAGTTAGTGCAAGGCTGACGGGAGATAGATGGGAATAATCACTTACTCGGAGATTCCGTGACGTCTCTACCACCGGCGCGATCCGCGATTCAATGCAGGTTAGAGGTCTGTAGTTTCCTAGCGGAATCTTTAATCAGCATCCTCAGGTGACGGGTGAGTTCCACGACGTCATCTGTGTGGTGGTCTTTTTTTAAGGTGGGTGACGCCATCTTGCACGGGCGGAAGGGCGCGGGCGAAGACTGTGATTACTTCCACTTGGGCGTCTGTCAAGTGACTGGGGTCAATGTTGCGGGCTATCCTTTAGGCCTTGAGCTGCTCACGCCAATCGAAGTAGGCACCAGATGTGACGCCGGGATCGAAGAACCCGCACCACGATTTAGCGTACGCAATGTCGCCATACGCCTTCCTAATTTGTGCTCAATTGTTAGCGTGACAGATTCTGATACCTGGGTGGGGGTTTTCTTTGACCTACCCAGTGGCCCAGTCTTCGACGGCTGGCTCGAAGTGGGTGGGCTCCGCCAGGTGTCTGTTCACAAGAAAGTTCGTTGTGAGCGCTATATCCTGCAATGCAAATCTTGTGCTTTCCGTGATTACTTGCGCTCTCTCATCAGCGGGGCGACGGGCGACTATACGCGGCAGAGTCTTGCTTCGTTTTCCGCTCATCGTGTCAATCCTCTGGGGCTGCGCAGCGGGTCGTCTAAGGCGAATGGAAACATTAAAATTGCTCACGAATATATAGACGTAGTTTACTTACTTTCCCTTCTCTAACAGCTGTTTCCGTGAGCTCGGAGGTGCCATGGGGACTTGTTCAATGTTTAGATTTAATAGAACTCAATGAAAAAGAGGAGAAAAATTATTGATACGTCAACTAAGAGACGAGGATCTTGGAGGGAGGTGGACGTAGCTAGGTCGGAATCTGGCACCAGACATGAGGAGAAGGGCGAAGCGGAACGTATGGAGAGTGGGAACGCCAAACGGGAAGGAGGGGTAGGAAGGGCCCTTATATACATCTCGTCGATGCCGGGTGTACCTTTCCTGACGGTTAGTCCTGGAGGGGTGTACCGTACGAGCAAAGAACGCAGAGTAGGGTGTGCTAGTACAACCACGTTGCACACCGAAGTGGATACTGGTATCGTGGGCCAGATGAACTAGCCACATAGCGGATCTACGAATTGTGATGGATAAAGATATAGAACATAGACAATCCAATGATCGTGAACACTTCTGAGTCTCAGAGATTTCCACCGCCAGTGATGAAATAAGGTTTTAAGCCTCACAAGGATAGAGATGCCAAGGGACGATCGACATCACTTGAATTTTTCATCCATCAAGCGTAAGACCCCCCATGAGCGAAAGCAGACGAACTTGAACTGATCCGATAGAGATCGTCATGCAGGCAGGCAGGCAGGCAGGCAGGCTATAAGAAATCTATTCAAAACCCCTAAGAACTCTAATGCTAAACAATATCACTAATACACTATACGTCTAGGCAGACTCAGCCAACGATAGACGCGGTGTCAAATCAAACTCTCAGAGACTCGAACGGTATCTCTTGGGCTTACGCTCATGACCATCCTCGTCATCGGCGGAAGCACTGCGCTTCCGGACCTTCTCGCTTTCCAAAAATTCCCTACCCATCGAAGCCAAACGAAATCTGTTGGACTTACGCTCATCGGAATATTCGTCATCCAACAGACCCCTAGGCTTCCGTGTCATGTCGCCTTGAGCGGGATGCCGACCCAGATCCGCCGAGTGTTATATATTCAACCGGCTCGACAATTTGAGGGCGAGTGATATACGTTTCACGGGAGATTCACTTCTCTCTCCACCGGCTGATGACGACATCCCAATGCTGCCCTCGCGTCCATCCTCGCCGCTGGAGACATCTCATGACGTACCGGATAATGCTACAAGTAAAGCGTCAGATTATCTCCCTCTTGCGGTTCACTTGCTTCATTAGCCGGCCCGGGATTAGCTCTGGGCTCCTGTCATCTGGCCTCCGGATGAAATGACCCTCCACGCAATTGGTCTCGTGCTATCGCTTTATTCGCCCAATTGGTCACAGTGACTGGTGCAAGATAGTTGTGCCCCCTCAATGCGGGTGTGGGTTCCCCACTTACGTTATTCGGACGATGAATATAGATTAAGAGATCCAGTGGGTCTTCAAGAACAGGATTCGCCACGAGCCAGGGCCTTACCGCTTCAGCGTCATCGATGAAGTCATAATTGATCTACGAGAGCGGCATGTTGGGATAGTCTCATCGGAGTCGGCGTCCTTCACCTCAAACACCAAGTATGTACGGAATCGTCTCATATCCGATGGATCTCTTAGTCATCGCTGACAGTCCACGGATGTCATAGGAATCCAACTCAGTAAATGGTACCCCGTTGACATGGCGCCAATTGAGCCTGCGATAATGAGCGTAGTCTGCGAGGCTATCAGCCGCGTAGTGGATCCAAACAATATGCCCTGCCCGGGGACGTCCGAGTAGAGCGCTCCGATCTACAACTGCTTAGTAAGTAAGTGAAAAACGCAAACAGCCGGATTATTTTCAAAAGGACTCACATGTTGGTGCCAGGCGATTTAGCGGGAGATAAGGTATAATGTGTGCCGGCGCAGGGCTGTCAGGTCGGCTGTTATGTGGGCTGTTAGGTGGGCTGTTTGCTGGGCTGTTTGCTGGGCTGTTTGCTGGGCTGTTTGCTGGGATGTTTGCTGGGATGTTTGCTGGGCTGTTTGCTGGGCTGGTTGCTGGTATGTTTGCTGGGATGTTTGCTGGGCTGTTTGCTGGGCTGTTTGCTGGGCTGTTTGCTGGGCTGTTGTCTGGGCTGTTTGCTGGGCTGTTTGCAGGGCTGTTTGCTGGGCTGTTTGCTGGACTGTTTGCTGGACTGTTTGCTTGGCTACTGCCTGAGCTGCTGCCTGCGCTGCTGAGTGGGGTATCGAGTAGGATTGGTGCTTGCGGCGACCCGCCACTAGGGGAGCGTTTTGTGGAGCAGGTATTACTTGTCCTTGCATAGGGTGAGCAGCCTGACCGACTTGTTTCTGTGCTTGGGGTTGGTTACTCGGTGGTTGAGGTTGACCCGGCGCGATACCTGGAGCGACTTGTGCTTGCGCCAGGAACGCCAGGAACGAGTTGTCCTTGCGCTTGCGGTTGAGGTTGACCCGGAACGACACCTCAACCAACTTGTCCTGTGGCCAGAATGATAGAAACAACTTGTCCTTGGACTTGCAGTTGAGGTTGACCCTGAACGACATCTGGATCGACTTGTCCCGGCGCCGGAACGACAGGAACGATGTTAGGCACAGAGCTCCCAGAAGGGTAAGGGGGTCAAGTTACCCTACCTTTGCGCACGAACCTCTAAAATAGAGATAGCAAGACGCCCCTCCAGCGCCGACGTTGGACAGTAGGTCGCCATACGGCACCTGGGAAGTTGCGTCCTCTCACCAAAGACATCAGTGAAGAAGACCCTACTTGCAACACCGTATACGACGCGGCCGTCCGTCCGACCGGTTCCCATTCGCAGGATATAAGAGAGGAGACCTCAGAGCACCTGATGCACTGGCAGGTGAAAGCATCCAAATCGGACGACATCGCATAGAGTTACAACCACCCCAAGGTTGGGTATCGAAAAGTGGGTATAAACTCACCGACGTATCTACCTTAGCTAGGCTTCCTCGGTCTGGAAAGACACCCAGTAACCAGTAGGAATGCACTATTCTCGGAAAGGAAGTCGGGGAACTGCCAACGGGATTGTTGGCAAGAGACCGATAACTATAGTCGTAACCATTGGTTCGATCGATAGGAAAGAGTCGTGTAATGCCGGATAAGACTAGTGAATGCTTCCTGCAGGCAATGTCTCAAAACAGAGCCAACACTATGAGGATTGGCCATCTTCTATCCCAGCGAATAATTGTATGACATGCGAACACATGGAGATTATTCGTCAATCTATTTAGCACCGGATACATGTTCGTATAGCCATCTAGGTGGACGGGCACTCCACCCTCCCCATGAGAGAGGCATACGTAGCAATCAGTTGCGCAAACGAGAGTAGAAAGATGACGGATGTTCAGGGTCAAGTCGGGCTCCCACTTCAAAGAAGTCGAGCTAGGTGAAAGAAAGATACTTACTCATAGGAAAAGATTATCTAGCCCGCGAACATCAGCAAAAATAATCCTTGGCGCACCTAGCGCACATAACGTCAACCGCGAATCAGGACACAACCACCTAAACTAACTATCACTGGGGGCAATTTGCAAAACGCCATCTCTTCAGGGCGCCACCTGGCGCAACACCATATCTTCCGGGCGTCACCTGGTGCAACACGATATATTCTGGGCATCACCGGGGCACAATCATTTTTCCCGGGCACAGCCTGATCCGCAACCCAATCTTCAGGATTCACTCTGGAAATAGGTCAAAGGTCCCCCCTTTGCTTTCTGACCTGGGTTACAATATATTTTCCACTCATATAGTCCATTTAGATAGTCTTCTATTGAATTTCTAATTCTGCTAAATACAGGCGGCACCTCACTCATGGCTTCGCTATTGCTCCGAGTCCTCCAGGTATCCCTCCGTCTATTCCTCCGGGTATCTCTCCGGGTATTCCTCCAGGTATCCCTCCCACTCAGAGTGTTAACCTCATAATTATTGACCTCGTAGGAATGGGCCTTATACCGCCGTGTAGCTGGCGTCATGCCCAACAACCTCCCGCAAACAGAATCGAACTCCGTCCAGCGGTTGTGGAGGAATCTGCAATCGAGTAAAATTCCGCCAGCATGCCACCTAAGACCCTCTCCAGAGAAGTCAGCGAAATCCTGAGCTTTGATGCCACAAGGACGTCCCTTATACCGTTGCGTAGCTGGCGTCGAGCCCAACAACCTCCCGGAAACCGAATTGTAATCCGTCATGCGGTTGTGGAGTAATCTGCCATCGAGTAAAGTTCTGCCAGGATGCTACCTAAGCCCCCCTCCAGAGATGTCAGCGAAATCCTGAGTTTTGATGCCACAGAGACGTCCTTTATACCGTTGCGTAGCTGGCGTCGGGCCCAACAACCTCCCGCAACCCGAATTGGAATCCATCATGCGGTTGTGGAGTAATCTGCCATCGAGTAAAGTTCCGCTAGGATGCTAACTAAGCCCTCCTCTAGAGATGTTAGTGAAATCCTGAGTTTTAATGCCACAGAGACGCCCTTTATAGCGTTGCGTAGCTGGCGTCGAGCCCAACAACCTCCAGCAAACAGAATCTGAATCCGTCTCGCGGTTGTGGAGTAATCTGCTATCGAGTAAAATTCCGCCAGCCTGGATACCTATAACTCCATGAATAATAGTCAGGTAGGGATGGATCCTATACCAGTGGGTAGCTGGCGACGAGCCCAGAATGATGCA
>Ga0307507_10010662_pt1 | contig 11809 bp, 6 predicted proteins | sample 7_EM_MG_FD_207223 | JGI IMG/M metagenome (GOLD analysis project Ga0307507, IMG submission 207223) | Populus trichocarpa ectomycorrhiza microbial communities from riparian zone in the Pacific Northwest, United States - 7_EM | ecosystem: Host-associated > Plants > Roots > Unclassified | place...
GTGGTTGTCCGGTCAGTAGGGAGAGAAGAAATGGTCTTCTGCAGCTGAAGAGGGAAGTCGTGGGTCTGTGGGTGCCGTTGCTGGAGAAGGGCTGCTGCTGACCGGTTGAAGGAGATGATGAAAGTGTTGCCCCGGCGCTGCCATGTGTGGGCTGCTGGCTCACTGGTGAGAACGGGGCTGCTGCTGCTGGCGGTGAAAACCGGCTGAGAGAAATGTAGTGGTCGGCTGCTGTGGGGAGGTGCAGAAGCCGGTCTCTACCTGTGTTGCCAAAGAGGGAACGTCTGGTGCTGAAAGGGAACGGCTAGGATGGAGATGAGGGGTTGTCTTGTGGCTGAAAGGGAGGCTTGCGGCTGAGAGAGGAGGGCTTGTCTCGCTGTTTGGTTTGTTTTTGGCCGAGAGGAGGACCAATGAACAGAGGGGGGGTTGCCTTGGCTTCTCTTGTTTTGGCTGGAGAAGGAATCGAATGCTTGGGTGAGAGTTTTTTTCAATGGGGAGGGGGAGATCGGCTGTCCTCCCCAAAAGGAGAAGAAAGGAAAGGTGCTCCTCCAGGGAGGCCCCTCTGCAGTCTGCTGTGGGAAGCCGCAAGAAGAGAATCAGGCCCTCCCCTTTTCTGCGCGTGAGGTCTGGTCCTAATGAAGGAAAAGGGGGGCAGCGGGGAAGGAAGAGGGACCGGGGACCATCAGTCCTGTTGCCAGCTGCTGTGGGGAAGAAGAAAAGCCAAAGGGAGGGGCCTCCTGTCGGCTGGAAAATGGAAAAGAAGGTGGGGCTGCTGTCTAGGCTCCTCCCCTAATTTTCAGCCGAAAGAGAGGGATGAAAAATGGTGTTGGACCCGGGGGGAGCGGCTGTGAGAGGGGAAGAAAATTCTCCACCGGGGGGCGGCGGCTCTAGAGAAAAAGATGGGTTTAGGGTTAGGTATTTTTTGTATTTTTTTTTGATGTTGTCAAAATTCCCCCCCCCCTCTTTTGTTTGAGTTGTGGACCAGTATTTATAGGTAAAATATTGCATGGATCTCCAAATTGGTCCCTCAACTTTCTTTCTTTTTTGTAAATTTGATTTTTCTTAATTTTTTTGTATTTTTTGAAAACGAGCAATATCAACGTCGACTCAATGAAGAAAATCAATGATTTTTAAAAATAACGCGTTAAAAGTTGAACGCGTTCCAAATGTCTTTGAAAATTTAAATTCTTTTGAGACGATGCTAAAAATGCTAAAAACGATGCAAAATGTATTAAAAATGTATTTTTTTGGATTTTCAATGTTTTTCGCTATTTTTGAATTTTTTCTGAAAATTTATCAAAACATGGGTCAAAAATTGGGTAGCAACATACATGATATCTTACCTAACTAAGAATTACTTGCCATGCGAGCCTGTGAACTTCAGTCAAGCAAGGAATTTGAGTGTTGCGCGCGCGCATATATATATATTTATTTATTTTTTTGAGTCCCTCCATTTTTTATTTTGTTTTTGCAAATACCTCTGTCATAATTTTTTTGGATTATATTATTTATTTGACTCATGTTTTATACAAAAAAATTACATATGCAGGTTAATTTTCCCAATGCATTTTTACAGTTAAAAAAATTATAAGCACAAATCAAAACTTTATATATATTTATAATTAAATAAATCAAAAACTATATGTATTTTCATAGTTATGACTTAACTTATTAATTTTATAATTCAAATCATTAACTCAACTTAGTTAAGTAATTTTTTTCTCTTTCTATATTAATGGAAAAGCAGGGGTAATGTTTTTTTTGCTCTAAAATTATAATTTTTAAATTATTTTAACTCAAAAAACCTCATTAATACGTTTCGAACACCTACAAACCGATACATTAACCTAAAAACCAAATTAAAATAAAAATATCCAAAAACCCGAATCAAAAGAATGGAGAATAGAAAACAAAAACATCCAACTTTTATGCTACCATTCAAGATTAAATTGTGTGGCGTATATTATTGTTTCCACTCAATTAAGAGAAATCTTTGTCATCTCTCTCTCCTTTCTCTTGATTCTCTCTTTAAAAAGAAACCTAGTTGTTGTCGGGGAGAAATCACCCGCAAATAGCCCTTCATCTTCCTAGTTCATTCCTTTTCTTCTTCGTTTTCTTTTCTTTTCTTTATTTTGTCCTTATTTTTCTTTTAGCGTGTTAATAATTTATATCTAGATTTGATTTGTGCACAGAGTTCGCACTTTGTTAGGATATCCTTTTGTTGGACTGTGATGAGTGTTTTTTTGTTGGTTGAAAGAGATGGATGCGCTTTGGCAATTTTGAATGATTGAGATTTTTCATCGAAAGAGCTTGATAAGGTGAGACATGTTATTCCATTTATTTATAGTGGGCTAAGAAAAACTTAATATGCAAGGAAAGCTTCCCACTGAGCAATCCTCATCGAGAAATCTCAGTGAGCTTTTAGTAACGTCCATAAAGAGACTATTTGCTACGTACATTGAAGATCATTATCCACCATTGCTGTAAAAAAGGTCTTGTCTATTTTTATTTTTTTGTATATAACAAGTTACAATTCCTTAGTTTGTTGTATCGTTGTGCCACAAAGACGGTGATGTATTTGTTTGATTTACATCATCAATGCAATCACATTCTTTTATATGTAAAAATTGAATTCCAGTGGGCTCTTAATTTCTTGATTTATTCCATCAAACAATAAATTCTATCATATTCATTAAATTAAAGACCAAAAAATATTTTTTTAATTATTTATAAGAATTGGAATTCTCTTTACAAATATCTTTGAACTTTTTAAAATAAAAAACAATTGTCCATATGCATTTAAGTCGCTTCATCAAATTGTATATATGCTTACAAAAAAAAAGACAGTTAAATTAATTTAAAAAACAAAAGAAGAAGAAGAAGAATTTAGATCGATACTTGAATATGTGCAAGTTTTAATTAAACCTATAACTTATGTCAAATTGTTATAGTTCCAATAGCTTATGTCAAATTGTTAGAAGTTCAAGTGCTACCATCTACAGTGTTCTAATAAAAAATAAAAGGAATTAATATATTCATCTGGGCATATTCTTCAATACACTATTTTAGAAGTTTTCACTCTTATATGTCCTTATATTTGTATTTTCTCTCATATACCCTTTTCCCCTAATATTTGGATAAAAATGCCCATAAACCATCAAAAAATGAAATCTAATTTTAAAAATACACAAAATATTATATATTTATATAAAAAAAATAGAAAATCTTGAAAAAATAGTAACATAAACCTCAAAAATAGATCAAAAACATTGGCAACTAATAAAATTTTGAAAATCCCATGTTCTGCGAAACCCTCTTTGTTGTTTTGGATGTATTTATATTTACGAGGCTTAATTAATGGACATGATTTGTTTTTATTTTTTAGATTTGAAATGGTAGTATCTTTTAAAAAAATAAAAAACCAACTTTTAAATTCCTTTTCTAGGCTTTTTAATGCTGTTATTTTTTATGGGTTTTGTTTTAAGTGTTTTTGTATTTTTGTAAAAAACATTTAATGTATTTTTTTTTCATTTTATTGACTTTTCAAAATTAATATTTTTCAAATGGTTATTGAAAACTATGGTATGAAAATTAAGTGGCAACAGGGACATATGGGAGAAAACAAGAATATAAAGTATTGTAAATTTTCAGTTGAGATAGTTCACAGACTATTCTACAGAGACGGATGCATCCAAACATCTCCTAGGATAAGCTGCAGGTGAGAAACGAATTATTCACTTATCACATGTCCCAAATACTACACTTAATTATAGCCAATGAACTAACTTATCCCGATTCCCAAATAGAAAAGAAAAACCGAAGCAAGACAAAAGATGAGCTTGAGAATGAATCTTTCTAGCATTCCCTTTCTCCACGCACATGCATTCGCTGGCAGATGATGTTTTGGGTGGAAGATCAATATTTAAAGTGCTGATCGCAGTCATAATAACATATGTATTTTTTAAATATAAATATATTTTCTTTTAAACAGTTTATGAATCTATTAAAATAAAATCAAAACATTTTCCTGTGACTCCATGCCTCTTTATAAATAAATAGGCAAAATAGGGAGTCCACGAAAAGGCATGGGTGACTAAAGGAAGGGTACGTTGTCTTGATGCATGAAACAAGAATATTTGAACTAGGAGAAGGAGAGCCGGGGAGAGGGTCCGTGTAAATTGTGGCACCCTTACTCCTCTTCAATTAACTCACAATTAATACTCTCTCTATTTCTAGAGACATGGGTATAAAATTTGAATTAGACTCTCTTCAAAACAATCAATTCGTATAATTCTATCTTACTTTGCACTAATTAATAGGTTAAAAGTTTTATTAGTTGATGCATGCAGTAATATAGAGCTATTTCTCATTTATATATTAATCAGAATCTCAAATGGCGAGCTTTCAAAAACTACATTACATCAGTTTTTATTTGATCTTTACATAATATAGAGATAAAAATTTTGAGTTGGGTGGTTTTGACAGTAAGAAAAAATATGAATACGTGAAAACACATCTTCTTTTTGTAGTTTCTAGATATGTCAAAAAAGAAAAAAAGGAAATATAAGAGTACGGAGACCTTATATGGAGGAGTATGCGTAAGGTAGACGTGTATTTGCTGTCCACATACATGGCATTGAATGATTGACGAAAAATTATGATACTAAGTGATATCAAGTTTTTATATATATATATATATATTAATAAACAACAAGAGCTCAGAAAGAGTAGAAGCAAAATAGGTCTAAAGATTGCTTGTTTTCTTCTCTTCATCTCCGGATTGTAGTTGTCCCTTTCTATACTTTTCTCTTGGTTCTTTGTGGGTTTCAACTTAATCTTTCCTCTTGGTTCTTTGTGGGTTGTATCTGAAGGGCTACAAAGGAGGTAACATATCCAAGACCAGGATTTTTTTTCTTTTTCTTTTTGTTTGAATAGATATTATTGCTTGCTTTTTACAAGAAATTGAGTTTTTCCTCAGTGGAAATGCTATACATAGCATAGCCCTCGAGTATGTGTTGATCCTATTTGGTCAATTTTGAGTTCTAGATTTGCTTGCTTTGAAGAAAGAGAGAGAGAAGCTATATTTTGCGTAAATACATCTTGAAGATGGCCGCCGCTTCGTCATCTGCACCTTTCTTCGGCCGGGCAAGGGAAGAACATCAAAACCAGATAATACAACAGCATTCTTCAACAGCCACTTCCTCTACAGTTCCAACCACAGGACCTCAAAAGAAGAGAAGAAATCAACCTGGAACACCAAGCAAGTAGCTCTCTTTATATCCTATATGTCACTCCATGTATTAAGTACATGTTACATATGTTACTATCCCCTAATCCGATATCAATCAAGAATACTTAACGCTAATTATACCAACTTTCATGCAACAGTTGAAGTATTGACAAGCTTTTTTTAATTTCTTCTTCTTATACATGTTTTATTCCTTATATTAATTACCGGCCAGCTAGTTCTTGTTCTAAAACTAAATATTGTGGCGATAATTTCTCATTACAGATCCAGATGCAGAAGTGATAGCACTATCTCCCAAGACTCTAATGGCAACAAACAGGTTCATATGTGAGGTATGCAACAAAGGGTTCCAAAGGGAGCAAAACCTACAGCTCCACAGAAGAGGACACAACCTGCCTTGGAAGCTAAAGCAGAAGACTACAAAAGAAGTGAAGAGGAAGGTGTATCTGTGTCCCGAGCCCACATGTGTTCACCATGATCCTTCTAGGGCTCTTGGTGACCTTACTGGCATAAAAAAGCACTACTTTAGAAAGCACGGTGAGAAGAAATGGAAGTGTGAGAAATGCTCAAAAAGATATGCTGTTCAATCTGATTGGAAAGCCCATTCTAAGACTTGCGGTACTAGAGAATACAGATGTGACTGTGGCACTCTTTTCTCAAGGTAACTATTTAATTCTTTCTCCATTATTAATCATATAACCATAATGATATTCGTCATAGGTATTAATTCATCGTAGCTATAGACAAAAGTGTGATGATAGAAAGCTTTGTAAGATTGAGAGACTGAGAGTTTGAGAAGGCTGGGGGGGGGGAGTCCAGGAGTACTTTTCTTCTCCCCTTTTGGATTACTCGTAGATTGGGTCTTTCGGCCTAACTAATCTAAGCTAACTCCATCTCTCTCTCATGCACCCCCTCGACAGAAAGGACTAGTTGCATGTGAACAATCTGTGAAACTGCCATGCTGTGTGAAGGTCTCCAAAAGACATGATGATTAATTAAGGAAAAAAAACACAAGAAAAAAAATAAACAGAAAACTATTTCTTCATCGGTAACACCGCCAGTCCTTCATCTCTTTTCTCTATTCACGTGTTGTTGTTATAGAGTGTGTCAGGTAGTATATTGTTACTGGGTTTGTTCTCATGCGAGTTGGATGGATTTATATGCTATCTAGTTTGTTCTCTTCTGGGTTGGCTCAGTTCTTCCAAGTACTTCTTCCCATGAAAACGTTAGGGTTGCGGGGTTGAGATGCATCTCCATCTCTCTCCTCTCTTCTCAGAGAGCAGCGGTAATTAAGTAACTAAAATTATCTACCCTTCATATTGTTTTTTCCTTTTGTTATCAAGGGGCCGGGGGAGTGAGACAGAATGTTTTTACGGTCTTTTGAAAGCATAGCAGTCTCTTTTGATCGGAGGGTTCCTGAGAATGTGGTCATTTATTGACAATTTTCATGGAAATGGAAAATATTCCTTCAATAGAAAGGAAGACTCTTCATGGATTTTGCATCAATTGAAGCTAGTTTCCGAAATAGGCTTCTGGGTTTCTGGTTTTTCATCTAATAGCACATAATACTTTTGTTCATTTATTGAAGAGCCACTACCTAAAATAGTATTTAGATTTGGATTGATTTATCCCCCTTTTATTTTCTGATTCCAATATATAATTCTTTGCCCTACATTTTCTCCCTATTTCTTCAGAAATAAAAGTCTTCTTTTCATATATTTGTTTGCCATTTTCTTTTCTCTTTTCTTTTACTTCAGAAAATATTCCTATTTTCCTAAGCGAAATTCATGTGATATAAAGAGAAAATATTCATGTTACCATTCGTAGATTTGGATTGATTTATCCTTCTTTTCTTTCTTTTTTTTGGGCTTCAACTATTAACATTATCGTGGGAAGGTGGAGAGGTGACAATGCTAAACATTTTTTCTCCTTATCGAAGGCAACGTTCATAGATTTGAATGGTCACATAGAATATTAGCATTTGAATTTAGCATCTTAGAAACGGCTAGTAAAAAATAACTTATCATTATATGTAGTTGTGCATTTTCAAATTTATCTGTCTCAAATTCCTTCCATCTTTTCCATTGATAACTGAGTGGTGGTCTAATGACTTTCTTTTCATGGTTTAACTGTTGCAGGCGTGATAGTTTTATCACACATAGAGCTTTTTGTGACGCACTAGCTCAGGAAAGTGCAAGGCATCCTACCAGCTTAAATACTATAGGAAGTCATCTGTATGGAAATAACCACATGAGCTTAGGCTTCTCTCAAGTGGGTTCCCAAATTTCCCATTTACAAGATCACCACCCATCTGGTAATAACATGTTACGGCTGGGCAGTGCTGGCGCATCCAATTTCGAGCATCTAATCCCTCCACCTAACCCTCCTTCAATGCCCATGATGCCTCCATCTGGTTTCTTCATGGGAGATGCAAACCAAGGGCCATTTCCAAACAAATCTTTACATGGGCTAATGCAACTTCCTGATCTTCAAAGCAACACTAACAACCCCTCCTCGGCTTCCAATCTGTTTAACTTCGGCTTCTTTTCAAATAATAGTAACACAGGCCGTACAAGTAACAATGACAATGCCAACACTGGAAGCACAACCACAAACTTAGCGAGTCCCGGATTGTTAAATGCTACCCAGTTCAACAACGTCAATGGTGCTGGCCAAAGGACATCAGTTTTCCCCACCAACATGAGTGGTGATCATGTTGGATCGGCTATGTCTTCCTTTTTCAATACTTCAATGCAACAAGAGAACATCACACCGCATGTGTCTGCCACTGCATTGCTTCAAAAAGCGGCTCAGATGGGTTCAACTACTAGCAGCAACAGTCCAAGTGGTTTACTGAGAAGCTTGGGGAGTTCTTCAACAACTGGTGCTAAATCTATTAGGCCACTTGTTTCCACCAACTTTGGCAGCAGTTTCAGCAATGCAAATGTAGGTGAAAGCTTAGAAACACACATGGAAAGTGAAAGCCAACTTCAAGGATTGATGAATTCTCTTGCCAATGGAAGCTCATCAATTTTTGGAAATGAACAGGACAACAGCTACACTGGGTTTGATAGCTCAAGTTTTAGCAAAGCAGACGAAGGAAATATGCATCAAGGTCTTGCTGGGTCAGATAAACTGACCTTGGATTTTTTGGGTGTTGGGGGCAGAGTAAGAAACATTGGTGGAGGGTTTCCACAAAGACAGCAACAAAATGGCATCAATAATATATAAGCTCCGTTGACCCTGATATATATAAAGTCAGCACAAGCTTGTCCACCGTTTGCAAGGGCATAATTACAGTGGACAGCATTTAATAAGGAAAAAAAAGGAGAGGCGGTTTAGGTATGCATGTAATATTTTCTTAAGACTTTATTTTGCATCAGGTACGCATGTAGCAGATTGAATATTCTGTAGATCTTTTGGCTCCATTAGGGTTTCCAGCAGCAAATGTGCACAAGGCTTCGTTAAGCTAGATTACTGTGTTCTAATGACCAATGACTATGTTTTTTTCTCCGTGTGTACAGTATATAAATGTGTCTGTGTGCATACACCTTCCCCCTTGCTTTGGTACTGGTACAATATACCGAGCTTATTCAGCACATATATGGAGTAGGTACTCCCTCTCTCACAACACGAAACAAATTTTTGTATTGGGTTTATTTTGAATGTAGAAGGTGAAAAGGGTAGAGAATTGCTCTCAATATATAACCGACAAAATGAAAAGAAAACTCATTTTATGGAGCGATAATTTTAAAGCAAATTGCAAAGAAAAAATCCATTGTGATTCGTATCCTTTCTGCATATCTGATCATGAGGAAGGTTGTTACGTTGAGTGGAATGTCAGGAACAAGGACACGTAATAATATTTTAATGAAAAAGCGACACCCGGCTGATGACATCGAAGAGACTAGACAAGTACCAATTCGATTTGTTATTTGTCCAGTTGATGCATGTTAATTATTTAATGTAATATGAAAAGCGAAAGGATTAAAGAAGGAGAAAATGATGCGAATCGATTTCTTAATTTATTATTTCTAAAAGAATTTGTTTGCTCACCTAATACCTAACCCTACCTGAACGTACACAGCAATACCAAAACCTAGAAGAAAATTGCTAAATTTCAGGCTCCTTGTTGACATTCTGTGGACATTTTCTACACATGACTTTTTGTTCCGATGGCTTTCTACGTTGACTGCTTTTATCTTAAGATAACATGCAGTCGCGTAACAAAGCCCACGTTAGAGTTTTTTTTTTTATCCCCCTCTTGTTGGTATTGGTGTCTAAAAAAGAACCAAAGAATTTAATAGTTTTCATTGGATTCTTTGAAAGATTGTGTCTTGGCTTGTTGCCTTATGAGTAATGATAGTAATCCTGGCCATATATTCTGCAGAAACGGCAGGAAAAGGCACCATAATTGTTCGCTATCGCAATTATAGGGCAAACTCGTGTGGCAGTTTTGTCGTGATTTCTGTCTGTTCTATCTCCTTAATGGAATCATTAATCCGTGACTGTGAAAGTACTGTCTAACATGCTTTCAAATTTTGAACTTCTCCCCCAAAGCATTGTTTTGAAACTTTCTTCTCCAGGCTCGACTCTGTTGATTGTTCAACTGATGATGCAGTCGGTTACCTCGGTAGAAAAGCCTATGAGATACGTAGGCATCGAGCTTTTGGGTTGGTTGAGCTGACCACTTGCTACTCGAGATATAAAGCAGCTCCTTCCTTCTTTGCTTTTCAGTTTTCTAATTCTGACCGAATTGATCAATCTGAATCTTCAAATATTTGTTTTGTTCTTTATAAATATATATAATACATTTACATGATTTTTAAGTCAAGTTGGCTGATTGCCTCTTCAAAAACAAATAGAATATGGTCATCGACAAATCCAAACAACCTGTACATGACAAATAATAATGAATATCTTTCTCTGTTGAATCAAGCAACTATTATTCTATAATCGTAGCGGGTAGCTCTTCAAAAGCACAAAGCAATGATACCAGGCCCCTCCATTAGTTTATGTTGACGGTAAATGGTTATGTTTCTTGAATTGTCTTCTTCTATTTGGCTTATTAGATAATTGAGTATAACATTGAGTTTTGTGTTCGATATTTTTTTCAAGGGAGGCGATATATTAATACTAGTTGAGCTACATTACTGGTTGAATTAGTAGTTAATTTGGTGCTTTTATTATTAGATTTAATAGTTTCACTGATAAAAATTTAATGTATATAAAATGACGTGCAGATTCTTGTAATGTTTAGAAAATAATATAAAATTATTATTGAAATCTAGTATGATAGCTTAAATTTTTGGATTAAAATGATTATTTAACATGATATTAAAACCTTAAAAATTAAAATATTATATTTTGAATCTCTTACCATTTTTATTCTCTCTAATTAAGTTTAAGATTAATCATAAAAGTAAATAGGACTTGTGTAAATTTCAATTTTAAATAATTTTTATTTAAAAACAATATTATAAAATTATTATTAGAACCCTACTTCACTGTTTAATCTTTTGAATTATATAAGATTATTCTTTGATATATATATATAAGTTGGGCTATATATAACCCAGCTTGGATATGTAAGCTTTAAATTTATATCTAAGTTGGGCTATATTTCTTTTATATCTACAAGCAGCGAATATTTGCATATCACTTCAGAACACCACACACAAGTCTCTTATGACTTACTGAAACCCTAACTTTTTTCTCTTTCCTTTCTCTTTAACAAAGTCCCCCTCCCTAAAAACTAATTATTGTTGTCGTCGATGATATTACCGATCGCAGCCACTTCTTTTACTTTCTTCTCCTTTCTCCTCCCTCATTTTTCTCTCCTCTTCTCTTTTTTTTTCTATTTAATTTTAATAAAAATATGATTTGTGTAATTTTTAGATTGAATTATTTGTGTATTTATAGATAGATATAAATCAGTGTCTAGATCTACATTTTATAGATTTTTTTTTTATTTGTGTCCCCCTCTTTTTAGAAGCTTGGTTTTATCTTATTGAGGACTTGGTTCCTTGTTATAGTTTTTTTTCCCTTTTAAATAAGAATTTGGTGATAAAATGTTTTTTTAGATAATGTTTGCTTACTATTTTAGGATAGAAGAAAAAGAGACAATAGAGACAAAAAAAAAAAAAGATGAAGATAAAATTATGTTTGATAGTGATATACAAGAAAAAATAATTATCTATATATCGTATTTGATTATGATAAATAAGAAATAATAAAATATAAAAAAGATTATTTTACCCTTAATATGTATTGTTGTCAAACTTACATATTAAAAAAAAATATTACATTATTTTTTTTACTTTACTTTATATTGAATGTTGAAATTAATAATATTATAATAATCTTAGTTATAAAATCAGGACTGGCCTAGTGGATTGACCTGGGTCTGGACTGGTCCAAGTTTAAAAAAAAATAAAGGAAAGATTGACTTGACTTGACATGATAAAAAAAACTTAGGTCAACCCGATATAAAACACATATCAAAAACTCATTGATTTTTTTGACAAAAAATCTTTGTCAAAACAAGGTTGCTTTGATTATTTT
>Ga0307507_10010664_pt1 | contig 11804 bp, 12 predicted proteins | sample 7_EM_MG_FD_207223 | JGI IMG/M metagenome (GOLD analysis project Ga0307507, IMG submission 207223) | Populus trichocarpa ectomycorrhiza microbial communities from riparian zone in the Pacific Northwest, United States - 7_EM | ecosystem: Host-associated > Plants > Roots > Unclassified | place...
GCCCGCGCGGGGGCGCCCCCCCCCCCCCCCCCCTCCCCCCCCCCCCCCCCCCCCCCCCCCCCGCCCCCCCGGGCGCCCCGGCCCCCCCCCCCCCCCCCCCCCCCCCCCTCAGCCTGTGCGTTCCGAGCCTGCATAGACCAACCGAAGCCGATACACGGCATTCTGTAGCTGGACTAGTCATTAAAGTTAGGAGCGCTTATAGGGAGAATTATTTTCTCGAGTGATAGTCTGTGACTGGATGTGTCCACTGTATCACAGTATCCACGTCTTGCTGCTTGCTAGGACGGAGGGCACAGAGGTGTTTGGGTCGGTGCACTAATGGTGAATAGAAGCGCTATACCCTCTCTAAAGCCCTGAGGAAGCGTCCCAACCACCAAATTGTGTCATGACTACTTCGTCCGGATCTCATGGGCTCTTAGTTAAACCTATAGCTAAGGTAGCCCACCCCTAAGCGCTCGGGCCATAGTAGTGGCCCCCCAGAGCTCCCTCACTCCAGGCTATTTAAGCCTGCAAAACTAACACCACTCTCAAATGTTCACCCACTAAGTCTAAGAAGAAACCTCTTCTCCAGTGTTTTCAACGGGGTTCCGGGGTTAATAGGTGACTATAGGTCTTGAAAGGTGCACCAATGCGCTAGCAGGAGACTAAGAGGATTATCTGAAGACGTCTTCAATCTCAATCACGGGCACCCGATCAGCGCCTCCACGAAGAAAGAAAGGAATAAAAGCCAGTATATTTGGCACTAAACCTTACCAGATATAGCCCAAAGTTCCCTTCCACGAACTAAACATCTTACAAGGCCTTACATTGTATTGTGCGCTCCTGTCCGTAGAGTATCACGCTCGGGGATGCAAAGCCACCGCGGCGAGGCCTTGTTCGCATGAAAGCGCTTACTATTTTCTACAGGTCTTTCTCAATCACGCATATTGATACAACTACAAAGCTAGTAATCCTGACTATTTGATATGATACCCGTTTTTAAATTGTCACCTCTAGAAAGCTCAGTACTTGTATCCCGGATGAGTGCGGGTGAAGGTACGGGTACTTCCCTCGAAGCCAAACTCTTTCCACAGTACCTTTCCGCCAGCAATGGCTCTATGGGCAGGACTGTATGCTACGGCAAATTGGTATATATCCCGCGGCTCAAGCACACTCCTTCCCGGTTGGTGCTGGATTGTTTCTCTGTCCAGCCGACCCCATATACAAACAATGATAACACAAAGTTTAATTTTTCTTCAAGCCTTTTAGCTACTACCTTGACTCTAAGCCCTATCTCCACTCCACAGAAAGTTGCAATGCCTCTAGTCTATCCGCCTATTATATATAAAGGAGCTTCCTTCCACCTTTCTCCTTAGCAATGGTCCCCCTCCACAACCTCAAACACAAACATAGTCACCCACGTCTTTTGTTTTGCTCACTATCTTGGATATTTCGCTACCTCCAGGGTTGCCAATATAAGCCCAGAAACTAACTCTTGATTCAAAATCTAGTATATGTTTGTGCTAGCCCTCTTATCCCCCCGACAGATGATGACTAGCTTGTGCGATGTCGGAGTGGTTAACTTTATTCGAGATAGACGGGAGATTCGGGGCCACAGAGTACAGGATATACATCCCAATACGCAACCAAAAGTCCTGACAAAGGAACTACTACTTACAACCAGAAATCCCAGAGGGAGGCCAGCGGATGGCACAGTGGATACAACGGATACCCCCTCCCCTTGGGTATCGGTACTCCTAGGGAAGCTTCACCTATTGCTACTAGGGGAGGAGGGGCTTAAAGAAAGGGTTATTCTTTAGCTCCTGTCAGCAATTTTCTCCCAATTTTTAGGGATAACCGGGCAGAAACAATCCGACGCCCATAAGGACGGCCTCCCACAAGAATCCTTGCTCCCCTGGCTCCCGCAAGTTCGGATCACACAATACTCATTTGCTACCCAGCCTGTGTCCAAGACGATAAATGCGCGTGCTAGTCCACGGGAGACATGAGTGCCATGCCGCATAGTAGCATGAACTATGAAAACTATCCTGCTGCGGCATGTCACTATTGGGCGCACGGGGGGGGGGCTCTACGACTCGACAGCTTGTTTGCAAAATTAGTGGATTGTAAACTATTAGAGAGGGCACAAAGCCTTGACCAAGAATGGCCATAGCGCTGGGGGGAGAAGAAAGAGGGGGATATAGTAAGCGGCTAGACTACTAACAGAACCAGAGAGAATAGGGAAAAAGGAGGATATGGGTAGGGGGAGAAGTAGATACCCTAGTGCAGCGGATAAGCGAAAGGGGTTCAACAACGGATGCGGGTGATCGTAGCGCACAAGGCGCCCTGAGAGATTGAGCGGAACCTATGCTAGGTGCCAGTAATCCCCTCAGGTGTTGCTGTCTTACGGTCCCATGCTAAAAGTATCGTTTGTATAAGTGGTGGCTATCGAGATTGCCAGTGGCCCCGTTGATAGAACCACAAATAGAATCCAAGCTTTCCCCACTCTTTCCCATTCAGCCAAACATACGATAGCCCTTTCTCACCAAACCTAAACTCCGAGTGACTACCCATGACCCTTGGCACCCACCCACTTCCACCTGCTGACATAATATAATAACCCCCCAACCTGCCATACATACCACAAAGTAAACAGGCCGCCAACAACTTGACCACCACCACCATCACCACAACTATCATACCCACATTAACACACTCGCACTCGCACTCACACTCGTACCAAACCACTCTCCCCAAAACCACACCCAAAAAGCAATGGCATCCCGAGGCGGCGGCGGCGGCCGACGCGTCCTCCTCCCACCAATCAATTTCATCTTCAAACTCCTACAATCCCACGCAACGGTTCAGATATGGCTTTACGAACAATTAGCTATACGCATCGAGGGAAAGATTAGGGTACTTCTTCCTCCCTTCCCTTCCCTTCCCTTCCCTTCCCTCTTCCCCCACCTAGTCCACTCGCTAACAGGTAGGGATATCCGGTTGGCAGGGCTTCGATGAGTTCATGAATCTGGTTATTGACGATGCGGTGGAGGTTAAGCTCAAGACTAAGGAGGAGGAGGAGAGTCGGAGGGAGTTAGGTCAGTTTTTATTTTTGCCTTGTTTTTCTCTTTCGTCATTCCTGGTGGTGATTTGAAGCTGATGATGGTTATGATGGGGATGGTTTGGGGGGAGTTAGGGCAGATATTACTCAAAGGGGATAATGTTTCGTTGATACAGAGTCTGTAGTTTGGGTGTGGAGAGGACCGGCCTAGGATTGGGGGGACCTTGTACGTTTCTCCTTTCCCATACCTCATACCTTGGACGGCATTGGTGAATTGGACTTGGTTTGATGGGTGGGTTTCTGATGATAAAAATGATACATAATGCCTCTGTTTAGTTAATTTGGCTATGGGTGTTTGCCATACAGTTATGTGTAGTATATCAAGTAAACGAACGGACTAGTGGAATAAATTTCTTCACGCAGGGCAGACATATCTTTGCAAGACTAGAAGAGGCGTGTTGATCGTGAAGTAGTGATTTACTTTTATCTATGACCACATCCCATTTTTAATGTCCCCATGTAAATGCATGCCACCCATCACTACCCCCTCTGAGATAATCTATTGCCCTCTACCGCCTGGGCATCCCTCTTCCCCTTCCTCTCAAGGCTCGTTGGGCTGCTCCGCGAGGCATCTGTAACATGGTTAGTAATCATATAATCATCTGATGAAGGGTAATGACATACCGGGGGTCCACCTTGGGGTTGCTCCGATTCCTGGTTCTTGACAGTCTCGTCAACCGATAGGATTAAGCACGCAGCCTCGGTCGCTGCCTGTATAGCATTGACCTTAACTGCAGTAGGCTCCCAGACAAACTTTTCCAGATTGTTAGCAATGTCCTCGTTAACGATGTCCACACCAGCCCAAGTCTCGCCTTTGCCATGACGCATGCGAAGCTTGTTGAGGATATCCGTAGCATCGAAACCAGCATTGTCGCATAGTTGTCTCGGAATAATCTCAAGAGCCTTTGCAAAAGCCCCGATAATCAATTGCTGTTTTCCTGCGATAGTGCGCGAGTACTCGCGGAGGTATTTCGAGAGCTCCATCTCAATAGCACCGCCTCCGGCAACGATGTAGTCATTCTTGATTGCTTTCTTGACAATCATGATAGCATCGTGAAGGGAACGCTCCACTTCTGCAATGAATTGCTCTGCTCCTCCACGGAGCACGAGCGTGCAGGTCTTCGCTTGTGGGCAGCCCTCAAAGAAATTGTAACGTTCACCACCGATCTGCCGCTCTTCAAAGTGTTCGCAACTTCCGAGATGCTCCTCACGGATATCCGAGCAAGTAGATTGTATAGCACCGCCAACGGCTTGAATGACACGGTCCATATCTTCAGAAGCAACTCGTCCAGCACAGAAGATATCTCTGTCAGCAAAGTATCTGTGGAGAATCTCAGCAGTGCTTCATTATTACATATCGTCGACACCTGACTTACTGTGTAGCGAGATCACCAATGGGCAGTTTCGAGAGAACAATCTTGGCTCCAGTATTGGCCAAAGCCTCCATCTTCTGGAAAATTATTTGCCATTCTGCATCTACTATTGCTTGATATTCTGAAACCTGCTCTACCCGAACTTCGGCGTTGTCTTTCTCACTCTCTATAGCCAATCGTTAGACCTATAATATATCGCAGAAATTCGGTGGACTCACTCAGCTCCAACTCAACATTCAAGCATACAATCTTTGGGCTGTTGAAAGATTTAGGTTGTTGTTCGAAACCGGCGTAAGAGAACTGCTAAAGTTAGTCATCAATTGCGATGCAAGGGCGGTATACCCACTGTCTTCTTAAACGCGACACCGTTGACGAACAGTGAGTCTTGCAAACCACCACCCGGAACCTTCTTGATACCGATAAGTTTCTCGTTCAGTGACTCCTGGTCCAAGGACAGAACCGCATCGACGCACACTAGATATTCCATCAGCCATTACACACCAGATAGTTTGTATATTCCAACTCGCCGAGGGGTAAATATACTCTTGGAGAAGAAGCTCGAATTAGATTTGATCAACTTCGAGGACATGGCGGTAGTAGCCAGTTTTAACAAAGTATCACGCCGGTCACCCTTCTCGATCCGCACTGCAATCTCCTTGATCTTGTTTTCCGCCAACCTGGCAGCAGTCCTGAAGCCCTTGATAATAATCTGGGAGCTGACGCCTTCTTCAATAAAGGGTTTGCTCTCCTTGAGTATTTCGCCAGCTAATACTACCACGGAGGTAGTTCCATCTCCAACTTCGGCATCCTGCGATCTAGCGATATCCGTCAATATCCTTGCAGCGGGGTGTACGATGTCTAATAACTATATCCTAATATATCAGACAACCGGTGACGGTAGTATTAATAAGATTTAGGCACAAACCTTCATCACGGTAGCTCCGTCATTTGTAATGGTTTGCCTGCCGTTGGCATCAACCAACAGGATATCACCGCCATAGGGGCCCAAAGTACTCTTGACGGTGTTCTGGACGGCCAGGCATGCGTTGATGTTGGAAATTATTTGACCACGGCCCTGCGATGCATCAGTCCCTATTTGGTAGAACACCTCGAAGGTCAGTATATTCGTCCCTTATGGATTTTAGAGGAAAGTAATAAATAGATAAGAGCTCTCTCACCCTCCTTGAGCACAATGATTGTGGGTGTCTGCCCTGCAAATGCCATGATGTGGGGTTGTTTACTTGACGTACAGGATCACAGGCGGTGGTGGGGTTGTTGGTGGGGGGGGAATAAAACGGCTTGCTGGCTTGAGGAGTGGCTTGGTGGTAAGCAAAACTATACACCGGGCTTATAATTGTAAGGAAATCGTGACAGCTAACCTGTTAACGATGGCAGGTTATGATCGCGGGATTTGTTGCTCGGATACAACGGGGGATGGTAATTTGTGAGGCGAAGGATTCGTGGATTAACTAGAGAGCCTCTTCCACCTTTTTCTCTACCCTAACCCTAAAACTACACCAAGTCTCAGTAGGGCCTCGGAAACCATTATTCCCAGTGTGGCATCTCAGGTACCATATCAATGACAGAGTCAGCGCAAGCCGTCTTATTACATTACGCTACAAGTTTCAAGCTACTGTCGTACAGTAGGTAGTATGGCACATAGTGACAGCTAGGATTTGAAGCAAGTAAAATAATTGAGCAGAAGTACCTTGCGGCTATCAGATTCAGTTCTATTGCTCCGCCCTAGGCCATACCAGGCTCCCACATACCATATCCCTGATATGCCACAAAAGCGTAACTTTTGCTTCCTGCAAACTCCACCAAAACACCCCGCCTGTCTCCCACGAACTCGATCCCACGCCGATTAAGCCGTCAGAAGAGAAAGGCCAAATTCCTCACAACCTATAGGTAAGTTAGAAAGGCGTGTTGTGAAAGGCGATACCACCTAGCTAGATATGAGAAAAACAAAGCAGCAAAGAAGATACAGCCGTCGGAACTCGACTTGTTGGAAACTACCCCAAATTCTCTAAGCCCTGAGCCCACAACCCACTAATTAAAACCACCAAACACTTGCTTAAACCTTAGACTAGAACAATGGAAGATGAATGAATGAGTAAGAAAGGCAATAAGTGGGGATTAGCAATAACGAAAAGATCAGAAGAAAATAAATTTGGCTCATAAACCGGGATGAACAAGCGGAAACCCCCAATCACGCCTCGGGGATTTCCACTATATCGTCGGCCCCAGGCTTTGAGAGCCATACGGAAAGAAAATATCGGAAGAAATAACCACGAAGGAAACAAAAACAAAAGCTCGGCCAAATAGCCCACCAAATTAAGGAATGAAAGCGGATAGCTAAGTTCCACCTCCATTGCCCAAATTGCTATGAGGGCCCCAGGCCAGTCCCCCCTCCGCCACCGCTTCTTGCTCCCGAGCCTACTCCACAGGCCCCGTTTGCTCCTCTTCCTCCACTGACATGACTATCGGTGTCTTCTAGGTAAGCCTCAGTCTGCACTTGCTGACTGTGTCTCTGGGGCTTCAAAGCCGGCGTATGGGTTGCACTGGCAAGCGGAGTATTGTCGCTTTGGGTGCCTTGAGAATCGGTAGTGCTAGGAGGCGGTGGTGGGGGTGCAGTCCCGGAATTGATACTGTGATGCACACCGTTACTATAACTACCTTTCTTGCTGGGACCATTTTTGCCAGAATTTTTCTTTCCCTTTTGTTTTGCTTTCTCCAGCAGGCGTCTTTTCTCAGCCAGCTTCCGCCGTTCCTTACGGTCCTTGATCTCATATTGCCGCATAAGGGCCTCTGGAGCCTCGCCAAATATAGATTCATATTCGCAAAATTCGCAAATCCAAATTTCACCATTACCATTCCCCCCGCCCACAGCTTCCTGACGGCGGCGTCTCTGTAGGGCATAATCTCGTCTCGAAGCAGCAGCAGACCTAGCTTGTCCGGACTTTTTTTTAGGTTGCTGTGGGGCTGGAGGATAATTTGCGTTCGTATTTGATATGCTTGGGGAGGTCTGAGTGCCTACAGTATGCATCGACTTTGGGTACCCAGAGCCATCACCTGGTGTATTTGCATTCGTGGATTTATAGCTTGTGGAGGAAAACGCTAGGCTTGTAGATACTGGTGACTCGCAGACAAAAGTAAATTGAGTTTGTTTTGGCGATCCTACACCCGCCACTACACCAGCATTACGGCGACTGCTTTTCGAGGGTGTTACGGGATCACTGCTGGGGGAGCGTCCATCAGGAGGTCTCTTGGTAGGGGTCTCTACTGAAGGAGAAGATGGATAACGTCGACCAGCCCTTCTTAAAGAGCCCTGATTTCCAGTAGATATGGCAGACAATGGAGAACGCTGAGATGGCCCACTAGACTTCCAACGATTTCGAGGGGTAGGTGTAGATGATGTGGGTGAAAACCCCGGGGATGAATGTGAGCCGCCACCACCTCCTCCGTTACCCCCACTACTGCCTCCAGGATTCGCCGGCGTTGGAATCTTCCTCTTCTTTTTGTTGTTGGTATTCTCTGACCACTCATAAGAATCCGGCTGACTTGGCGTGTTCTCCGAAGCTCCCGAAACCCCGCTGCCGACCCCACGCGACACAGATGCATTGGAGTTATCCTCCTCATCCGAGGAATCTTGAAGATTATCTCCTGTACTATGTTGTCCCAAACCAAATCCGGAGGAAACACTAGCCCCACCAATAGCTTGATCACCAGCATAATTGTTATAGGGAAAGTAGAATAGCGGGGTCGTTGGTTGTTGAGGGGGCCCAAATAAAGCGGCATTGGTATCGTCGGACAATCGGGAACGAAGGCGGCGTTTTGGAAGAGGTCTGATGGGCCGCCCATGAACCAAACTATAACTAGTATCTGCTGTTCCCCACAAAATATTTATTTGAGTCCAGTACTTCCTTTGTATTGATACGTAGAATTGCTGCAACAGGCATATCTGGGGAAGAATGGGATTAAGTGTAGAGGGGCCCTACAAGAGGAGGGGTGGGAAAAGGATAGACAGGGATATTCCGTACCCACAGCGGCCGACATGTTGGCGGTAGGCGAGTTGATAATTTCTAGTCCGTGTTCACACAATTGTATATTGGCCAACAAAGTGTCCTGGGGGGGTAGGTATTGGAGGTTACCTGTATGGAAGTGCAAGAACTTGTCAGTCATGAGCACCAATAGAGGTATGATATCTTTTAAGAGATCACGCATGCGACAGGGACACGCATGCCATCGTTTATCCATATGTAGAGAGGGAAGCCTATCTAAGAATATGGAGAAGGGGGAACTTGCCTTCCGAAATGAGAGGGGCAATTCAAAAGATGGTTAGAACACTAGACAAACGAGGTGGAAGCTAAGGCTCAGGAAAGATAGGTAGATAACAGTCGATTGCAGGCAATAGAGGGGATGTATCTGCAAAGAAAGATGATACAATAGAAAGAGAGAAAGTAGGAGAGATGTGAGAGCCGCGTGGATATTCTCCAAAGCGTGGATGAGTTGAGTTGAGTGGTGAGGTGGGACCTGCTGGCTGGAGTCTCTCTGGGTTTTAGTCTCGGCACTACTTGATAGGGCAAGCTGGTCCCACCCCCCCCCCCTCTCAAGAACCACAGCCCAGTGGTGTCCGCTGGGGGGCCATCTGGCCATCTTCTTCTTTAAAATCCTTAAATTTAATTGGCGTATCATACCGTATCATACTCCTTCGACTTTACCAGAGGTCAGGCAGCCCCAGAATCTCATTTCCGTATTTTAATATTTGGATACAGCTGCTTCTTCCCCGACATTTCTTGGACTTGAAATGCTCATGCTCCCACCGGAAAATTAGATCCCCATCCTCATGTCATTCTGGACCACTAGGTGAATACCATCCTTAAATAGCCGCAAGTTGACCACAACCCATCCATTACAAGGCCACCCCATAGCAGCCTTAAGCTGATCCTCCTCCTCATGATGAAATAATCTTATGCAAAGTGCTTCCCCTGATCCGAGCTGATATCAGACAACTGGTATGCTGAGCCCGGGCTGCTAATTAATATCCTTCGCCACGTGTCTAAATATCCTTTCCCTTAGTAAACACATGATACAAACATTATAATTATTATTATTATCCAGTGTTTTGTTCAGAGAATTTTTAATTTTTAATTTTTGCTTTACATCCTCGAGCTTACAGAATGAGACATGGGATTGCGCCGTACCTGGATTCCCATGACGCCTTATCTTGTCAAGACCCAGGCTCCAGGAATTGGCGTCTGAGTGCACCAATGTGGTTGAGAACACAACCCAACCAAAAATTTCCATCAAGCCAGAACCATATCAACGATTTATACACTGCTGTTTCCCATCTTTACGAGGCCACTTTTGACTTGTATGATACATATATTAATCGCAGAGTGGCCGCTGGTGCATTCCCCAACCCACTTGTCATGCGCTTATCATGCTGAAGTTGAATTTTAGAAGTGGAAAACAGTCCCATTAATGCCAAACGGGGTGGGAAACAAACGCAAAAGTTCGCCCAAGGGCAGCACCAATAGGAATGAACGAATGGAGGCCATTCGGTTCGCTCACACAACTTGCAGGAGCATCGACTGTCCAGTCGGAGTCAAACAACAGCAGGCGGACAATGTGGCACGCAGAAGAGCCTCAATAAATCCTTGCACAATGTTCTGGCCAACGGCTCTAAAGGGCAATACTGATTCGCACCTTCAATCCTTATTGCGAAGAAACATATTAACAGATGTATGAACTTTCAACCCCCGCTAGATTCTGGCGGACAGTGAACTCTCGAGCCTTTTAGCCACATCAGATCGGCACAAAACATCGCCATTCTCCAGCATTGTTCAGAGATTGACTATCGGGGCAACTGTCGAGGTGAATGGCGATATTATCGATTTCGAGAAGGTCGTCAGTTTGTCAGCTCTTCAACTTTCCCAATTTTTTTCCCCCGACGCCACAGCGGGGATCCAGATCGGTTCCCCAACCGAGAGAGGTAAAGCTCGCGCAACTAAAAGCAGGAAGCTGGTTATGGGAAATTGCGAAGAAAAAAAATCTTGGAAATTCCAGCACTAACGACCTCTCCAAAATCGATAATAAAATACCATCGGAGGAAAAAGGAAGAAAAGTGTCGGATCTCAGGGCCAGGAACGGAGGGGGAAAGGCAAGAGAGCTTGATGGTGGACTTGCTGCATCCGAAAGAGTGTTTGAAGAGGAAGGATGTCTAATGCCAAGAAATGCAGTGTTTCTTTTTTTTTTTTTTTTTTTCCTTCTTCGCTGCCCACAGGAGTGCACGCCGGTAGCACCAACTCGTCATCACCAAATTGGGTCTGAGACTTCCTTCCAGAGCCGCTTTTCCTCAAACCTCGTTTGTGGATTTTTGACATTTGTCCCTCCCTTCTTCCCAGCTCACCCCAGTTCCCATGACCTAAATTTACGTTTCGCCCCTACTCGAGCACCGGTATCCCCTCTTCTAAAGGGCAACAAAAAAAAAAAGAAAGAAAAAAGGCCACAGTCGTGACTACCGTACCAGCTCGGAACAAATCGTTATCCAAGCTCCACGCTCCAAACTTTCAACCACAACCCCCCCTCTAGAAACATCTATTATCGAGAAATGTCATGATAATAAAAGAAAGAGAAAGAGATGGATTTTTTTATTTCGTTTCTTTACTGGTTATGCCCTGGAGACCCTGCGCCGGAAAAAACAACGGTACACCGGCTGAGAAGATGAAGAGGGGTGGATAACTGGCGGTTGCTGTTGCTGCTGCTCTCGCTGCTTTGGCTTCCCTACTTCCCCCTTGAGATGAAGCCGTATTTCTGACCCCACGACCCGCCGTCCACCGAGCGGATACTAAAAAACATGTTGAGAATGCCGCATTAATGGGCACGGTGATGATCGTAGGCGAACAGTGAGTCCATCTATATTCACGCGAGAAGTCTTCTCCCCCATAATTGACATTTCGTTGCGAATCTTGCAGGGTCACAGTAGTCAGCTTTAATTGGTGGAAAATGAGGCTGCAGGGTGCCACTTTCGGGCTAGCGCGGTCGCGCGCCCGCCCACTTTGCTTCTAAGTTCTGGCCGCAGTTAGTTCCCTGTGCTGCCTTTCTCTGTGTTCTTGTCCGGCCTCTCTCATCCTCTCCCGGAGTTTCTCAGTCAATCAGTCAGTCCGCCAGTCTCCCCATCCCTCCCTCCCTCCCTCTCGTTACTCTCACCCTCCTCTTTTCTCCCCTCCACTACCCTTTTTACTCCTACTTCTTTCTCAACACAAAGTTCTTCCCACCCCCCCGTCTGACGTTCCTCGAAGGACTCTTGCACGCTTGCACGCTTCCCC
>Ga0307507_10010665_pt1 | contig 11803 bp, 2 predicted proteins | sample 7_EM_MG_FD_207223 | JGI IMG/M metagenome (GOLD analysis project Ga0307507, IMG submission 207223) | Populus trichocarpa ectomycorrhiza microbial communities from riparian zone in the Pacific Northwest, United States - 7_EM | ecosystem: Host-associated > Plants > Roots > Unclassified | place...
CAGACCATAGAAAGCAAAAGGACAGAAATAAACTATAAAAAGGACAGGGACAGGCGTTAGGATTATCTATGATTTTATTCCGATTTTTTCTACTATTTTCCTATCGTTTTCTCACTACCTAATAGTTATTAGCAACCTAGTATCTTACTAGGAAGCTGTAAATCCCTAATTTAGGGATTTATAAACTACTAGGACATAGCTACTAGTACATGTTAAGCTGCCTAGAAAGGATTCATGTATATAGAACTATAGCGCCATAGCCTAGAGGCTGCATGCACAGTATTGTACGTAGTATAATACAACGGATTTATAAAAAAAAAAACTATTTTTTACTAATAAAACCTTTATAGAGGCTAAAGAAGTAAGGCTTTAGGAGGCAAAGTTCCAAGTAAAAGAGAGAGAGAAACTTATGCTAAATACTCCAATTAAGTTTAATGGAGGCTACATTAAGTAAGAAAAAGATTTAATAGCCCTTACTTAGGAACATTAATACTAGAACCTAAAGCTGGTTACTATAAAGGCTATAGACCTAACCAGCTCTAGAGGGGAGATATATAAGGCAGTTACACTAAAGGACTAGTATATTTCTTAGAGAGTAAAAGGAGTCTATATTACCACAGTCTGCCAACTAGAAGCTGCCTTTAACCTCTTATTTATAGTATAAGTTATTAATTTAAAGGATAAACACGTAAAGTAGCTTAATAAGCAACTATAGTAGTAGATTAATAACCCCTTAAGAGGACTCTATTTTATACAACTTGATACTAGCAAAGGCTCACTTAAATTAATAATATTTATAGACTTATCTTTTGTAAACAACTAGGACCTCTTAAAGTGTTTTAATATCTAAATTATATAAAATGGCCTACGGATTTAACACCGGAGCTATAATTAAAGCAACTATTAAGAAGATCTTATAACTTAAACAACTACCGGTTATCCTTTATACCGATTTAAAATTTCTATATAATTGCTTAGTTAAACTCAGGATAATATAAGAGAAACGACTTATAGTTAACCTAATATATCTATAACAATTATATAAAAGAAGAAAGGTAGTAGAAATTAAATAAATTAACAGAGACAGTAATCCTGTAGACGCTATAACAAAATTAAAACCTTACTAGGCGTTAAAGGACCTAATTAATACAAATATAATTAAGCTATAGGTTACTAAGTAAGTAGAAAGAGAAGAAGAAGATGTAAAGGTAGGAATAGAAAGTGTAAAGATATTAAGCTAGCAGCTAAGGCGCTAGTAATAAGCAAGCTAATGGCGATTTTCTATATCGGATATAGAAAACCACAATTGGCTAGTTTAGCCACTATAGCAGAACTTAGCAGAATTTGGTAGAATTTAGTGGAATATAGCAGAATTTGGCAGGTGGCGCGCTTAAGCACCGTCGCAAAACTAAATGCCCCTAGTGTCTAAACAAGGCTTTATAATGCAGTTGTACGTGATTACGTAAGCTAAGAGAGCTTAGGAAATCCACTAAATTCTACCTGTAGAATAAAAGAATAAATGAAGCATTAATTAAATTAGTTACCTTAAATACTATTGTAATAGTGATACGTACTACTAGAAGTGGTACGAATATATATTAAGAGTAGTATATTATAGTTCTCTGTGCTAGCTACTAAAAGTATTACTTCTTAGCTAGTGCGTAAGGGGCATAATAGTATTATATGTTTTGGTATCTGTTTTAGCCAGCTATATTTATACCTTAGGCTATTTACTAAGATATCTACCCAGTAGAGCTAATCTTTTAGTCCTATTATTCCTATCCTTAAGAGTATTACTATTATATTTTCTACCTTTATTAGGCCTTTTTAGAGCCCTTAGGTATTTATTCCCTATACCATTAACTATACTATAGCTTAGGTTCCTCTTACCTAAATTAGCCTCTAAACCTTTAACTCCTATATATCTCTCTAGCGTTAGTCCAACTAGTATTATATTGCAGTAGATGGTTTCCTAGTATTCTTTTATACTTTACTTTAACTCCTTTCTCTCTTATACTATTACCTTTACTACCCTCTTACACGTCTTCCTTTCTCCTTTATATAGGACTAGGCTCTAATACTATACTATTTTTCTTCTACTTTCTCTATCTGTTTTTCTAATATATCTTCCCTACTTTAGAGTTATTGGTTTATTCTCCTATAGGGCACCTTAGGGTCTCTCTATAGTTTATTTAGGCGCATTTTAATATCCTTTACTTAGGTATACGCCTAGGGGCTCTTAGAAGCTACTAAGGCTAGCCTTTAGCTAGCCCTTAGTACCTCCTTATAAGCTCCTTAGGTCTATAGCCCTTTCCTTATTAGTTTGTCTCTATATAAAGTATTGCCATACCTACTCTTTACTATATTATCCTCTTCTATTAATTCTCCTTATAACTTATACTTAGCTTACCTACTCCCTACCATATACCTAAATAATGGCCTTATATTTAAACCAATTCTATACCCTTATAGGTAGTAGCCAGTAATAAGCTAAGGGCTCTACCCTTAAGTGATTTTATATTTTGCAATCCTCTATTTTTACCTAGAACGACTGTATATACTATAAGAGCAGGTATACTAGTAGACGCCTAGTAGATTGCATCTATATAATAATATTAGAATATAGAATAGGTCCTCTACCTTTTTAGAATAATCGCGTATACTGCAGAGCAGCTATACTAGACGTTTAGCAAATCGCATCCATATAATAGTTAGATAGATACCGATTAGGAAAAGAAAAGGAGACAGTAGCTACCTGGCTAAAGGTTGGGGGCTATCTAAATCGTACGCGATCACCTCCTAGCGATTAGTATACCCATATATAATTAGCAGTGCCGTAGTGTAGCTCTGCCCTAACGGCGACCTAAAGGTAATTTAATTGCTATCTAAAGGCTTTCTGGTAGGAGATAAAGGGGATTATATATAATTAAGCTAGCAATACTCTAGGCTAACCGCGGATCGCTATAATGTAAGTAGGCTCCACTAACAGAGATTGGAAGGTTAAACGCCATTAAAGAGATATAGCTACCCTAGAGGCTATCCAATTACTATTTAATGGCTATCTAAAGAACTAACAGCTAGCTTTTAAAGCTATAGCTACTACCCTTACTTCTAGATTAAATGTAACCCTAGAGCTATGGCTTTAACCTGGAAAGTTTCCAGTTGTTAGCTAAAGGACTACTAAGACTTAATCGTAGGCGATTGTCTCTTAGAGATACGGCTTACCTCGAGCTTCGGCTTAGAGATCCTATATAATCTTATAAGTTACGGCTTACCTCAAGAGCTTCGGCACGAGCCCTCATAATCTCCTTTTACCGAAAGGTAATAGCGATTGGGGGCCGACCGCAAGAAAGGGGGGGAGGGGGGGGGTAATACTCGCATGTAATCTCTTATAGAGCTACGGCTCGCCAAAGAGCTTCGGCTCCGAGATCGAAGGTGATCTCTGAGATCGTAGGTAGTCTCGCAAGTTACTACTTGCTTTAAGAGCTACGGCTCTTAGATCGTTCGCAATCGCTTAAGGGCTACAGCCCAACCCAGAGACTCCGGTTATCAGCCAAAGGGCTGCCAAGACTTAATCGCAGGCAATTGTCTTAGAGCTACGGCTCGCCTAAGAGCTTCAGCTCTAAGATCCTACGTGATCTCTTCTTAAGCTATGGCTTTAATCTAAAGCTACGGCTAGATCAAGAGCTACGGCTTCAAGATTAATCGTACTCGATTAAATCTTACCCTACACTCTTTTCCTTTCTAAAAGACCTTTTTTCCCACCGGGTTTTGGTTATAGGTTAAGGTTTTTATTAAGGCTGCTTAGTTGCTTTAAGAGCTACAGCTCGCCTAATATAGCAGCAGCTCTTAAATTCTACGTAATCTTATCTTAAGCTACGGCTTAAACTTGCCAATATAACTCTGTTATAATAGTGTAATTTAAAAGGAAGGAAACACGCGTATAAGCCATTTGGCCATTACTTCTTTATAAGAAAAACTAATTATACGGCCGGGGGAAGGCAATTAGGAGCTACAGCTCTAACCTAGAGACTCTCTAGTTACTAGCTAAAAGGTTTCTAAAACCTAATTATAGACGATTGTCTCTTATAGAGCTATAGCTTTAAGAGTTTAGCTTAAAGATCCTACGTAATTAAGCTAGCTCTAAGTAGAGACTATCTCGCTGTTAGCTATAGAACTAACAGGACTTAACTATATACGGTTATCTCTTTAAGATTAATTGTATGCAATTAAGTCTTACCCTATTAGCAGATGCTCTTTTCCTACCCTAAAATAGATTTTTTTTTCCACTAGGTTTTAGTTATAGATTAAGGTTTTTATTAAGGCTACTTAGCTAGTCTTTTTTCCCTATTTCCCTATATAAGCAAGACTTTAGCACTACTTACCTTTTTATATATAGAAATTAATTTATTTGGGTATATAGGTTAGGGGTTAACCCTAATAAAGCGGGGGGCAATATAAGGGATCTTTTAGCTTCTTACTTAGCTGTACGCCTAGGGGCTCTTAGGAGCTACTAAGGCTAGCCTTTAGCTAGCCCTTAGAACCTCCTTATAAGCTCCTTAGGCCTATAGCCCTTCCCTTCTTATTAGTTTGTCTTTGTATAAGGTATTTCTATACCTACTCTTTACTATATTGTCCTCTTCTATCGACTCTTTTTATAACTTATACTTGGCTTACCTGCTCCCTACTATATACCTAGGCAATAACCTTACAATAATATTAAAGTTACGTTCCTTTTACACCCTTTATATTATAGTGGCTTCAATATATAGTTATAGGAGGGAAATGTTAGCTTCCTTCTTAAGTAGTGCTATAGCCGTTCGCTTATATCTACCTTATACTCTAAAGGTAGGTTATTTAGACCTTTTAAAGTAGTTTAAGGAGTAATTTAGGGGGGCCTTTCTTGGTTTCTCTAGTGGCCTAGATACTAGATCTATATATTATAGTTAGCTGGATAACCGCTATATATAGTAGGCATAACCTTTAGAAGTATAGACCCTATATAGAATTAACAATCCTAGATATAGCGATATACTATACTTAGTCCTTATAGGCTACTTATGCCGTATATACACTCTACCAGAGCTTACTATTTACCTATACTTCTAGTACCCTTAAGCCCTTAAACTGGTTAACCCCAAAGCCTTAAATATAGATTATATATTATGTAACGGAACCTTATAGCTTAGACTATAGTGGGTTCTATTATTAGGCTAGGTATATAGGTAAGAACAAAACAACAATATAATAATAACTGGTGGAGTGGTTGCCCAACAGATTAACTCCAATTATATTCTAAGATTTACTACAAGGAGAGAACTATCTATGGTAGGGACTGAGGTCCTTTAAATACATAACCATACTCCTAAGAAATCCTCTCTTGTACGTAAGGTACGTGTTATACGTGTTATACGTGGCGTACACTGCGTATACTTTGTACACTGCGTATAACATTATATAACTCGCTTACCATTCCTCATTATATAGTTTTACTGGATCTATCCTAGACCGTGCCTATATTAACTAACTAGCTTCCTGCAACTCTTCTCTAAGTAGTTATAATATTGTACTTAAAGCGTCTGTAATACTATCTCCCTTCTCTTTATCTTTGTCCTTAAAGATTCCTAACATCTCCAAGTTGTCTACTAGAGGTGTAATGTCTATTTAATTAGTCTGGTTAATATCCTTACTTATTATACCTAAAGCTTCTTCTTCTTTACAAGCGCAATATTATACTCGCACCATGGCTGCTATACTATTGCTTAGTGAGATAATGTCGTCTCCGTGTTCTTATTATGCGAAAGTAGGGTTAGTGTGTGTTATAATAGCGAGTCCTTTGTCTTAATAACCCTTATCTTACTTAGAGTGTACTAAAGCAAATATTTAATCGTTCTATAATGTTCGCTCTGTCTCTAACGCTAAATATACGCGTCCTATGACTTTTAACAGTCTTCGAGTTCCCTAAGTAACTTATTATAGGGTCTTGTGTTTAATCTGCCGCTGTAAAGCTTAACGGTAAGCTCTTAAGCGCCCTAGATAAGCTTTGTTATTTATAGGAAGCGGAGCAGAAGGCTATAGCTGCTTAATAGTATACCCTTAAAGCCTGTCTATTGGCCTCTACCCGTCTTCTTCGTCTTAAACGTGTTTGTAAGAAGGTCTATTCTAAGGAGTGGAAACTGGTTTAATAGGGTTTGTCTAAGCTAGGTAATAAAAGGATTAGCTCTCCTCCTGTAAGGGAAACAACTCTAAGTAGCTTAGCAATTACTCCTTTTAGGTCCCCCTTAGGTGACTTATTCTTTGGCGATCCTTTTTTATTAATATTACCTAACCTGCTTTCTTTTAATACTCCTATACCTTTCCTATAGCGTTCCTTAGGTTGCTTAGTAGTTTCTAGGTAGTCTTACTATAGCCTATCCACTTTATTTTATACTATGTTTTGTTATCCACATCCTTATAACTAATAATCTTTAAAACTTGCTATTTGTCTTCCTCTTGTCCTCTATATATATCTGCCTTATAGACTAGTGGCTTAATATTCCCGTATACTGGCTCTAGTATTGTAACATATTGTATAGGGTAGATTTTTATTTTAGCTGGTAGGTTTAACTTATATATAACTAATAAAATTCTTTGCTTAATTTTAAAAGGTCCTAGTCTAATGTGGTCCAATTTCTTGCTTAGTTGTTAACTCTTAAAATTTTTATGTAGTAGCTATACTTTATCCCCCTTCTTAAGATCTGGTCCCTTAGATCTTTTAGTATTATAGTACCTTTTTATTTATTCTTGTACTAGTTTAGCTATTTCTTTAAGGTCTGTATAAAGATTTATTAATATCTCCATTCTTTATTTAGCTGTGCTACTCGTCTTTTTTGCTTAATATGGCGATAATGATATTCTTAGCTTGTATCTATAATTCGCCTTAAATAGTAATGTCCCTATTCCTTTTTATAGTGTTATATTGTATATAAACTGTATAACTGGTAATAACGATACCTAATTATTTTGTGCGTGATTAATATAGTGCCTTAGATACTACTCTAGTGTCTAGTTTAGTTTTTCCGTTTGTCTGTCCGTCTGTGGATAATACGTTATAGATATTACTACGTAAACTCCTTATTCTACCAGAAACACTTCCTAAAATGCTATTATAAATTTTAGATCTCTATCTAATATAATCTTATCTAGTGCTCTATGTCTTGTAAATACTTCCTTTATATAGATTCTAGCGATATCTTCTACTAATATCTCTTTAGTGTATGCTATAAAGTATCCCCACTTTATTAGCTTATCCACTATTACTAAAATTGCGTTATAATCTTGTTCTGTAATAGGATCTCTTAACTTTGGTAACTTAATAATAAAGTCCTATAATATAACCTCCCATGGTCTTCCTGGTGTCTTAATAGGTTATAGCCCTCTATACAGCTTATGCCTTATTAGTTTGTTTCTTTGGCAATTTAAATATTCCTATATAATTTGTCTTGCTAGTCCCTAGATTCCTTAAATAATATATTCCTCTTAAAGTCTTAACACTAAGCCTATAGCTCCGTTGTGTTCTTATATTATTCCCTTATGGAATTCCTTAATAAATTCTTCTGCGATAGTTTTAGGCATATATATTGCTTCTCTATTGTTATATTGCTCTAAGTCTAGATCCTCTACCTGTGCTTTTTAGATCTTTTATATTTAATTACTCTCTAGTAATTTATAGATCTAACTTTCTTTAGTTACTATAATCTTTGGATAATTATACCTAATTAATCCGTCTTAATCCTTTCGTAATAAAGCTCCTAATAGCTTTTTATTACTTTATAGTTTAGCTTTTCTGCTTAGAGCGTCTGCTTATGCATTATCTATACCCTTAGTATACTAAATTTCGAAATGGTATTCTATAAGTATTTCCGCCTATCTAACCTGTCTTTGGTTAAGTTTCTTTGTTATTAGGAATCCTATAAGGTTCTTATAGTCCGTCTTAACTATAAACGGTTTCTCTGTGCCTTATAAGAATGCTCTCTATTTCTTAAGTGCTGCGATTATACCTAATAACTCCTTGTTGTAGATGTTATAGTTTAACTCTAGTAGTGTTATCTTCCGACTATAGTATGCTACTGGGTGCCATCTATCTTGATATTTCTATATAAAGCACGCCCCTAGTGTAAAGTCTAATGTATTTATTTCTACAACCGTCTCTAGACCTAGTTAATAGATCTTAAGAACTGGCTCCTGGGTAAATAACTCTTTAACTCTCTTAAATAGTTCTTATTATTTCTTTCCCTATGCCTATGGTTTTTCTTTCTTTGTTAACTGCGTAAATGGCTTAATATCCTGTAACTATTGCGCTATAAACCTTCTATAGTAATTGTAAAACCCTAGAAACGATCTTAACTATATAATATTCTCTGGTTCCTGCCAATTTACTATAGCCTTAATCTTCTTTAGATCTATACTAAGTTGGCCTAGTTTAATAATAAATCCAATAAAATTGGTCTTCTGGGTAAAGAACTCGCATTTCTTAATTACTACTGGCATCTGTTCTTCTTGTAGTCTCTTTAAGACCTATTTAACGTGTTTTCTGTGCTCTTCTTTACTCTTTAAGTAGATAATAATGTCGTTAAGGTATGCTATAATAAATTTATCTAGGTGTTCTCCTAATATACTATTAATTTGCTTCTAGAACGTTACTAGTATGTTTATAAGCCTAAATTGCATAACTAATGGCTTATATAGTCCTTCCTTTAACCTAAAGGCTACCTTCTATTTATTGCCTTCCTTGATTCTAATCTGATAGTACACCTATCTTAGATCTATCTTTATAAAGATCTTTACGTTGCCTATCCTATCTTAGATTTTGCTAATTAAGGGTAAAGGATACCTATCCTTCCTAGTAATACTGTTTAACTATCTATAGTCTATACACATCCTAAGTTTTCCGTTTTTCTTTAGGATGAATAATACTGGATATTCTACTAATAACTGTAATGGTCTGATGTATCCCTTATGTAAGTTCTCCTAAATAAACTCCTTAAGCGCTACTAACTCGGTTTTAGTAAGCTTGTAGATTAGAAAGAACTTTAGACTTATTCCCTCTTTTAATTCTATTTTATGGTTCTATGCTGTATACTCTAATAGCTTTTCACTTTTTAGTAACTATAACTTTTTACCATACTTGTGGTATCTCTTTGGTATATAACTTAAGCCTTGCTTAGTTTCTTTATATATCGCTCCAACTTGGTACTATACCAACTTAGTTTACTGTCGCACTTTGCGCCATTATATATCCTTAATATTAAATTGACCTATAACCTAATTGATCTTTAGATTGTACTCCTATAACTAAGGTATTCCTAGTATCGCCTCGTCCTGTCCTAATGGTAGGATATTAAAAGATATTCTAACTGGTCTCCCTTTAATAGTTATTTAAATAGGTCCTATTTTAAGATTAATAATGCCTCCTCTATAGGCTATCTAATCTCCTAAAATCGTTGTAAGTAGATATAGGTGTTCCTTTTGTTTATATAGTAACCCTATCCTTTCCACTGCCTTTGATAATATGTGGTTCCTTATTGCTCCACTATCTACCAACACTTTAAACTGCTAATCTTGCCACTTAGCTCTTAAATTTAGGTACTAACCTTAAATTCCTTTAAGGGTCTAAGGCTCTAATACTAGTTCCCTCTGGTTCTATGCGCCTCCCCTTTTCCTAACTATTGGCTGCTAGATCCTACCTGTACTTAGTCTAACTTTAGCTAATACTTAGTTTATTTCTTTTCCTCTATATACTATAGATAAGTGTTCTCTAGGCACTTCTACTACTATTATCCATCTAGGCATTCTTCTATAAGAAATCTTCCTGGTTAAAGCGTTAAGTCTCCTTAACTTTATACTTCTACTAGGTGCCAACTATGTATATACTTAGTATTCCTAAACTGCTTTTCTTCTAGTGCCTAATATATCCTTACTAGGTACTTTCGGTTCTTATCTTTAGGTGCTCTATATATATTATATATATTATCCATACAAGCTATCCACAATAGTATATAATACGCTATATGTTTTGGGTTAACTCTTAGTTTGTTTTTATTCTTAAGTTTAAACTTATACCTAGTTAACCTGACTACTGGTATCTCTACTATAGGTACTAAGATTTGTTACTTACTTCTCTAGTCCCTGGATCCTTCTTCTAGGTTCCTTAACATTATAATTAATACTCCTTTAATATAACTTATACGTTTTTCCGTAATAGGTTGGTCTTAGATAACTTTTTTGTCTATCTATATATAAAAGTCTTCCTATTTATTGTTATATTATTGCCTATACCACTTTCTATACAACTGGTTTAGTGTGTATAGTCTATCCATTAGAAAGTACCTTGTTATTGCTACATTATAATATCCTTTAGTATGTCTTTCTTTAAACCTAGTTAGAATATCTAGATTCTCTTTTTATTTTAGTTTATCTAACTACTTTACCCTAGGTGTCCCTACACTCGGCCTATTAATAACTCTTTATATAGGTGCTCTGTCCCTTATATGACCTAATATAGCTAACCTCTTATCTAGCTTTTACTCCTACTATGCGATAATTCTTGTTCTAAACTTATTTATAGTTTCTTATTTTCTGTGTCTTGTAGCTAGATCTTTATAGTCGTTTTGCTTTTTAATCCTAGTATTAACTGTTTAATCTTTAGGCTAAATATTATATTTACCTAGGATTGCTAACGTTCTTATTTGTTCCCTAAACTTATAGTTCTTAAACTTGTGTCCTATACTTATTTGTTTGTTACTAAACTAAGTTACTACCCTTTCCCATTGGTTTTTGTCTGTTGTAGGTCCTTAGGTGTGTCTTATCTCATCTTAAAAATCTTAAGCTTCTCTTATCTCTTCTTAAGAATCTTAAGCCTATAGCCTTTTACCTTTATTAAGTAATAAGCTAGCACTAATAGTTATCTACTTACTTAGTTTCTTCTAAACGTTACTCCTATTATCTTATAAAGCGATGGAAATTATATCTAATAGTGTTATAATACCCGTTACTAAACCTTGTTCTATAATGGTCTTAGTCTTTGCTTCTGTTTTAACTTCTCTAAGGTCTATATGCTCCTAGTAAGCTGCCTTTATTGCCTTATTATTGGTAAATGCTTCACCTTTATTAAACTTATTATCTTTAATATCTAATCTACGAGCTAGTTTGTTAGTTTCTCTAAACTTAGGTAATAATAGCTCCTATAGCCAATAGCTTACGCCGTACTTGGCATCCTTATAAATTTAGTATATGTTATTATAACAATACGCAAAACTGTTAATTAAACACTCTTTTATTCCTTATAGTGCACTATCGTCCCTTTGTATATATGTGCCGTCTACTAATCTAGTTCCCTTTACTATATAGTTACTCTAACTACCTCTATAGTCTCTAGCAAAATGACCTTATTTTCTATAATTTATGCAAGCTCTATCTTTAAACCATTTTTCTTGCTATAGAGTCCGCCTAAACGTTTTCTACTACTAAAATCCCTGGTTTAGCCTCTACTCCTAGGTCCTTTAATTACTTAATCCTTAACCTCTAGGTTTCTATAGTTTCTTTTCCTACCTTTAGGTTTCTTTAGTACCACTTAGGTCTATTAGCTTTGCGCCATTTTATAGTTTTTAACTCTATATCTATTGTTACGTACTCTATGCCTTATATAACTATAGAACTCTATCTTGCCCTCTCTTAGCTTGTTCCCTTTAATAGATTCTATTATTAATCTTTATTAACTAATCTATTAACTCTCTTAGAGTATCCGCATCTTCTATTAGGATAA
>Ga0307507_10010666_pt1 | contig 11802 bp, 3 predicted proteins | sample 7_EM_MG_FD_207223 | JGI IMG/M metagenome (GOLD analysis project Ga0307507, IMG submission 207223) | Populus trichocarpa ectomycorrhiza microbial communities from riparian zone in the Pacific Northwest, United States - 7_EM | ecosystem: Host-associated > Plants > Roots > Unclassified | place...
TTCCTATATTCCTTTCTCTTCTTCACGCAACGTCTTGTTCTCTTCAAGAGCTATATACCCTTAGATTTAGATAGAATTTATATCATTCCTTCGAATCTTCCCTGAAGCCTCTTCGCGCCCTTACACCCCTATATTAGACGCCCTTCTTAAATAGATCTAGGACCTTCCCCTATTAGTTAAAATAGATAGTAAAGATAAGTACTTTATTAACAAAATTAATAATATTAAGTATAATAAACGGAAATGCTAATATATATACCTTACGAAATGGAAAGGCTTTATTAAGCCTTTATAGGAACTTTTTAACTCTATAGGACTTATATAAACCGTAGAAAACTTTTATAAACTCTACCTGGGGCTACTATAGCCCTATTTTATAGAAGCTCAGGTTTGGGGGGGGGGGGGGGGGGGCACTATTATAGGACACCCCTATAATACCTTATATACGCCTACCTATTTCTACTAACTTAGTAATTAGAGACTAACTACAAGACGATAATCTAACGGCAATCTACGGCAATCTACGGCAATCTGCCGCATTCTACTATATTCCGCTAAGTCTACTAAGTTTTACTAAGTTCTGCTAGGACCGCTACCCAAATTATATTCTGCCCTATATATATATATTAACTAAGCAATTAAGTTAATAATATATACCCTTTCTTTCTATTTTCTTACTTTCTTTCCTTACGTAACGTTTTCACTTTATTATATAGTTTATATATATAGCTTAATAATATCTACTTTGCTATATATTATCGTCGCTTATACTTACTCCGTAATACTAATTTATCTTCTAATCTAGGCTTATTAATTAGTTTTTCTTTAAAGCTAGCTATATAGGATCTATACCAGCTTCTTATCTTCTAAGTAGAGTTTAGGTAACAGTAATTTTAGTAAACTTCGATAATATTATAAAGGGTAGGTAGACGTTTCTTCTTCTACCTAAGCCTCTATATTTCGTACCCCTAGTATTCTAACTAACTTAATAAGATAGATTTAACGGTATATACAAAGTCTTTAACTAGTTAATCGCTATCTACCTTAGGTAGATTAATCTTCCTATAATCTTTATACACCTTCTCCTATTTAAGGAGCTAGTAAAGAAAAAGGTAGGGCGCCTAGCAGAAGATCTATACCTACTACCCCTATAAAGAGCAGGGGAATTATAGACCACTAATAATAATAATAAGAAGGCAAAGATCCTTATAGAAAGGTTTTTCCCCTAACCGGCTCTAGCAGACCTCAGTAACATTATAGGTAAAATACTGGTGACTTACTTGTAGGTTAACAGCGACATAATAACAGAGGAAATGGCTAGAACTATTAGCCGCCTTTTAAATAATATAGTACTAGGACTAGATGGAATTCTAAATAAGGCCTTAAAGACCTATTAATTACCTATAGCACCGTAGCTTGCAGATATAGCTAGAGTATGCTTTACTATAGGCTACTACTCGCGACTTGCAAGATCTATAAAGACGATTATTCTACAAAAAGAAGGTAAAGTAGATTGCTTAATCCTAGGAAGCTACCGCCCTATTACCTTAGAAAATACCCTTAACGAGATCTTAGAAAGGGTAATAGCGGTCTATATAGCAGATATGGCTAAGAAATACGCCCTATTACCATAAAGTTAAATAGGGGCAAGAAAGAACCGCTTAACACTATTAGCACTTATATTACTTACCGCCACCATTAAATCTGCATAGGTAATGCGAAGGGACTTTATAGTATTAATGCTTAGCCTAGATATTAGTAGTGCCTATAATAACATATCCCACAAGCGCCTCCTATACATCCTTAAAGTAAAGGGCTTCTTAGAATAGATTATATAATTTATTTAAGGGTTTATAGGCCAGAAAGAAACATTATTGGCCTTTAGCAGATACTAGAGCCCCCCTATTATAGTTATAACAGAAATGCTATAAGAATTACCCCTCTTGCCTATACTCTTCTTTTTCTTTATAAGTAACCTACTTAATTTCTTTAAAAAAGGGGCGGCCTAAGGGATAGGCTTTATTAATAATATAAACCTAATTATATACGGGCTAATAGCCGTAAAGAATTGCAGAATACTAGAAAAAGCCTATATTACCTATATAGAATAAGCAAGATAATATAGAGTTTAATTCTTAATAGAAAAATACTAGCTAATCTATTTTATAAGAAAACGCAACTAATCTATAGATCTTTAGTATATAATTTATATCTACGGCTTTGTGGTTTAACTAGTTTAAGGCCTAAGGGTATTATGAGTATAGGTAAATAGTAAGCTCTAGTAGAGCGTATATGCGTTATAAGCGGCCTATAAGGGCTAAGTATAGTATATTACAATATCTAGGATCGTTAATTCTATATATGGTCCGTGCTTCTAGAGGTTACGCTTACTACATATAGTAGTTATCCGGCTAACTATAACGTATAGATCTAGTATTTGGGCCATTAGAGAAACCAAAAAAGGCACCCCTAAATTACTCCTTAAACCACTTTAAAAGGTCTAAATAGCCTACCTCTAGAGTATAATAGGTGGGTATAAGCAAATGGCTATAGTACTGCTTAAGAAGGAAGCTAATATCCCCTCCCTGTAATTATATATTAAAGCCGCTATAATATAAAGGGTGTAAAAGGAGCGCAACTCTAATGTTATAAAGTATATTAAGATACGCCTAAATAAATTATAGAGGGGCTCTATGGTGCCCTATAGGAGAGTAAACTAACAACTCTAAAGTAGGGAAGATATATTAGAGAAATAGGTAAAGAAAGTAAAAGAAGAATGGTGCTGTGTTAAGGCCTAGGCCTATAATATAAAGGAGGAAGGGAGACGCGTAAAAGACTAGTAAAGATAATAGTAAGAAAGAGAAAGGAGCTAAAGTAGAGTATATAAGAGTACTAGGAAACCATCTACTGTAATATAATACTAGTTAGACTAATACTGGAGATGTATATAGAAGTTAAAGGTATAGAGGCTAACTTAAGCAAGGAGAACCTAAGCTGTAGTATAGTTAATACTATAGTGGGTAAATACCTAAGGGCTTTGAAAAGGCCTAATAAAGGTAGAAAATATCATGGTAATACTTTTAAGAATAGGAATAATAGGACTAAAAGATTGGCTCTACTAGGTGGGTGTCCTAGTAGGTGGCCTAAGATATAAATATAGCTAGCTAAGATAGACACCAAAATACGTAATACTATTATACCCCTTACGCACTAAGAAGTAATACTCTTAGTAGCTGGTATAGAGAACTATAATACACTACTCTTAATATAAAAAGGTCTTAAGGCGGTTACTTAATGGCTTATTAGCTAAAATATACTAGACCAGTTTTAGGTTATAAAGAAAATAGTAATAAAAGGCAAAGGGGCAGTAATAGGCGCCCCCTAATAACTCTATAGTAGTAGAGTAAAATTTATAATACTAGCGCGTCTATAGGCTTGTTACAGCAGCAGTGGTTCCTAAAGAGGTCAAAAAGTAAAGTAGTAGAGCACTATAAGTAACTTATAGGCGCTAAGTAGGCGAGTCCTAAAAGGTGGGGGGATAGATTATAGGGGTTTCTTAAATAGAGTTTTCTCCCTATATATAAATAAGGTGTAGTCTACGTGGGCCTAATAGGGATCTAAATTGGACGTTAAGTAATAAATAATAATAATAATAATATTTAAGGAGCTACTTTTTAATATTTTAACTCTTTAGGGCCCTCTTTATTTTAAAATAATAGGTAGCTAGGTTAACCTTCTAAGCGTTATTTATTAGAGCGACTGCCTACTTAAGTAATATAAGAATATTATAGATGGTATAGCCTTTAAAGGTATAGTTAATATAGTTACAAGAGATTATATTAATAATATAGATATATAGAGATATAAGGGCCGCCTCCTCTTTCTTATACTGCTTATAAATGCAGTTATAATATTTTTATAGAGATTAAAGCTCTTTCCTTTTGCTGTTATTAAGTGCTAAAAGTATAGTTTTTTAAAAATTAAAAACTAATAGTAATAGCTCTAATAGGGCTCTGTGTTTAGGTAGATCCTACTTTTTAGTACTCAGATTAATATATTTCTATATGTTCTTACCATTGGCTCTATATTTAATAACTCTAATCTATTAATTCTAATTATTTAGGCCTGTAAAGATTATAGTAGAGGTTGTAATAAGTGTTTCAGGTTATTAAGAGGACATATTTAAGGCTTCTACTATATAGTTAACGATAAGGTAATTAATATTTTAAATTAAAAATAATGTAGTAAATAGCGTAGGCTTATAACTATTAGATGGACAAGTACTTATAAAAACTCTATTAATTAAGGCTGGCTTTAAAAGCTCTTTATATATATATAGTGGGGGCAAGAGACTAAAAATAACTCTAGTAATAATTTATAGCCATTACTTAATCTCTACTAGGTCGATATTGTTACTTAGTTAGTAATAGGTAATAAATAGGTAATAGAAATATATAGTAAAATATATAATGGTAAGAAATAGGGTATAAGTTATAAGGTAGTATTTAATAGTGACCTTATATAAGGGATATTATTATAGTTACCTTAGGTTGCCCTTAAAACAACCCCTGGACACCCCTTAAATAGCTATTAGTTATATATTATTAGTATAGGCACGTGCCTATAGTATATAGTCTCTTTAATCCTAGAGGCCGTACCTCTTTAAAGATTTGTCTCCTCTACAATCTATTATATTTCTATAAATATGCCTTATAGCCCCCTATTTATAAAGTCCCCTTATACCTTAATGGTTAATAATACTACTTTAGGTAGTATTTTATTAACTATTATCTACTATAGCCTTAGTGGTAAATATATAATAAAGCCTTATAATATATACTATGGTAGACTTATTAATAGGCTAGGTATATAGGTAAATATAATAATAAAATCTAACTATAGAGTAAGTGTCTAATAGATTAACTCTAATTATATTCTAAGATTTACTATAAAGAGAGAACTATCTAGGTAGGGACTATAGTCCTTTAAATATATAACATAACTCCTAAGAGATATGTCCAGTACGTCGGTACGTTAGATACGTTTAGTGCGTAATACGTGAGTACGCTTAGTATATTGAGTACGTCGAACTCGTGACCATCACGTGATTCATGTAACCCTCGTCCCATGGTTCGATCGGTTCCAGCGCCTCCCGCGCTTCCACGACTAACCCGTCCACGACCTCCCTCAGTAGCCGTACTACTGCTGATATAAGGTCCGTAACAGCCTCGCAATTTTACCGATATTTCTTAAACGACTGTATTTTTTATTCGTGGAGGCGCGGGGTTTCCTTGGCAGAGAGGCATTCAACACACCAAACCTCGTTCCCTTCTTGATACCGATTCCGAACGATACACCTCTAAACCTGCAATCGGTCTATGTATAAACCGAAAATCTGTTCAAATGCAAGTTGCTGAGATTCTCTCAGACCTTGCATCGCTTGGAGTTTGCGTGTGCTCCCCTGCCCTTGCTTTCCTCCCCGCTCTACCCCCATCATTCTTACACTTATACGCCATCTAGGACCCGGTAGCTGCCCTTGGTCTTATTTCTATGCGTCCATGTCTTATATCCACATCCTGTACAGATCTTTCCACTCAATCTGGTACCGCGGCACGGTCCACAGACGATCCAGACCTCATACGTGCCAAGGACCTTGTCCACTTGCATTACTCCGTCAAGGTTACCCATTCCGATGGGTATTTGGGTCATGGGCTATCTGAGGCGAGGGATGCAGTGAGTAGGGCGTTTAGAGGGCCAGACAAACTTGACAAGACCTGAGAAGATAAAGAAGAGTACTATTGCAGAGATGATTCGGATACCTTAAAAACTATCATGTATAAACTTACTAAAAAATGGCTGTTATGTCTGGAGCAACAAACGCTTGCCATTGACATAGATCGGCTAAACTACATGCGAATCCGAGGTCATGAGCCAATCCAATGTGGTTGGAAGGTCAATTAAGATTCCAGGGCGATGGTCTCGAGTCTTTAACTATAACTCCATGCAGCTTCCAGGGCCTAGGACTGTCTAGTTTAGTAAATTGGTCAAAGAGAGCCTTGGATGTCCCTATACGTTACGTCAAGCATAAGGCAATTACTTAACGCTTTTATCGTAGAGGCAGAGTACATTGGCATATAAGAGGACTAGAAGTAAGTATTGAGGAAACTCAGCAGCATGTTACTATTACTAAACATTTCTAACACCGCATAAAGCTATATGCGGAGCGTTACCAGTCCTTAACGTGCTACCCCCCCCCCCCCCCTTAAGCGAGACACCTCAATTACCTAATTCTAAGCCACGCTTATTAAAATAATATTTTATTAAATCTATTTCTAAAATAGAGTATATCTTAAAAACGATCTATATATTTAGAAATTTACTTTATTAAGTAGAAAGGAAGATAAAAATATACCATAATAATAAAAAAAGGTTAGAAAAACCCGGTTTATTTGTAATAAGGATCCACCTAACGTACTGCAATCTTTACGCTAAATTAAAGAAACTAAAATTTATTAATAAAAATTTATCCCTTTAAACTTTATATATATAATTTTTAGGGGGCTTTTTAAAGTATACTTGCTTTATATTAAAGTTTTAAATTCTAAAAAAAAAGCTATTTTATTGCTACTAAAATTAAGAAAATGTGTTAAAAATTGTCTCGCTTAGGGGGGTGTCTTGCTTAGGAGGCACGTTATATCCCATAAGTGAGATAATCCTTTAAAAATATAATTAGAAATAGGGCGAATGCGTAAACCTATTATTATGTTGAAAATTGCATACCTTTGTATTATCTATTGTATATACGTAGCTACCGCATACACAGCACCAAAATATGTCTTTTTCAAATATTTATATCTTAATAACTATAAGAGCTATTTATATAAAATTTTAAATATAGCTTATTAAATAGTAAATAAAGCTCTTTATATAATAAAAATGTGCTTATTAGCTAAAATGTACTAGACCAGTTTTGGGTCGCAAAGGAAATAGTAATAAAAGGCAAAGGGGCGAGTACCAGGCGTCCCCTAATAACTCTACAGTAGTAGAGTTAAGTTCGCGATACTAGCGCGTCCGTAGGCTTGTTATAGCAGCAGTGGTTCCCAAGGAGGTTAAAAAGTAAGGTAGTAGAGCACCACAGGTGACTTATAGGCGCCTCGTAGGCGCTATATAAGCGAGTTCTAAAAGGCGGGGAGATGGATTACAGGGTTTTCTTATATAGAGTTTTCTCCCTATATATATATAAGGAGTAGTCCACATAGGCCCAATAGGGATCCGAATCGGACATTAAGCAATAAATTATTATTTATAGTATAATATTAAATATAAATAGTAAAGTATTATATAAAGTATCATTTTTATTATTTTATTTTATAAAAGGCTTTATTTACTATTTAATATAAATAGCTTTTACTGTTATTAAGATATAAGTATTTAAAAACAATATATTTTGGTACCATATATATAGTAGCTGCGTATACGCGGTAGCCAAAGCTTCTATACCTATTAATTTAGACAAACTAATTTACAAAAAGGTATCTAATTTAGGTAAAGCGGGAATGCTAAGGGGTATAGCAGCGCGGCTTGCGGACCAGTATTAGTAATGCCTAGGGCCTGATCCCTAGTATCTACATACTAATCTTCTATGTATACGCTAAAGAACACGCCCTTGCTCTTATACGTGTATACCTACCTTATTATTACCATCAATTTTAAAGCTAAAGTCTTCACCTAAACTTATACCTGCATCGATTTCTTAGTAATTCTTAAGCATCGCTACTACGTCTATAATGCTAGAAAAACGTAAAATTTAAAAAACTATAGCTTTGAGATACTTAGTGCTGGGTTTAATAATAATATATAGTAGTAGTTAGAGCATATATATACGTAACCCTAGAAACTATTTCTACCTCGGCTATTACTAAAACGTAAACTACTACCTCTATAACTATTAAACCCTTAATCGCCTTACTAATTATCTATATTTCTCTTATTACTACTACCCTCTATATAATAATATATATACGCCTTAGTACTGGTATTATCGTCCTTAAAATAACCAGTTTAATCTTATTAAAAACTACTACTACTACTACTACTACTAGCCTAGTTAATTATATAATTATAGGCTTTATAAAATCGGCCTCTATACCTCTATATAGTAGAGCCTAAAAACCTAGCAACTATTATTACCGTTTTATTAAGATTATGCTAATAAACTACTAAAGTAAATGGGGAGACGTATATACGGCTATATAGCGCCGGCGCTATAACGTAGTAATAATATAAAGACTTTTCTTATTAAGAGGGTAAGCCCTAATAGAGGCCACTAGCAATAAATATAACTATTATATCTTTACATATATGTCTAGTACACTTAAATTAGGGTATTCGTTAGGAAAAAATTTACTAGCATTTTTACAGCATTTAGCAGCATTTAGTGGCTAAATGCGCATTTCGCGCACTGTAATATATAGCGTATAGTATTGACTAAGGTGCGGCACAGTGCTATATTTAACAACATAGTGCAGCTAATTGCATATTTATAGCTACTTAGGCAAATAGTACCCCTATCCTATTAAGCTTTTTTTGCACTTAATGCGCAATTAATATATAATGCCCTTCTTACGCATTTTATATATCTTACTCTTCCTATATAGTTATTACTTATTCTATACACTTAATAGTATTTACTTAGTCTACATAGTTAGTACAAAATAAATTATATTATTTTAGATAATTTAATACAATATAGTATATATTATTCATTGCTTAACGTCCGATTCGGATCCCTATTGGGCCCACGCGGACTACTCCTTATATACATATAGGGAGAAACCTCTTTTAAGAAAACCCCGTAATCCATCTTCCCACCTTTTGGGACTCGCCTGTAAGGCGCCTGCGAGTTACCTATAGTGCTCTACTACCTTACTTTTTAACCTCCTTGGGAACCACTACTGCTGTAACAAGCCTACGGACGCGCTAGTATCGCAAACTTTGCTCTACTACTATAGAGTCATCAGGGGGCGCCTATTGCTCGCCCCTTTGCCTTCCATTACTATTTCCTTTGTAACCCGAAACTGGTCTAGCACATTTTGGCTAATAAGCCACTAGGTAACTGCCTTAAGACCTTTTTGTATTAAGTAATACAATATAGTAACGGTTCTCTTCTACCTATTTACCTACTAACTAACCTACCTACCTATCTACCTATCTACCTACCTACCTGCCTGCCTGCCTGCCTACTTACCTACCTACCTACCTACCTACCTACCTACCTACCTACCTATCTATCTATCTATGTTAGTATTAGATTTAATTTAGGAGAGGGGTCGGCCCGATTAAAGGCTCTAATTTGGTAATAGGTTGATATTAAAGCTCTAGTTCAATTTAATCGATTAATTAATTAAATCGTTTGTAGTGTTTGCTAGCTAGTTGTTTAAACAGTTATTGTCTAGTTCTGGCGACGGTCCTCTACTAGCTGCTACTCTAATGCCTCCCTAATAGGGAGGATATAAGGAAGGAAGGATAGGTTTAAAAAAAAAAATTTAAGGTGGCTATATAGGGGGTATACTTAGCAGAGGCATGTGTAGAGGCTATTGGGAATATAGCGGGGACCCAATACAGAGCCTCCATACGCAGAGATTCGCGCAGAGCTTCGTGTAGAGCCTTATACAGAGCCTCTGTATATAGAGCCTCATATAGAGCTTTGTGTATATTATAGTACGAGGTAACTGTTAAGGTATAAAGTACGAGGTGACTGTTAAGGTACGAAGTACGAGGTGACTGTATAATTGACAAACGATGTCGTGTAAAGAGCTATGTACAGGAGGTGAAGCAGGATATATATATGCGTGCGCATAGGGTTAGTGCTTAGGGGTCAGGTCTGTGCTTGTGTTATAATAACGCCGAGTTATAACAACGCGTTAGGTCAGTGCCGTGATATTATATAGAGCTTTATACAAAGCCTTGTGCAGAGCCTCTGTATATAGAGCTTTGTATAGAGCCTCGTATAGAGCCTTGTGTAGAGCCTTATATAAAGCTTCGTGCAGAGCTTCGTGCAGAGCTTTGTGCAGAGCTTTGTGTAGAGCTTTGTGTAGAGCTTTGTGCAGAGCTTTATATAGAGCTTTGTGTAGAGCTTTGTGTAGAGCTTCGTGTAGAGCTTTGTGTAGAGCTTCGTGTAGAGCTTCGTATAGAGCTTCGTGTAGAGCTTCGTGTAGAGCTTTATACAGAGCTTTGTGCAGAGCTTTGTGCAGAGCTTCTGTGCAAAGCTTTGTGTAGAGCTTCGTGCAAAGCTTTGTGCAGAGCTTTATATAGAGCTTTATACAAAGCTTTGTATAGAGCTTTATGTAGTAATATTAATAAAATATATATAAAATATAAAATTATTAAAAATTATTAAAAATTATTAAAATTATACTTTTATGTATGCTTAGTAATCTTATAGTTAGCACTTAGTAGCTAAATGCTAAGACTTAATTATAAATGCCGCATTTAGTAGCTAAATGCTAACACTTAATTATAAATGCTAGAAAATGCTAGAAAATGCTAGAAAATGCTAAAATAGTAGAAAAGTAAAATTAAATGCTAGTAAATTTTTTCCTGACGTTTACCTATGGTAGCGACCCCCTTTTTCTTATATAGTATCTATAACGTAATCTATAAGTATATAGCCTATATAAGTATATAGCCCACCCTTAAAACTTAATAAAAACCCTAAAAATCGTTCTTTAATATCTTAATAACGGCTTAATAATAAATTATAAAAATTTATAATTATACCCTTATACTTACTTTAAGACCCTTAATAAAGTTATAAAGTAATTTAATAAGTGGTTCTTAAGATATAATAGTTAGGCTTAAATTTAAAAGCTAAAATTTTATATATTAATAATAGCTAAACTAATTACTTTAAAATTTTAATAGAGGTCTTAAAGTAGGTATAAGAGTCTAATTATAAAATTATAAAATTTATTATTAAGCCGTTATTAAAATATTAAAGAACAATTTTTAAGTTTTTTAGTAAGTTTTTAGGATAGGCTATATGCGTATAGATTACGTTATATATTAGGTAAAACCTAAGTAGATAGTTATATAGCTATAAGGTATAGGCGACCTAGGGGCGACCTAAAGGTAACTCGCCTATAAGGTATATGCGCTGCACATACCTAGGGAAAACCCTTTCTTATCTTATATATAAACTCCTCCTTTTCCCTTAAGGATTTATCTATCTATATAATATACCCTATTATTTTATTATTAAGCTCTTTATCCACATTCTTACCTTGTGTTTAAATCCTTACTAATCCCCTTAGAAGGATAGCTGGTTTAATTTTTCTATAATGCCTCTAAAAAGAAAACCAACGCCTATACCTAATAGTAATACGCTAACAATCTAACCGCCAAACGCCTTAGGATTTAGTGTAGATAAAACCGCTAAAAATATACTAGCAGAATCTAAACCACCTTTTAAACCTTAAAATAATTAGCTACCTATAAATACTAGAGATTAGTTTAACTTATATACCTAGGCTTAATAGGAGCTTAGTAAGATTACTAGTATTTTACTAAATACTGCTAATATAAAGGAGCTAGATAAGCTGGTAAAAAAAAACAGCTAACTTATAGAGTATTATTGATTTAATAAAGCCCTCTTATTACCTCTTTAGTAAAAAGTATAAGTTATAACGTATTTCACGGGTGAGCTGGTCAAACGGGTGAGCTGATCACTTCAAAAACACACCAAAAAATGGAAAAATCACACTTTAATATCTTAACAACCACTTAATAATAAATTTTAATAAT
>Ga0307507_10010667_pt1 | contig 11801 bp, 12 predicted proteins | sample 7_EM_MG_FD_207223 | JGI IMG/M metagenome (GOLD analysis project Ga0307507, IMG submission 207223) | Populus trichocarpa ectomycorrhiza microbial communities from riparian zone in the Pacific Northwest, United States - 7_EM | ecosystem: Host-associated > Plants > Roots > Unclassified | place...
CAGGGAACGCCGCAGGAAGGCTCTTGCGAGGGACCTTTTTAAAGTCGCAGTCGTCCCGAAGGCCAACTTTCGACGCGACTGCACTCTGCCAGGGCCTGTCAGGTCCGAGGTAACTCATCCTGACCTTTTTTACGGGTGTGCCGGGTATCCTTTTTGTTGGCTGTTGGGGACCTTTGGACGCAGCAGCGAGGGTACGAATGATGAAGTCATCGACATCCACACCACCCTCCACGGTATTGGGGTGGTTATCTGCGCCTTTGACGGCAGGCCATCCTGAGTTTTCTTCAGGTCCAAAACCTGGCGTAACCAAACCATCATCAGAGCAAATTGAACCAGCACTCGTCGACACATTGGGCAGGACATGGAGAGAGCCTCCTCCTACGCTTGAACCAGTGGAGGACATCTCGTCGTCGTCGCTCATGGCGATTCCAGAATCTCTGAGGGAGTATTTCACTGGTAGTGAGGCTTTACGTTCGGGAGACGGAGTGCCTTGAGTCACATTAAATACGAAAGACGAGTCCCTTCGCCCAGCTCCGAAGAACATATCTTCCTCGTCCGGTTCAACATTGTGACGCGAGTTGCCTTCAGGAAGAGCTAGAGGTGAAGACCGCGGCGAAGGGGTCATAGACCGTGACTGCATGCGGTTCCAAGCCTGCCTATTGCTTCCTAGGCCAGCATAACTGTGACGGTTGACATTCTTCGAACGGGTGGGGGATGAGTGTGAGGGTCGCTGCGAGGATGAAGAGGTATTGGTTCTTGCGCGAGCTGTTGGTGCAGAGGTAGACGGCTGGGGGATAGACGGTCCAAAAAAGAGGGTGGCAGAGCTCAAACTTTCCAAGCGATTTAATGGTTTACGTGTTGGGACAAATTGTAACTTGGGAGGGTGAAATTGAGAAGCACCACCACTGACACGACGGCGGGGGAGAGGAGAGCCCACGTCAGAAGGTGATGATGAGGGAGAAGCCCGTCCTCGGTACGAAGAAGTTGAGGGAAAAGCGACGGGACCACTGTATCGTGGTCGGCTCTTGTTGGCACCTGCAGCCTTCTGCATGGTATGGTTAAAAGTAGGTTTATGAGATCCCCTTGAACTCCTTACCGGGCCAGGTGATTGATTTGGTGAGCGAAGAGATTGCTCAAGCTCTGCAGACAGAGGCCGTGACCGTGCGCGTCGCTTCACGATATGTCCGCCTGGTGAGATAGCTTCAGCAACTTCCTCTCTTTCCTTGCCCTTGTAAACCAACGGCTCATGCCTGGAGGTCCTCCCTCCCATCTTTCCCTTTGGCCTGAAACTTCCCAAAAACAAGGCGTCTTCGTCTTCATCCATCTCACATCCTGAATCATGATCTAGGCCGTCGAATTCGTCCATGGCATCGTTTATCTTGAGCCTAGTCAACGTTGCCGTCTGCTTCTTCAGGTAGGCATCCGTCTCCGCTTTAGTTTGGGGAGTGCGGGCTGCGGACCTTGAACCAGAAAGGGGGGCAAGTCGGTCAAAGGGAAGAGTCTTGATGGGATCATCCAAAGGTGCGGATACCACTTTAAGCAGAGAAGGGCTATGTGGACGGAGCGGGGTAGAGTGTGGCGTGGACTTGCGTTTGGTGCCCACACCGACTCGTGAAGTGGGAGTGAGAGTATTGAGGGGGGTAAAAGTGATTGGTGCTGTGTTGAGGTGTTTCACGGCAAGGGCCGACCGACTTGGTGTGCGCAGCAACTTCTTGACGGGAGTGAGAAGGGGTTGAGAGGAAGAAGGAGGAAAAAACGGCGTGATCTGGGGCGATGCAGAGGCTAAGAAAATGGAGCCTTCGTCATCGTCCGCGGAGATTGGCTGGGGGTGTTTCGTGTAGATGTTGGAAGTATGCGCCTGCGCAGGAGACTTGTAAGGGGATTGCAAAAAGAGGTCATCCGGGTCAAGGTCACTCGAAGGAGAAGGCTGATTAGCAAAAAGAGGTCGCCGTCTAAGAGGGGAAGGTGTAAGCATGGGAGAATCATAGGAAGGCGAATCTGAGCAGAGGGTTGGGGGCATATAATGGCGTTGATATGAGGAAGGCATGGGTTGATCATACGAATGTTTACGATGGGTAAAGTGCTTGGTAGGCGGAGTGGACACGAGCATAATGATTTAAAGAGGGGTGGTATAGGTGTGGGCGTGTAGAACGCGTGTCAAACTGTTTGGGCGCTTAACGACGCGGATGCGGTGGTGGGTGGCGTAGTTTGAGGGTGTTTACGAGACGGCGACAGCGAGGGCGTCGTTGTATTTTGAGTCGTGGACGTCGTGAGCAGCGATGAAGAAAAGAATTGGGGGGAGAATAAATAAAATCGAAGGACGCAAATGGCATCTTTTGAATCACACGCCGTGCTTGTCAACAAGGTCATGTGATCGCGTTGTGATTCATAGTTTGTTTTCAACCCTGCTAACAGCTTCTATCCAGTGATACACCAATCTATTGTTAAAGTTCTTGTTCTTCAAGTAATATTCTGACTCTTTTCACGTCGCATTCTCGTCATTTGTCGGCACCGATCACACACAACTTCCCACTCATTGTTGTAGCACACAGGCAAAGCGTTAGAGGACAACGCCCTACAATATCGTTCCAGACCGTCACATATTCACGTCCATTGTCGTCACCCTCGCCTTCCCATGAAAAGCCTTATCCCAGGGCGCGCCATTGTATGTGTTAATCTCGCATAGTTACAACCTGGTTACAACTGCAAACGGCGAAAGTAAAGCAAATAATTACGGAAGTAAAAACAACATTGATCTCTTCAATTTCTTGACCAATCCTGGTACACAGTGCACACTATCTCAGTTGATGTATCTGCTCGAATCTGATCGTTGAACTATTCCTTGAGTACATAACCCGCCGTTGCACGGATACTTTGCGTTTAGCTAACCAGCGTTGGCTGGGCCAATCAAGACGAGACACGTTTTATGGGAGTGAGAAGGCGCCAAAATGCTATGAATTTCTCAGTGAGACTGCCTCTTGTCATCAGGAGAGTCAGTCACGATCGTGCAACCACACTTTTACTCCGGGTCCACCTCTCGCTCACAAAACATGGATATCTCGTGAGCTCACGCACCCTACCTTCTACATTATTCAAAGTATTCACGCCAGATACCAGTTCCATCTTGCAAGGTGGTTACCAACACCCCCTCTCGCGCTCATGGCAGGCCCGTCGACACCTCACAAAGTCCATGCTCATGTACCCCATCTTCATTACTGACGACCCCAATGCGAGCGTCATCATCCCAAGTCTTCCCGGGCAGCGTCGATGGGGTGTCAACAAGCTTGAGGAGTTCCTCGGCCCCCTGGTCAAGAAGGGATTGGAAAGCGTTATCCTGTTCGGAGTTCCTCTCAATTGTAAAAAGGTGCGTAAACTCATCGTTCAGATGTAACTTAGGTGTTGATGGCAATGACAGGACATGCAAGGAACTCCCGCAGACGACCCAACCGGCCCCGTCATCCTTGCTATCAAAAAACTCCGTGAGCTCTTTCCCTCATTGTACATCGCTTGCGACGTCTGCCTTTGCGAATACACCGACCACGGGCACTGCGGTCTTCTCCACGGAGACGGCACTATCGACACTGCGCCATCCGTGCAACGCATCGCCGAGGTTGCCGTCAACTATGCCAAGGCCGGCGCGCATTGCGTTGCACCAAGCGACATGATGGATGGGCGTATCAAGGCTATTAAGCGCGGTTTAATTGATGCTGGGTACGGCAATAAATGCACGCTAATGGCGTATTCGGCAAAATTTGCGAGCTCCTTGTATGGTCCGTTTAGGTGTGTTCATCCATCCTCGTCTTCTGCGGCAAGGTTGGCGTTAATCTTGGTAACAGGGACGCTGCGGGAAGCGCACCCTCTTTTGGCAACCGTAAATGTTATCAGCTCCCTCCGACCGGCCGTGGTCTCGCTCGCAGAGCCATCGTCAGTCGTTCTCCGTAGACATCGTTTTTTTCGAGCGCCCACTCATGTGTTTCTCATGGTACAGCAACGAGACGCGGCGGAAGGCGCTGATATCATCATGGTCAAACCAGCCCTGCCGTACCTTGACATCATCGCAGATGCAGCACAGATTGTACCAGACCACCCATTAGCGTGCTACCAAGTGAGCGGAGAATTCGCTATGATACACGCCGGCGCTGCTGCTGGAGTGTATGATCTAAAAACCATGGCGTTCGAAAGTGTGGAGAGCATGGTTCGCGCAGGTGTGTATCAGTGAATTGCGCCGGTGAATCATGTTTTGAACAGATTGTAGGGGCAACAATAATCCTATCCTATTTCACTCCCGAGTTCTTGGAATGGTTGTAAGATATAAATGTAAAAACGCAGTAACTACGTGTATACCTGACGTATTGCCAAAAAAATGTAACTTGTAATGTCACGTATTTCCAGGAAACCCACTCTTCTCCAGCCGTCGTTATCGTCATGACCGACGTTCGACACGCTGCTTTCGCCGCCATCTCCATCATCATCCTCTTCGGCACAATCTACTCCGTCACGTTCAACACATTCCTCGACACCTCCAACGCCCTCGTAACGCACCTCCCACACCCATTAAGCCATACCCACTACTTTGCCTCTAAATCCAACGTCCTCAACGTCTACTTTATCAAGAAAGTATGGGCATGGACCACAGCCGCTTTCCTCTTCTCCTGGTTCACTAGTCCCCCCCAAGTAAAGGCGCCCACCCGCCTGATCAAATATTTCACCCTCACCTCCATCTGGCTTGTATTCACGGCATGGTTCTTCGGTCCCCCGCTCCTCGACCGTATCATCGTAGCCTCGGGTGGACAATGCGTCATCCCGATGCCAACTGGGGATCCTATCGCCGTCCCTAACGAATACTGCTTTTCAAAGTCAACCATCAGCGCCTCGTCCCATCCCCAGCTCTTCCAATTGTGGTCACCACCATCACCAGAATGGCGTGGCGGCGTACCGCGGCTTAGGAGGGGCCACGATATATCCGGCCATATCTTCATGTTGACCATGTCTACGCTCTTCCTCTCCGATCAGCTGCGGCCCTCGTTCAAGATTCGTGTGTGGTCGACACTTCATGGTTGGGCTGTTGCCTTTAATGTAGCTCTGATCGGTATCTGGTTGTTTGCGACATACACCACAAGCGTCTACTTCCACAGCCCTCTGGAGAAGTTTACTGGCTACTGTAGGTCACCCTGTTGTCCTTGGTCTACAACCCACTGATTGGATTTCATTTAGTCCTGGGTGTAGCCTGTTTCGCGTTCACGCAGTTGCCCATCTTTAACAACGGTCAACAGACAGGACCAAGTCAGGAACACGCCAGTAGATCGAGCATAGCAGATGATAATTGAGTCGAGAGTCTATGAGTGTATCTACAGTAAATAATTTCAATAAACGGGTACATACAACGCGTCTGAAACAAAATCCACCACCAGAACAATTATTTTCCTACGAGAGCATCCAAATAATTATGAACCATAGAGCTAAAGGAGGGTAAAAAACATTTAGTCCATCGATAATTGTACTCCACAGGAGACCCCTTCGATGCCTGGATCCAATGCTGAAATTAAACAACTCCCGTACATCCGCAAGGGAGTTCCAACCTGGTACACGAAGAGTGATACGACGCCTCCTCCCTGCAAGCACAAATGACCAGGACCATGACGGTGGTTTGCTCTTAGTCGAATGACCTGGCGCCGAGATGAATCGTGAGATCAGTGGACGTGAGGATGCTCCTCGATCCAGACCCCCAACGTGTTCAAATTCGTCTTCTTCCTTCGTGCGCCCAATATCCGACCACTCTTCGTCCTCGTAATGCCGGTGATTTTCCTTTCGTGAAGCATACTGCGCTGGATGCATTGCGTCTTCATCGTCGTCTTCTTGTCTATCCGCGAACGTCATGTGTGAAGGGCTCAGAAGAGGGGAACCAGCGAGGGGGGTGGCAGGACGAGAGGAAGCGCGGAGAGTCGGTCCCGTAGGGCCCTGTGGAAAGCGTAGTGTTGACGGGAGAGAATTTCGCGGACTGGGGCTTCTCGGCGTGTTTGGTGACCAAGTGGGTGACCAGAGCGCTGAATCCTGAGCCATTGGCGCATTTGGACTGCTGCGCCCACTTGTGCTGCGCGGAGATGAAGGCAGCAACATGGACTCTGGTCTCCAACGGATTTGAGAATGAGCTCTTCGCAAGTTAGCCACGAAAAGTAGAAGGAGGGTCAGGAAGGCAAGCGTTCCGTAGAGGGATGTGTATATTCTTGATTGATCGGGAAGAAAACAGGCAGTGTCTGCAAAAGATGACTGGCCCGGGAAGGTGCGTGTTGCGGGGTCAACGAGAGATAAAAGATGGAAGCCTGGTCTACGAATGTGGACCGACGTGGAAAATGACTTGATAGTGACTTCTCGAATTGGAGTGGTTGACATTGAAGTACCTGGGACATTTGGAACAGTGTGGGTATAATCACAATAATCACGATTGTCACCACTGCAGATAAAAGCGTGAGAAGAACAGGTAAAGGGTATGAAGAAATGTATAGTACAAACCTGAAGACTATTGAGGGTTGGAGAGTCTCCAGTAAAAAATGTGTGGTTTGTTTGCCCAACATGCTTTGGTATCCATGACCGACGTCCCTGCGAATCGTTCCACGTTCTCTGAGGGGACCACACGACGCAGATGTAGATCGTGCCAGTGGTATGTGACTGAGCAGAATAACGGGTTGTTCGGCTAAGGAAATTGTCGATATAACCCGATTTAAGAGCAAAGATACACATACCAATCGCCGCTTGTTTCACAAAAGAGATGGGTCCATCTTCAATGGGAGTCCATCGATCAAATGAGATTCCGCGACCAGAACGCTGATAATCCTCGTCCACTAGACCTGGTGCATCTAAACCAACAAACGTGTGATTTTGTATACGAAAATGCTGATTGAAAGGCCCGAATGCCTTTGAATAGTAGGAGCGAACATTTTTTGCAAGAGAGCCAAGTTGGCCCATGCTAATGTGATACTCAAGTATGAACGAAGAGATGGATAATGAGGAAGCTCACCTGACATCGTTATTTCCTGGAATGTAGTATACGGGCACAGAATGATCTGTTGCAAAGATTGACTTGAACCTTCGAACGGCTTGCTCGTATCTGACGCCATCAGCATCACGGCAAGCATAAATAGCAAAATGCGACCAACTCTGCTTCAGTTCTGGCGATCTTTCCATTCGCCAGCATGTCTCCCAGGAAAATGATTGCATGTGGTTTAAGGCGTGAGGTGGCGAACCAACTCTTCTTCAAGTTCAGATGGAAGAGGAATCGTCGAGATGGGCCAAACCATGTATTCCCGTGCCCATGCAAGGAAGGGTAGTCCACTTGCGTATCGGATAAAAGTAGGACGCGTGTAGGCTTCTGAGGGGTCTGGTGTGCAAGAGATGAGTGGTAAAGACAAAGGAATAACGGCATTGCTCACTGATTGATCAGCACCCTCAAAGGGCCAGTGGCATGCGGATATGCTCCAGAAGAACGCGCCTAGTTCACCCCAAATAACGAGAACGATCCAGATAAGACGTAGGGCATTTGTTCGCAGTGTTCCGGAATAAAGGTGGCTCCGAGCGGAAGAAGGGTTGAACTGCTTCATGAATCAATAATCATGGAATCTAAATGGTATTAATCTTATGGCAGGATAAAAGTGCGTTGCTTCGGATGGGCTTACGACGTGGTCTGAATGTGCTGGCAAGTTGGTTTGACAGCGCCCCTAAGCCGTACAATGTAAGGTTGTTTACCATCAACATCGCAACCAAACTTTTATTTATGTACATAACAACACCCGCTCAGGAGCAGTAATTATACCGCTTGCTCCTCAGCGGTACCCCTGCTTCTCAGCGCTCCTCAGCGGGCGTTACAAGAACGAAAAAGCCGACGTCGAGCCGCGATGGCCTTTTTAAAAAAGGATGAGCTGCTCGCGTCCACGAACAGTTTGAATGGAATCGTCCAAGAATCGTCTAGACTTTGATGGCGTTGGAAGCCCCAACATAGCCCAACATGGATGTCACTGAGCCTGAGATGCCACCTCAGTTTTCTTTTCGGAGTGATCTACATAACTGACAATTTTTAGTCTTACTCTATTACTTAAATAAAATGAAACTACTTATCTCTCCAGTAGAGTTCGCCACATTTTTCTCACCTGAAAAATGATGTTTTTCGCATATGTCCATTCTCCCAACACTACGAGCTGTAGAGTCCCTAACCGTGTCTGATACAATTACGACAATCTGATGTCCGGAATAGTGTACATACATAAACAAAAACCATATCACTCCCAATCACTATCTCCATCGTCTGAAGGGGTATTTGTCTTGGATGGTTCACCAACGACACTTACGTTTGCAGAAGAAACAAGGTCAAATCCATCTTCGCTGCTCAATCGTGGGCTCGAGGTCGTCTCTGTGAGTAATTGTGAAGACGGGGGCGAAAGTTCATCATGGAGCTTGGTTGGAGCTTTGAAGGTCGCCGTCGATTCGTTCGCAGGTGTAGGAATATCATCTTCGTTGTCTTCCCAGCTGAAATCGTCTTCGGTGTCATCCGACACTGAGCGGCAAAACGAGATAAGCGGTGTGAGTATCACACAGAGTATTCACAATACCTGCAACAAGAGCTTTCCGCTTCTCCTCCTCCTGTCGTATTTGATGAACACGGAAGAAGTATCGCGACCAGAAGAGTGATCTCGTCATGACGGACGGGACTGCGAGTCGAACATAGCGAATCAGTGAAAAGATGAAACATGAATGGATGAGGAAACTTATACCTAGCGTGTCTTGCAGATCCTTCAGAGCCTGGCCGTTGTGAGGCTCATCTAGCGCCTCAGAAATCTTGGCCGCCCACTCCGCGTCCTCAATGCCACCTTCTTTCGGCTCCACCTCCGCCTCGAGCCACGCACGGTATTTCTCTTTAACTTCCGCCTCTGGGTCGTGTGATATGATAGAAGCGTCGCGTTGGAGTCTTCTCAAAAGCGCCTCAGCACGAGTAGCCACAGCCCGCTGAGCATCTCCGGACTGTCGAGGCTGCGAGTCGAATACAACAGTTGACGATTCCGAGGTCGATGCCTCCGATGGCAACATCCACATATCCGTCCCATCCCAAATCATTCCCGACGAAGCCGCAGAGGCCCCGATTTGTTCCGGTGGTACGACCTTCACTGCGTCCCTCAAGACATCTCCAGCCTCCTTAACGGCTTCGCGCAGTAATACCTCGCTCTTGTGCACGTATTCCTCAGCCTGGGCGCGTGTGACACCTTGGACGCGCTGGAATTCTGTAAGGAGGTTTGAGCGTATGCTAGCAAAATCGACGTTGTCCGTAGCATGCTTAAGAGACTCGGGAATCGTGTTGTTTACAGTTGCGACAATATTAGGAGGGAGGGCAGATTGGAAACGTGAAAACAGCGATGCTTGTGGGGGACTTGAAGACGAAGGGTCCTCCTCACGGATGGCCCGTGCTTCTGGAAAACTGCCCTCCGCATCGTTGGAAGGCCCCTCTGCATTCCTTGAGCTCGTCGACGCAGATTCCCCTCGTTCAGTTGAGGCAGCATCAGAAACGGCAGCATCGGTCGTGAGCTTGCTCAGCTCCTTCTGGGCCTGCATCACGACCTCACCAAAGTCCTTTCGGGCGACCTCTAATACGGTTTGACTCTGAGGAAATATCAGCGTCGTTCATCGGCGGTCAGAGTAATCAACGTTAGTTGACCTGTTTCCTGAAACCTCCCCAGAACCGGCCGAGTTGGCCAATTACTTGATTGACTTCCTCATTGAGACTCGGTTGTTCTGGCGCACTCGGTTGTGGTGTCGGAGACCGAGTTATGTCGTAAGTGTCCAAAAAGTTCATGGTTTGACGAACTGTTCAGATCTGCTGAGAGGTGTAAAGCAAAATGCCCAATTTGTCAACGACAGGCAACATGATCAACGTCGTCGTTACTGCCACAACCAATTCAAGTTTAAACTGAATATTTTACTAAGGATGACATTGAAGCGTAACTCTAGCACATATACAACGATCAAATGAGTAAGCGGGAGAGAAGTGATATCCTGATCAAGCGGTAGCAGCGACCTGGTGTGGCTTGTGTGTAGCGAGGGGGAAGTCAAGAGACGACTTCACGGTGGCTTCAGATGTATACCCATGCTGCAATTTGTGGGCCTTGCATTCCGAAACGAAGTCCGTGAACATCTATCGCAAGTCGTGAGTCCAGTGTCCACAGCTAATCAAAGAGATATCAAGCTTACTTCGATTGTATCAAGAGGGCCACCAGCACTCTCGGGATGGAACTGAACACCCCAAACTTTCTTTCCAGAATCAACGGTCGACTTGATGCCCTCTACAGATGAGTCATTGCAGTTGATGAAGAATGGCTCCCAACCCTTAGGGAAGGGGTCTTGGAGTTTCAGAGCATACTGATGGTTTTGGCTACGAGAGAGCGGATCAATAAAATGGTAGTATAAATAGAAATGCAACAGAGTTCATACCTCGTCACATAAACGCGCCCAGCCTTGATAGATCCAGCAGAGGCCAACGCCAGTACAGGCTGGTTGTGACCACGGTTGCCAAAGGTCATCCGGTAGGCGTCCAAACCAGCAGCCATCCCGATAACTTGGTGGCCCATACAGATTCCGAAGATGGGCTTGTTCCACTCCTCCAAGGTTTGGCGCAATTTGAGCGCAGCCTCCATGCAGTGAGCTGGATCACCTGGCCCATTAGTTAAAAATAGACCATCAAACTGGTCTCTAATGGAGTTGAAGTCGTAGTTCCAAGGCAACACAGTGACAGCAGCGTCTCGCCTGACCAGAGAACGAAGAATGTTGGCCTTGGCGCCGAAATCGAGGACAGCAATCTGAATGCTGCCAGTAGGGTTCAGCTGATATGGAGTCTTGGTCGAGATCTGGTCAACGAGGTTCTCAAGAGAAGGATCCCAGAACTCGTGATCTTGTGGAGCGGGAAGGAGCGCGTCCGTGCCAATAGCAACACGACCTAACGTGGTGCCTTGGTCACGAAGCAGTCTGGTGATTGCCCGAGTATCAACACCAGTAATCCCTGGAACATTGTGGTTTTTGCACCAGGATGCAAGAGACTCGACGGCGGTATAGTGTGAAAATTTCTCGGCGACGTCGCCGACAATGACAGCGGCGCACTGGACACCTTGGGATTCAAGGACAACACCAACATCTTCAGAGTCAAAAGGCGCTTTGTTGGCTGGGACACCATAGTTGCCTATCATTGGAGTGGTGAAAACCAAAATTTGACCGCGATAGGACGGGTCGGTCATGGATTCGGTGTCTGCGGCGTGAAAAGGATTAGACACGATATATCAGGTGTGAAAAAAATTACAAACATGATGTAATGGACGTGGAGAAAACAGTCTCGCCATAGATACTCTTTGGAGCGCCGAATGACGTTCCCTTGAATGACTGACCCGATTTCAGGTGAAGTGTAGCCGGTGTAGCCAAGCCCGGATTGGCATGGGTAGCCAAACCCCGAGAGAGTTGAGGAATGCGAATTAATTGACGAGCAAACATGATGACAGTAGTGCAGATATTCAAAGATTCAGGAGGGAAAACACGAGGTCACTAAGGTAACTGTAAAACGGTGAGCAAAGGGGGCGACGACAGCGAACAACGGTGACATACTCGTCTCTGGTATTCTGAGTGAAGAGCATGTACGGAGGACTTAGCAGTCCCAAGTGTGTAGAGGCGGTGGAAAGATGAAGAAAAGTAGACTACAGTCCGAACAAATTTTATAGCCCACGATCAGTTGATTAGGTAATCCATGCTTATCTTTAGTCAATCTACACCTGATCTAC
>Ga0307507_10010668_pt1 | contig 11801 bp, 10 predicted proteins | sample 7_EM_MG_FD_207223 | JGI IMG/M metagenome (GOLD analysis project Ga0307507, IMG submission 207223) | Populus trichocarpa ectomycorrhiza microbial communities from riparian zone in the Pacific Northwest, United States - 7_EM | ecosystem: Host-associated > Plants > Roots > Unclassified | place...
CAGCACCAGGTGCCCGGCGGCCTCGCACACGCTGGTGGCCATCCGGTACGACGAGCCGCGCGCGGCGAGGTGATGGACGACGGCTCCGTCGTCGTCGAATGCCATGGCTCCGATCGTGCCGGTGGGGCGGAAGGGCATGTGCACGGCGACACGGGCCGCGGCCTGCCGTACGGCGGGTGAGGCCTGGTGGAGGAGTTCGAGCGGCGCGACGCGCGGGCCGGCCAGCGCCACCCAGATCGGCCCGTCCGGGCCGCCGCGCCAGAGGTTGTCGGGCATTCCTGGGAGGTCGTCGACGAAGCACTCGCCGCGGCCCGCCTTCGGTCCGGTGAGCCAGTAACGGGTCAGACGGCGGGCGCCGGTTTCCGCAACGACCAGGAACGACTCGTCGGCGCTCGAGGCGAGCCCGTTGGCGAACTGAAGTCCGTCCAGGAGGACTTCGGGACTGTCGGCGCCGGGTGCGAGGCACAACAGCCGTCCCGTGCCAGTGTGTTCGACGATGTCGCCGATCCACTGATCGATCGAGTAGCGGAGGCTGAAGACAGTGAAGTACGCACTACCGTCCGACAGCGCGACCACGTTGCTGCCGCCCCGCAGCGGCTCCCCCGCCACCGAGTCGGCGAGGACGCGTACGGTTCCGTCCGCCAAATCGACGCGCAGCAGCCCGCGTTCCGCGTCGCACACCAACAGGCCGCCGTCCGGGAGGAGTTCGAGGCCGAGCGGCCTGCCGCCGGTGTCGGCGAGGGTCTCCACCCGGACCGCCTCGGGGTCGGTCAGTCCGTCGAGGCGGAGGATGCGGCCGTCCTCGACGCCGGTCAGCACCCGGCCGCGGGCGTCGGCCACCACGTCCTCCGGGCCACGGCCGCCGATCGCGACGTAACGGCGGGCGAGCAGGGCCTGGGGTCGGTCCACGAAAGCCTCCACGGTTCGGTCCGGCGCGCGTACGCTTGCTGTTCTTCCCGGTCGTCGCGGCGCTCGGTCACGTTTGCCGAGCGTATTGCCGGTGACCCGGATCCCGCTGCCGGTCGGCGAGAAGGGGGCCCTCATGCCATGGACGGCCACCCACCGTGCGGGACGTCCCCGGTGAGACGGGTGCGCGAGCTGTGGCAGGGCCTGGGACTGGCCGAACTCAACCGGCGCGGGCGGGAGTTGGAGCTGCTGCACCGGGCGATGGGGTTCGCGACGCTGGCCCTGGTCACCCTCGCACCGCTGCTGATCGTGGTGGCCGCGGCCGATCCGATCGGGCACGGCGGGTTCGCGCTGTGGCTGGTGGACGGCATGGACCTGTCCGGCCGCTCGGCCCGCGCGCTCACCGACGTGTTCACCCCGCCCCGCAAGGTCATCGGCGCCACCAGCGCGTGGAGCGTGGCGCTGCTCGCGCTGTTCGGCCTGTCCTTCGCGTCGAGCGTGCAGAGCGGCTACGAGCACGTGTGGCGCCCGACCGACGCCCCGTGGCATCGCGTCTGGCGGCGCCAACTGATCTGGCTGGTCATGCTGATGGGCTATCTGTACGCGCAGGTGCAGACCCGCAACGTTTTGGAGGGCACGCCCCGCATCCTGCTCAGCATGGCGGCCGGCCTGCTGTTCTTCTGGTGGGGCCCGCACTTCCTGCTCAACCGCCAGATCCCGTGGCGCTATCTGCTCCCGGGCGCGCTCGCCACGATGGCGGGCCTGGTCGGCCTGCGCTGGTTCTCGTACCTGGTGTTCACCCCGCTCCTGGTCACCAACGCGGTCAGCTACGGCCCGGTCGGCACGGTCCTGGTGGTGGAGTCCTGGCTGGTCGGCGTGGGCTTCGTGCTCTACGGCGGCGCGCTGGTCGGCAGGCTGCTGTGCGAGCGGTTCGGGGACCCGGAGGCGGCGTTCCGCACGGAGCCGGAGACTCCGAAGGGTACGGACGCCGAGCAGGAGGAACCGCCGACGCGTTCCCGGCAGGACAAGGTGTGAGGTCCGCCGGGAGCCGAGGCGGGGCCGGGTCTACCAGCCCTTCTCGAACATCCGGGCCACCTCGGCGATACGGACCTCGTCGCGCCGGTAGTAGGTGCGCAGCCGGATCCGCCGCACCCGCAACAGGCCCATGCCCGCGAGGAGTTCGAGGTGGGTGTCGGCGACCTGGCGGGACACGCCCAGCTTGGCGGCCACGGCCTCCGAGGTGACACCGGTCTCGGGGACGAACCGATGCTCCGGGAAGTGGACGGCCGGATCTCTCAGCCACTCCAGGATGTCCAACCGTCGCTGACCTGCCGGAGTCCTCAGCATCTCGTGACCCTCCGTCCTGCGCGCCGCTTGCCGCGTGCTCCCACTCTCCCGCAGCCCGGCCCGCCGCGTCCCGGACTCGGTGCCCCTTGTCCGGGACCGACCGTTCCTGTTCGACACGGCCGTCGCCGCTGGGGCGTGGGGCAACGGGCGGGACCGCCGGGAACGAACTCCGGCTTCCGGAAACGGTGTTGGCCGAACTGCACCGTCGCAGCCGAACAAGAACGTACGCGCGCCGGACGAGGACGTCCCCCTCCACCCGCGGCTCGCGGCTCGCGCGGGCGGAGGGGAGTTCGGGCTCAGCCGTCGAGTCGTACGACCCGCACGGCTCCGGCGGGGACCGCGAGACCGCCCGCGGCGCGTTCGCCGGTCAGCAGCTCGGTGCCGTCGGTGCCGAGCGGCACCTTGACGTCCGAGGCGCTGTGGTTGATCGCGAAGAGGAAGCTGCCCAACTCCCCTTCCCGGCGTACGACTTCGACGTCGTACGGCAGGTCGGCGCGCGGGGCGATCCGGGCGTCCTCGGTCGCCCAGCCGAGCAGGGCGTCCAGGCCGTGGGCGTCGAGCCGGGTCGACACGTACCAGGCGGTGCCCTCGCCGAGGCGGTGCCGGGTGACGGCCGGGTGGTCGGCGGTGAGGCCCTCGGCGTACGTCCACACGGTCTCGGCGCCGTTCGGAACGACGAACTCGGTCCAGACGTCACCGGTGAGTTCCGAGCCGTCGGGTCCGATGATCCGCACCTGTTGGCCCGCCAGGAGCGGCGAGAACTCCTCCACCGTCAGGCCGAGTACGTCCCGCAGCGCGCCGGGGTAGGCGCCCTCGTGGACGGCGTCGTGCTCGTCGACGATGCCGGAGAAGTAGGAGACGACGAGGGTGCCGCCGTTCTCGACGTACCGCTCCAGGTTGCGGCCGGCCGCCTCCGTCATCAGATACAGCGCCGGTACGACGACAAGGGGATAGGCCGACAAGTCGGCTTCCGGGTGCGCGAAGTCGACCGTGAGGTGGCGGTCGTAGAGGGCCTCGTAGAAGGCGTCGGCGCGCTCGCGAGCATCGTGGTCCTCGCTGGGGCGCCACTCCAGTTTCTGCGCCCACCACGACTGCCAGTCCCATACGACGGCCACGTCGGCCTGCGTGCGCGTGCCGCGTATCTGGCTCAACTCCTCGACGGACGCGCCGAGTTCGACGACCTCGCGCCAGACGCGGGTCTCCGTGCCGCCGTGCGGGAGCATCGCGGAGTGGAACTTCTCGGCGCCGCGCCGGGACTGCCGCCACTGGAAGAACATCGCGCCGTCCGAGCCGCGTGCCACGTGGGAAAGGGCGTTGCGGGCCATCTGGCCGGGGGCCTTGGCGGGGTTGCGGGGCTGCCAGTTGACGCCCGAGGTGGAGTGTTCGAGGAGCAGCCAGGGGGCGCCGGCCATCGCGAGGTTGACGTGGGTACGGCGGCCGTCGGTGATCAGGTAGTGGTCGTTGGTGACGAGGTCGACCTCGCGGCCCCAGGCCCAGTAGTCGACGGACTCGCACTGGCTGAGGGCGGTCATGAAGTTGGTGGTGACCGGGACGCCGGGCGCGAGGCGGTGCAGGATGTCGCGTTCGGCGACGAAGTTCTCGCGCATCGTGGCGTCGGCGAACCGCGAATAGTCCAGCGCCTGGGCCGGGTTGACGGCGGTCGGGGTGAGCCGCGGCGGGTTGATCTGGTCGAGGTCTCCATAGCGCTGGCCCCAAAAGGCCGTGCCCCAGGCCTCGTTGACGCCGTCGACGGTCTTGTACGTCTTGGTCAGCCAGCGGCGGAAGTGGGCGGCACAGGAGTCGCAGTAACAGGCGGAGACGGGGACGCCGTACTCGTTGAAGACGTGCCACATCGCGAGGGCGGGGTGGTCGCCGTAGCGCTCGGCGAGTTGGGTGGTGATGGTCGCGGCGGTGGCACGGTAGTCGGCGTTGCTGTGACAGATCGCGCCGCGTGAGCCGAACTCGTAACGGGTGCCGACCGCGGTGACGGGCAGTGCCTCGGGGTGGGCGCGGTAGAACCAGGCGGGCGGGGCGACCGTGGGCGTGCCGAGGTCGGCGCGGATGCCGTGCTCGTGCAGGAGGTCGAGGAGGCGGTCGAGCCAGCCGAAGTCGTACACACCCTGCTCGGGTTCCAGCAGTGCCCAGGAGAAGATCCCGACGCTCACCATGGTGACGCCGGCCTCCCGCATCAGCCGGACGTCCTCCGGCCAGACGCTCTCCGGCCACTGCTCGGGGTTGTAGTCCCCACCGAAGGCGAGGCTGGTGAGGCCCCTGGGTGTGGTCTCCGGCATGGATCTCTCCCGTAGTCGATCATTTGGGAACGTGCACACAGCACGCCCTGGGGCGCGACCCCAACATAACCGCACGCCCGCGACCGCTGACAAGTGTCCTTGACGTTTCTCTGCTGTGAACGCTCCCATACCGGCGCTTCTGGCCCCGGGCCCGGGAGCCGTAGAGTCTTGACCATGACCAATACGGGGGGTCGGCGCAGACCACCGACGATCCATGACGTGGCGCGCGAGGCGGGCGTCTCGCGGGGCACGGTGTCGCGTGTCCTCAACGGCGGGCACTATGTGAGCCCGGCCGCGCAGGAGGCCGTCAACGCGGCCATCCGCAGGACGGGTTACGTCGTGAACCGGCACGCTCGGTCACTGATCACCGGGCGCTCGGACTCCGTCGGCTTCCTGCTGACGGAACCGCAGGAGAAGTTTTTCGAGGACCCGAACTTCAACATTCTGCTGCGCGGCTGCACGCAGGCACTGGCCGCGCACGACATCCCGCTGCTGCTGATGCTGGCCGGCACCGAGGACGAGCGGCGGCGCATCACGCGGTACATCACCTCCGGGCACGTCGACGGGGTACTGCTGGTCTCCAGTCACTCCGGGAACCCGGTGGCGGAGGAGCTGAGCGAGGCGGGCGTGCCGCTGGTCGCGTGCGGCAAGCCGATCGGGCTCGGTTCCAAGATCAGCTATGTCGCCGCCGACGACCGGGAAGGCGCCCGTGACATGACCCGGCATCTGCTCTCCCTGGGCCGCCGCCGCATCGGCACGGTCACCGGGCCGCTGGACACCCCGGGCGGTGTCGAGCGCCTCGCCGGTTACAAGGAGGTGCTCGCCGAGGCGGGCATCGAGGTGGACGACCGTCTCGTCGTCTCCGGCGACTACAGCCGGCTCAGCGGCGAGAAGGGTGCCGAGCGGCTGCTCGCCCAAGTCCCGGACCTGGACGCCGTGTTCGTCGCCTCCGACCTGATGGCGCGGGGCGTGCTCACCACATTGGAGCGGGCCGGGCGGCACGTACCGGAGGACGTGGCGGTCGGCGGTTTCGACGACTCGCCCGCCGCGCTCGCGTCCAGCCCCGAGCTCACCACGATGCGGCAGCCGTTCGACCGGATCAGCGCGGAGATGGTGCGGGTGCTGCTGGCGCAGATCGGGGGCGAGGACACGGCGGCGGTGATACTGCCGACGGAGTTGGTGAAGCGGGAGTCGACGTGAACGGGCGGGCTCTCGGGGGGAGTTGAGGGGGCGATCCGCAGACGCGCCCCCTCCCCTCCTCGCGGTCAGGCGGTCGGGTTGAGGATCACGTCGGCCGTGTTGTTCGCGCTGTTCGGGTCGAAGACGGTGGGCTTGTCGGCGTGGGCATGGACGATGACGTGGCCGGTCGCGTCGGGAACGACCCGGTTGATGCGCAGCTGGAACGGGAAGCTGACGTCCGTGCCGGACTTGACCCAGATCGGCAGGGAGCAGGCGAAGTGGCCGATGGTCGAGTCGTCGCCCGGCGAATGGGCACCGCTGCAGTGTTCGGGCACGGTCGTGGCGGTGGTGCCCTCGGGGAGGTAGTAGTCGACCACGGCGACCGGGTCGCCGGAGCCGGCGTTGGCGACCCAGGCCGGGCCGTCGTTGGTGAATCGGATGGCGGTGGTGACGGTGTCGCCGGCCGCGCCGCTCACCTCGGTGCCGTGCGCGGCGAAGTCGGCGGTGTTGTCGGCCTCGATGCTCCAGGCGCGGCCGTTGTCCGAGCTGTCGAGGTCGGTGATGCCGTCGACGGGCTCGACGTCGTAGTCGAACCGGTCGAAGAGCGCGTGGTCGTTGACGGTGAGCCGCAGCGGCGCGGGCAGTTCCACGGTGGCGCCGGGTGCGATGTCGGTGTCGAAGGTGCAGGTCGCGTGCGTCATGGGCATGTATGTGCCGCCGGCGTCCGGCTCGGTGTAGGTGCACTGCGGGTAGCGGGTGACGACGTCGAGGCCGTACGTCGCGTACATCTGCACGGTGAAGCCGCGGGCGGTCTCGTTGCCGGTGTTGGTGACGGCGAACGGCACGGTGAGGTCGGTGCCGGGTGCGACGCCGGTCGTGTCCTGCGGGGCGGCGGTGCCGAGGTCCGGGCCGGAGCGGACGGTGACGGGGGTCTCGTAGCCCTCCGGAGCGGTGAGAGTGCCGTCGGGGCCGCCGGTGGCCTCGGCGGAGTACTCGATCGTGCCCCGCGCTCCCAGGGCGGCGCCGGCGACGGCCCGCACCTTGAGCTGCACCTCGGCGCTGTAGCCCGTGGGCACGTCCCCGGTGTCGCACACCGCGACGGTGCCCGCGCCGTTCGGCGTGCAGGTGTCGGGCCAGACCACCTCGGCGACCCCGGCGAGCCCGGAGATGTCGACGGTCAGGTGTCCGTCCGTCACCGTGAAGTTGTCGTTGTCGTGGTACAGGCCGAGCGCCAGCGTCCGGTACTGCGCAGTGCCGCCGTCCGGAGCGACGGTCACCGTCTGGTCGTACGGCGCCTGGATCCACAGTTGGTCGGTCTGCGGTTCGTCGTCGGCGAAGGCGGCCCCGCTTCCGAGACCGGAGAGGACCAGCGCCCCCACGGCCCCGGCACAAGCTCCGCGACGCAGTAGACGCCCTACGGAGACTGAACTCATGACATCCCCCAGTTGAGACAGCAGAGAGCCCGGCAAATGAGAAGCACCGGGCGGGAGTTGGACCCTCCTCCGGGGCGGATGGTTGTAGGGGGGACGCACGTGGCCCGCCGTGTCGGTATGCCGACAGCCGCCCACAGCGGCGGGAGGCCGCGCTTCCACTTCCGATGCCGAGTTCGACGGCGCCATCCGGTCAGGATTGAAGAAGCCCTCACCTCTCCCCCGCCCTAGCCTGAATTCACCGGCGAAATCCGCCGGACCACGCTTCTCGGAGGAGCTCGCCATGACCGAAGGACTGAACACGATCATCTACCCCGTCAAGGACCTCGACGCCACGAAGGCCCTGTTCGGCGCACTGCTGGGGGTCGAGCCGTACGCGGACGAGCCGTACTACGTCGGCTACAAGGCCGCCGGGCAGGACGTCGGTCTCGACCCGAATGGGCACGCGAAGGGCATGACCGGACCGGTGCCGTACTGGACCGTGGACGACATTCGGACACGGCTCGCGGCCATGGTGGAGGCGGGGGCCGAGCTGGTGCAGGACGTCCAGGACGTCGGCGGCGGCAAGCTCATCGCGTTCGTGAAGGACGCGGACGGGAACTTCGTCGGGCTCACGCAGAATCCGGCCGCCTGACGCCGATGCCGTACCGGCCGTCACACCCGGGCCCGCTACTTGCACATGCACTAGTTGCGCACTCAATAAATGACCGGATCAGTGTTACCGTGCGGGTATGGCAGTCAAGACGGCCGGCGCCCGGCAGCTAGAGGAACAGTGGCGGGACATTCTCTCCGTGCACGCGCGGACAATGTGCGAGATCGACCGCGTACTGCACCCGCACGGCCTGGGCGCGAGCGACTTCGAGGTGCTCGACATGCTCGCGTCCGAAGCGCCCGAGGAGGGCGACCACTGCCGGGTGCAGAACCTGGTCGGCCGGGTCCACCTCAGCCAGAGCGCCCTCTCCCGCCTCATCGGACGGCTGGAGAAGGACGGCCTCGTGGAACGCTCCGTGTGCGTCGAGGACCGACGCGGGGTGTGGGTCGCTCTGACACGCAAGGGCCGCGACCTGCACGCGGAGGTGCTCCCTCTCCAACGGGGCGTCCTGGTACGGATGTTGGACGACGACACCCAGGGCTGATCGCCTCCCTGACAGCTCAGCGCAGCAGATCCCGTACGGCCGCGAAGGCCGCCTCGACCGTCGCCGGGTCGGCGCCGGGGCGGGCGAGTGCGCTCATGGGGATCGGGGTGACGGAGGGCAGCCCGTCGTAGGGGGCCAGGCCGTCCGGAGACGTGCCGAACGCGGCGAGCAGCGCGACGCCTTGTCCGGTGCGGGCGATGTCGAGGACCCCGGCGAGATAGCCCGCGTCGCCGACCACCGCCGCGGGGACGCCGTGCGCGGCGAGGGTGGAGATCGCGCGGCGGCGGATCGCGCACGGGTCCTCGATGGCGACCAGCGGGACGGGCGCGGGCGCGGCCGGTGGCTGCCAGCCGGGCGTGGCGTGCCAGGTGAGCGGGAGGCCGCCGACCGGTGTGCCCTCGGTGGCGGCGGCCTCGGTGACGTACACCGCGACGTCGACACTGCCGCGTTCCACCGCCTCGACGAGGCGGGCCGAGCGGTCGATGCGGAAGCGGACCCGGCAGCCGGGCCGCACCTCCTGGACGGCCGCGGTCAGCCGTGGCAGGAACTGGTCGGCCGCGTGTTCGGTGGAGCCGATGGTGACGGTGTCGCCGTCCACATCCAGCAGCGTGCGTACGGCCTCGTCGTGCACGGCGAGGATGCGGCGGGCCTGTTCCAGGAGCAGTCGCCCCTCGGGGGTGAACCGGGTGCCGCGCCCGTCCCGCTCGACGATCGGCCGGCCCAGCGTCTTCTCCAGCCTGCGCACATGCTGGCTGACCGCGGACTGGCTCAGGGCGAGGGCCCGGGCCGCCCGGTGGAAGCCGCCGCAGTCGGCGATCGCGGTCAGGCTGCGCAGGGCCACGATGTCGAGGACAGGTTGGGGCATGCCGGTGACGGTAGCCGTTCCACGTCTCGATCCACATCGATCGCGATAACTGATCGATTTCGATGCGGAATCATCGTTGGACGCGATCGGTCGCGGCCGGTCATGATGGGCGCATGCTGCACACGACCGCTTTCGCTGCCCTTCTGACGCAGCGCCGAGTCATTGACTTCGGCGTGGCGTGCAGCGCGCGCTGTCGTTGACCCACCGCCTTTCCGCGGCACCCTTCCCGAGTTCTCGCTGATCACGTCCGCCCTGCGCACTGACACGTGACGGCTGCTCCGGCCTGTTCGCCAATTCCCCCTTGCTCAATTCCCCTCCCCTTTCCCCTCGTTGGGAGTTGTCACCCCATGCCCTCTTCCGCCCTCTCCTCCTGGGACGAACCCGAAGGCCTCGCCGCGCGCGGCACGTTGATCGTGCTGGCCGGGCGGGGCGAACACGGCGGTGTCTACGAGCGGTTCGGCCGCCGGCTCGGCTTCGACGCCTACCGCGTCCGTGCCCTCGGCGACCCGACCGCCGACCCCGCCGTACTGGAGCAGGCCGCCAAGCTGCTCGCCGACGAGTCGCTGCCCGGCCCGAAGGTGCTGGTCGGTTCCGACACGGGCGCGCGCTACGCCCTTCGGCTCGCCGCCGAGCAGACCGCGGGCGTCGACGCGCTGATCCTGGCCGGGCTGCCCACCGGCGCCTGGACAGCGGGGAGTTGGGAGGAGGAGGCCACGGCGCGCACCGCCTGCCCCACCCATCAGGGGCGGCTCACCGACGACCCCGACTTTCGGCGCGGTGCCATCGGTGAGACCCCCGACCTGCCCGAACCGCGCCTCGACCTGGTGCGCGTCCCGGTCCTGGCCCTGCACGGCAAGGACGACACGATCAGCCCGCTCGACCGGGCGCTGAGCGTCTACGACGGTCACCCGGGCGTGCACACCGTGGTCTTCCACGGCGGCCGGCACGACGTCCTCAACGACGCCCTGCACCGCACCGCCGCCGCCACGGTCGTCCTGTTCCTCGAACGGCTCCGGCTGGCCCCCGAGGCATCGGCGACCTCCGAAGTCCGCGAACTGCCCCTGATCGCCGAGGTGTTGACATGAGCAGCCGCGTGACGACCACGGTCCCCGAGCTGGCCGAACTCCTCGGCTCCGAGCGGCCGCCTGTGCTGCTCGACGTCCGCTGGGCGCTGGGCGATCCGCACGGCCGCGACCACTACGCGGACGGCCACATCCCCGGCGCGGTCTACGTCGACCTGGACACGGAGTTGGCCGCGCCCGCGAGCCCCGAGGGCGGCCGGCATCCGCTCCCCGACCTCACCGAACTCCAGGAATCCGCCCGCCGTTGGGGCATCGGAGACGGCCGGTCCGTCGTCGTCTACGACGACCTGGGCAACACGGCCGCTGCCCGCGCCTGGTGGCTGCTGCGGTACGCGGGCGTCACCGAAGTGACCCTACTGGACGGGGCGTTGGGCGCCTGGCGGGCGGCGGGGCTGCCGCTGGAGTCCGGGATTCCCGCCGATCCGGCGCCGGGTGATGTCGTGCTCCGCGCGGGTGCGCTGCCCATCAGCGATGCCGACGGGGCCGCCGAACTCGCCGTAGCCGGGCTGCTGTTGGACGCCCGTGCCGGTGAGCGCTACCGGGGTGAGGTCGAGCCCGTGGACCCGCGTGCCGGACACATCCCGGGAGCCGTGTCCGCGCCGACCGGGGAGAACCTGGCGGCGGACGGGACCTTCCTGGCACCGGAGTTGCTGCGCAAGCGGTTCGAGGAGCGGGGGGCCGGGGACGCGGCGCGCATCGGCGTGTACTGCGGGTCCGGGGTCACCGCCGCCCATCAGATCGCGGCGCTGGAGATCGCCGGGTTCGAGGCGACACTGTTCCCCGGTTCCTGGTCAGCCTGGTCCGCCGATCCCGCGCGCCCGGCGGCGACGGGAGACCGGCCATGACGACGAAACCACTGGACGCGGCGGTGCTGCCGCAGCAGAAGGAAGTCGTGCCCGCGCCGTCCACCCGGGTCACCATCCGCGGGACCACGAAGGTCAACCGCCGTTTCACCGTGCCCCGTTCGGTGCGCCGGGCCGCCGGACCCGTCGGCCTGGTCCTCCTCTGGTTCCTGACCTCCGCCACCGGGGTGCTCCCCGAGTCCGTGCTGGCCTCCCCCGTCGACGTCATCCGCCAGGCGGTGGACCTGACGAAGAACGGCGAACTGCCCAGCGCCATCGCCGCGTCGGGCCGCCGTGCCGCCATCGGCTTCCTCATCGGCGCGACCGTCGCCCTGGTCCTGTCGCTGGTGGCCGGGCTGTTCCGGCTCGGTGAGGACGTCATCGACTCCTCGATGGGCATGTTCCGGGCGATCCCCTGGGTGGGGCTGATCCCGCTGTTCATCGTCTGGTTCGGCATCGAGGAGACCCCGAAGATCGCGCTCGTGGCCCTCGGGGTGACGTACCCGCTGTACTTCAACATCTACGGCGGCATCCGCTCCACCGACGCCCAACTCGTCGAGGCCGCACGGATGATGGGGCTCGGCCGGTTCGGTCTCATCAAGTACGTGATCCTGCCGAGCGCGCTGCCCGGGGCACTCGTGGGCCTGCGGTACGCGCTGTCCACCGCGTGGCTGGCGCTGGTCTTCGCCGAGCAGGTCAACGCGGACGCGGGGCTCGGCTATC
>Ga0307507_10010669_pt1 | contig 11797 bp, 5 predicted proteins | sample 7_EM_MG_FD_207223 | JGI IMG/M metagenome (GOLD analysis project Ga0307507, IMG submission 207223) | Populus trichocarpa ectomycorrhiza microbial communities from riparian zone in the Pacific Northwest, United States - 7_EM | ecosystem: Host-associated > Plants > Roots > Unclassified | place...
GGGGGAATATTGGCTTCCTTCTTAAGCAGTGCTGTGGCCGTTCGCTTATACCCGCCTGTTATACTCCTAAGGCAGGCTGTTTGGACCTTTTGGAGTGGTTTAAGGAGTGATTTAGGGGGGCCTTTCTCAGTTTCTTTAGTGGCCCAAATGCTAGATCTATATATTATGGTTAGCCGGACAACTGCTATATATAGTAGGTGTGACCTCTGGAAGTATAGACCCTATATAGAATTAACGATCCTGGATATAGCGATATACTATACTTAGCCCTTATGGGCCGCTTGCGCTATATATACGCTCTACTAGAGCTTACTATTTACCTATACTCCTAATACCCTTAGGCCTTGAACCGGTTGACCCCTAAAGCCTTAGATATAGATTATATGCTAAAGATCTGCAGATTGGTTACATTTTCTTATAAAATGGATTAGCTAGTATTTCTCTAGTAAGAATTAGACTCTATGTCGTCTTGCCTATTCTATATAGGTATTATGGGCTTTCTCTAGTGTCCTGCAGTTCTCTGCGGCTGTTGGCCTATATGTAATTAGGTTTATGTTATAGATAAAGCCTATCCCCTAAGTTGCCCCTTTCTTAAAGGTGTTAAGTAGGTTGCTTACAAAGATAGGTAGTTATATAGTAGAGTTTAATATACCTGCTTATCTAGGCCTCTACCCTAGTTTTCTAGTATTTAGTCCTAGTTACCTAGGCCTAAAGGCCTAGGGGGCTTTCTATAAGCAGTTAGCTACCACTACTAATTAATAGGGGGTTTTACCATTCTTTTAGATATCTTATAATGGGGTTAACTTAAGTACTAGACCGCCCCTTAGTGGTCTATATAAGAATTTCCTCCTAGAGTTGGTATGCTTTTATATAGCTTAGGAGCCTTTTATAGCCTTTAGTTTTACGCCTTTCTTTATTATTTTTGCCGGTATAGGCATAAGCTGCCGCTTCTAGGGGTTGTAACTCCCTTCTTATATACCTACTGGCGTAATCCTATAAGGGCGTTATGGCTGCATCCTATAATATAGAAGCCTTGGGTACCTTCTATAGTTAAGGCCTAGATTAAAAGCCTCCCCTACCTAAGTAACTCCTGTTTACTCCTTAAGTATACCTTACTGGCGTACCGCCCTAGAGGTGAATGGTTCCGTTTATTGGTATACTAATACGCGCATCCGTTCTCTTAAGCTATATAGTAGTCTCTTTAGCCAGGACGTGATCCTACCTGCCTACTAGGTATACTAAGGGTTAGGGCCTAGCTAAGGGGTAAGGTCCTTAAAGCTAGCAGTAGCTACTACGTACTACGCCCTATGGGAGGCTAGTAGTAATATAGGGGCGTAATACCCTATACTGCTGCCAGTTCCCGTTTCGCGTTGCCTATAAGAGTCTCCTTATAATAGGCCGACCGTATCTTATAGGAGAGGGGCCGTAGAGATACTAGGTCCTATACTAGATAACCTACTCTCCCCTCTTCTACTAACTAAGCTTGTGTCCCCCCCTTTTATAAGCTAGCCTGTGTTTTTAACTGTTAAGTCCTTATCTAACTGGCCTATGTTTCCCCTATAGCCTCCCCTATATGTATGTATTAGGTTGCAAGCACTACGCCTATTAAGACCCTTCTATAAGTCGCCTTATATATATGCGTATTAGGTTGCGTGTATTACGCCTATTAAGACCCTCCTATAAGTCGCCTGTAAGTTAACTGTAGGTTAACTATAAGTTAACTATAAGTTAAATGCTATGGGGCCGTTAAAGCTGGCCTATGTTTCCGCTGCCTAGAGCTTTGCCTGTATTTCCACCTTGTTAAGCCGTCTAGTCGCCGTTACGTTACTATTGCGTTGCTGTTGCTGTACTAGGTTATATATACCACGCCTATTAAGACCCTCTTCTGAGTTACCTAAGTGTACTAGATACTAGATAGGCCCTTATAGAGGGGCCTTAATAAGTTCTTTAGGTAGGGCCTTAACAAGTTCTTCGCGGTGGCCTTAGGGCCTTAATAAGTTTTATATAAAGTATCTGTAACGCGTTAACCTTAACAAGTTCTTATAAAAGGAGGATCCCTACGCCCTTGTTATATATACTTTGCAATTTTAGAGCTAGTATAAGCCTAAGGGTGTCCTGTTATACGCCTAGGACGCGTTTATATTAACTAGCTAGATAAGGCCAGTTTCGGGCCTAGCTATAAGCCAGGTAGTTGTATATTAGGCGGTTTTTATATTCTAGTTTCCCTTGCTAGGCCTCCCTAGATGGTAGAACAAGAGCTCTAAGCGAAGGTAGTAAGGCTCCTGGTGTTGTTAAGGGCGATGCTTTGTACGCGTTGCGGGCCTATCACCACAGAGTCGAACGACAGCGCTGCACGCGCTGCGACGGCTCTCTACCATCGCCTCTGCACTTGGCCATCAATAGGAATAGGATTCCAGATGATGTTTCCACCCGCGGCGACGTGGACGCGTGCAGTAGGGCTTCGCGGGCATGGTTGCGATTACTTCTTGCAACAAAGATAGGCTGTCATTGGGGTAGATATTGGTGCCCGCGGAAATGTTTTTAGACTTTTAGCTTACCCCTACTCAGATACAATTGTTAAAAGCATCAATCCTAGCTTTCCAATTCTTAACTATTTCTCCAATACGGCGCACCTTGTTAAGCTCAGCCTGAAGCTCATCCATCTCGCTTAGAATCATTTTGAACCTTCGAATCCGTTCGTCTGCTGTTTGAGCCGGGGTGTCGCCGATATCATAGCGAACAACCGCTGCAAGTCGAGCTTCTTCTGACAACTGCCCATTCGCAATTATTATTAGCTTTTAGTTTTTATACTTTCTAGGAAAATATGACTTACCGCTTGCCATCGCGCTTGGATACTATTTAGCAAGCAGTTAAACCGTGACTTCAGTTCTTGAAGTCCTACAGGATCCAAATGAATTTGGCCATAAGTATTCATGTTCTGTGGCAAGTTGTACAAGCTCTGATTCAACAAGTGGCCCATCGAGTGAGTGTTGTATACGCTCTCATCGAGCCGCAGGACGTCCGTCCGTCCGTCCATTTCAATAGCCAGTCTTGTCTCTGATTCGATGAAGCTGTTAGAGGAGCATAACTTTAAGCCCTGCTGAAGTAGCTTGTTAAATTTCTTCTTGTCTTGGGTAGTTTCAAGATCTCCTAATCGAATTACGGCCCGTAGGACATCCACATAAACCTCCTCTGACTTTTTTGAGTAATCGGCAATTACATGCTGTTGGTCGCTTAAGTCGCCCCTTCTTGTCAGGCCTAATAACGCATATACTTTGTCTCTAATGTCAGAGCATTCTAGGTTCTGAAACATCTCCAAAAGTTTTTCAAGGGGAACCACTCTGAATGCAGCTGGTAGATTCTCCCATATAGTCTTGTGTTCGAACATCTGACCAGCATAGCTTTCGAGAACTGCTGCCGCGTACGGATGGTGTTCGATACGGCCATTGGTCGCAACACGTTGGAGTTTTTTAATCACTTGATCCATGCATCGCCACTCGACACTCTTCTGGCCGCAGATAACCTCAATCCTCTCGGCAGCCATAATCTCCTGGACGACCCAGATACGTCTCCAGTACCGTCTTTCGCAGAGTGCTAAAACAGCTTTGCCTTCATTGGACTTCCAGATATTTCGCAAGCCACTTCCCTTCCGTTTTATGGGTCTAGGCCCCTTTTCGCGGATGTAGTCCATAGCAATATCGCTATCGTCAGCCGCTTGGCCAAGCCAAATTGTTACTAATGCTGCCTTTTGAAATGTCAGCTAGAATCAAGCGCCATTGCACGGGTGCTCTTATACATTGCTGTATATTTGCCTCATCAAATTAACTTGATGATTCCTTTCCAATATGTTGGATTGATCAATGCAAAGAGCATCAATCCAAAACAGCTTCCGCCGGTTGCGGAGACGCATATGGTGGAGAAACCACCATAGGTTCTCTCGAATCGTGAACCGGCAATTATTAATTTGGATCTCTTTGAGGCGATTGGCTGGACCCCATGTGTATGACAGTGTAACGTAAGGCGGACATTTTGAGAGAGGAAAACATTGAAGGTTACATTTGATCGTGGATGAGTCGGACCCGAAGGCCGGTTGAAGCTCTACGAGTCTGATATTTTGATAGGCTAAATCGAGAGCTGTGGTTCCGTAAACCGAAGACAACGACATTTTGGCGCCTCTCAACGGATATCCCTAGAGGTGCGAACGGATAAACATATCTAAAATACATAGCTGGAAATAAAAAAACTGGAAATGTGAAGCAAAAGCAATCGGACAAGGGGTTCTAGACTCGAATGTGACCACTAACGTCAGGTGAACCTAAGGGGCTAGCACGAGACTGCTGATAGACATGGAAGATGAGACATGAAGCACCCTTCTTTATGCCACACCATGAATCGCCTAGATAGCAGCATATCGGGTCAATGCGATAAAATCTATCCAGCTTTTAAACGATAAATTCCTTTTAGAAGTTTATCTACTATAAGTTGCGTATGATAGAGAGCGCGCGGTGTAGTTAGTGCCATACATATAAATACGCAGAGACAAATGGGAAATGTGGTTTAATTCTCTTTGCCTGTTCTGCCAAATATTGGTGTGCTTCCCAAAGACTAAGCAATTTTCTTCAGGGTAATGAGCGACGGATCGGCTGACCAACCAGGGTGACCCGATATCAGCGGTCCAGACAGAGAGTGGCCCACAAAAAAAGCGGTCAGGGCACACCTCAATAGAGGTTGCCAAACCCTCCCGCATAATTTATTATTTCTCTCCTATGTGGGTGTGCATTGCACGTCTAGTTGAATGTGCACGGATCACCGGATGGTAGGGCGCTACCAGGGGAAGGGATATTTTGGGGTATCCACGGGTTTTCCGTAACTGCTTGTAAGAATCCCTTTCACGCTCGCACGAGCCGAGGCGAGTTCCAAGTAAGCGTGGGTTGAGAATTTTCAGTATGCTTTCACGGCATATGCAAGTAGATTTCCGTGACAATGGTGAACAAGTCAAGGAGTACGGTCTTTGATTTTCTCACCACTGCTTGATTTAATAAGACTACTACCAATTTCAGGGCTTGAAAACACTCGCTATTGGCGGTCTTGTCTCAACGGTCAAATAAAACATCAAAAGAGAGTTCTTTTTGGACTTTTCGCATATAAAACACTCTTGAAAGTTTGTATGCGTTCTGGTCAAGGCGCTTACACAAACATAGTCACCCGCCACTTCTCCAACATTCAGCATAATAGGTACCCGTTCGCGATTATTTGGCGACTATACGAGAGTCTTCTTCTTAGAGGCGTCTCCTACAGCAATTAATCACATATACACCCAACGCGACTCTAGATTATCTATTCTAGGTGTTTTCTACCCGTATATTAGCCTTCCTTTATACCCTCTTATAAAAGTTATAAGATCCAGAACTCCGTAAAAATGGCGGTTCAAGTTGAATTCAATTTATCGGTCTTGGAAGGCCGCCTCTGTTGGCCCATGGACAAGATTTGTAAAAGCATTTAACCTGTTATGGTGGACTAGGAAACTTGAGATAGGCCTAGTGAGCGGACAGCCGGAATACGTGTATCGTACGACGAACTCGTATAAAGCAGCAATCAGTGACTCTTCTGAGTGCACTGCAAGGAGTTGAAATCTTCCTTTGCCTTATGGGTCCGCCGAACACTCTTAAACCCTCAACTAGGCAACGTTGCCTCAGCTGGTGAATTTCAATAAAAATGTGGCTAGCAAATATATTTTGTTTGACATTCTCCACGGTAATCTCGGTTTCTCATCTCATAGTGAATAGATTACCTAGCAGAATAGGACAGAAAAGGAATCAGAAGCCAAAAAGAAATATTGCATTGGACAAGGTTCGAACTTGCGCGGGTCTCCCCAACAGAGATTGTGCATAAACTTAAATCTGCCGCCTTGGACCACTCGGCCACCAATGCCAAATTAACAGGATTTAAAATTTCATATGATATATAAAATAATTCTTAATAGTGCGTTTGTCAATACTAACCCTCCTTACCAGAAAGAGATCCCAGTCGTGCGAGACCCCCCCTTTCCTATGACTTACCTACCTAATGTATATATAGTCTCCTTTCTCCATAGATCAATCTACGCACGAGTCCTTCTTTCCTGACCTGGTTTTTACGGTCGACAGCTTCGCTACCTCTTTAACTCTATTGTCAAATCCAATGCAGATCAGAAGACAGTGATCTTTTTGGATTGGAGTGGAGTGGATTTGACACCCAAATCCACTCCAGAGCCATTTTGCACCTCTCAAGTCCAGGAGCTCCATGGAGCTCCGACGTAAATATATACTATAAATAGTAAGTCTTGGCACGATCTTGGTGTTGAGGTAAGGAAGTAGTTGGGGGTAATACTCACCAAAACTGCACCCCAAATTAACTCTAATCAGTCAGATATACCTCATCTACTCCAGCCTTATCGCTGTCGACCTTAATCGCGGCGCATTTCTCCTGTAGATTATCCTCATTATCTCGGCGGCGTCCGCAGCCTTTGAAGCAGCCAGCCGAGCCTTTGCAGCTTCCTTTAAGGGTCGCGGCTGGCACCCCTACTTCCTCATTGTCGTATGAACCTTTCCGCGGAGGCCCATAAAAGTGGCGAAGACACTCATTTGCCTTAATTATATCCATCTGCAAGCGAGAGCGACGATCCTCAAGTAGTATCTTTGCGCTGCTGAATAAGCGCGGATTACAAGAATATCTAGGGAAAATCGGGCACGATTGATTGATCCTCAGTGGTGGCAGGATCTCGTATGGCAAGGTAACGATCCATGACGGCGACAAGGCAAGAGCAGATGAGGAAGTAGAAAGGTGTAAGTAGGAAGCTCAATAAGGAGGCCTTAATTTCAATATCGTAATTAGGGAGGGCTTGCAACAGAAAATAACTCGATATTGACGCTATTTTAGCATGCATAGCCACGATCTAGTCCTAATTAAGGAGTCATATCTAAGGATCGTCGGACACCATATTGCCAAGATTAATATCGTGTCTGATGGCCGCTTGTAGTTAGATCTTGATGAGTAAGGCTCTTGATTTAACGTTAGTAACTTTAAAGCTTTTAAAGCTCTTATACCCCAATAACCACCACCTACTTGTATATACGACTTACCCTATTTAAAGCTTGTATGATTGCGCGCACGAAGTCCTTGCCCTTAAATTACATCTACGAAGCCATTCAAGCCTAGATTACAATCGCGTCGCCCTAAAATCCTATTACACCTCTATAAGGAGCGAAATCGGAGGACAGCGATGAGGAGAAAAAGGAGGTGGTGCGTGTTGTGATATACCTGCCTTAGCACGACCTTTTAAGGCTCCTTCTATCGTAATAATATTTGTTGGCTATATTACTGATAGCTTTAGTAATGTAATAGAGGCTTTACAGAAGTTAGAAGGCTTTATACTTAGTAATTATAAAAAGGTAGAGCTAAAGGCCAGGTATCACGATCGCATTAAGAGGAGATTTAGGGGGAGGTAGTTACATATATATAAGTTAAATATACCCTCTATTTTATTCCTCATTAATATGCCTTCTTCTTAGATTCCTTATAAGCCTCTTATATACCCCAATTAGCAACTTCCTACTTAGTCGTTTACTTTAATTAATATAATCCTTGTATATAACCCAGATCTTAAAGCCCCTAGGTCACCTACAGAAGTCGTAACTTCTCCACCAATTAACAAGCCAACATATGCGCCCGCGCATATACCTACCCCTACGCACTTCTTTATTAATCTTACTAAGAAGGACTCTTTAATTGGCAGCCTATACAGTAAATATCAGTCTCCTCCGCTAGAGACTTTAGGGGAGAGCTTATTTAGAGGCGGTAGCGTTAAGCATATTAATTTAAGTACTAAGGAGGAAGAGATCGCGATTTCCTTAGGCAATTACTTTACACTAAAGTCTCCCTTACCAAATCCTCCCCCTACTGAACGGGTGTATATTGACCTTACAATTAACAACTTGGAAGCTACTACCCATTTTTAATACCTCTTCTTCCGGGTTAGCTAATAGGTGTTTAATTAGATCCTAGGGTAGATAAATTATAATATTCTTCTCCTTATTAATAGGATCTTATGAGTTAACTTCCTTACCCAGTTCCCTACCTTCCCCTTTGTCCTTTGCAGAAATAGTAGTAAGCTAGAAAGTACGCCTTCTTAAAGTTATCCAAGCTTAGAAAACGACTCTAAGTCAGTATATACTAATTTAGAAAGTTCTAACTACGAGGTAGGGGAGGACAATTATAAGGAGGATCCTAACTTTACCTTTACCGGATCTATTAACCTTTTCTTTAAGCTACTAGTTACCCAATCCTCCCCTAAATTACCCCTATAACTTATTCCTTCTATAGACACCATTTTTAATACACCTATAAGCTATACAACCTTTACCAAAGCTCCTATTACACCTATAGTAGGCCCTAGTATACCTACAATTAAGCGACACCTTTTAGCGGAGTTCTTCTTACTACCCCCTAAGAGAGTAAATCAGTTAATATTGTAAGCAACACTATAACAGACCCTACAGTCATTAATATAGACGCATACCCCTACCAAAATTGACAGTCTATAGTGCTCTTATGGTCGTAATTAAGGACTTTAATAATGGCACCTCCTTCTTTACCCCCCCCTAGGTGCAGGAAGCCAAAATACTTAAGGCTCTTAAGTAAGCTTTAACTCGGAGGCAGGAGCTCGAGCTTCTATTATACCTAGGGATAAGCCTTTAAGTGAGTGGGAAAAGGTTATTTTTATCTAAATTTGTATCTTGCGATTAGATTAATATAGCAAAGGCCAGATAAAGTTCTTTACTATAATAGTTAGCCAATTGTCTGCCTAAATAGGTTGTAGTTACTCTTACCAATCTGCTATATTAAATATAAAGGCTATAGAGGCTACCTAACGCGCCTAGCTTTATAAAGCAGGATCAGGAACCAAAATACGGAGTGACGATTAGGTAATTGCAATAGATTAGTGGATTGCAATCGTTAATGGCTATAATAAGAGAGCTGCTGTATATTAAGCCGCTATAAATGCGCTAAAGAAGAAGCACTCCCTTTCTATTACCTAACGTGATCTACTTCGCTAGAGCTTTAGTAGGAAGTGAGTAGTAGATATAGGCCTTACTAAGAGTCTTCCTAAGTTATAAGAGTGGCCGGTAGACTCCCTTTATATAGTTAGTAAGCCTGTACCTATATATAAAAAGCCTCGGCGCCAGAGGCGCGGTAAATTTAAAGATATAGAGGCAATTGCAAGTATTAAGGCTAGTAAGGCATTCTCTACCTATATAGCCTCCCTTTTAGGACCTAGTGGTAGCAATAGTAGTAGGGGTAAAGAGAGCTTAGAGCCTCTGCAGAAAAGGCTAAAAATAATAGAGGAACGCCAGGATCGACTGCTTAGCATAGTAGAGGAGTTATTTAAACAAGTAAGGAAGGCTCCTATCTCTCCTATATGCTTATCTCTACCGCTAATACAAGATCTGCCTCTGTAAAGTATTAAACGGAGTCCTTCTACTGCCTCTTTTGCTACCGCGAGTTTAGGGCTTTAAGAGTATTGGTATTAAACTCTATGGGTTAAATTTGGACTATATATAACTATAGCGTTAGTGACTTTTTAGGAAGTATTATAGTGGAGAAGGCATTTAATAGATTGCGACTTAGGGACTTACTTTTTAATTCTTTCTACTTCTTATAGTAAAAGCTTTAATTCTGGTGGTTATTTTATATAAAAGATAGTTACTTATATATTTAAGTTAAATTAAGAGATAAGAGCTCCCTCTATATATATTTTATAAGCGATTATAGTCGCATGCGACTATAGAGTCGATTTTTGCCTATTATAAAAATCTAATTAACGTTAAATATTAACCAAAAGCAATCTATAATTTATGCTACCTTTAGAATATATATATTAGGTATATATTAAGCAGCTCTAACAGTTAGAATAAGAAAAAACAGATATAGTAGAAAAAAAGGTTAAATATTAAGAAAATCTAATTCTTATTAGGCAGCTTAAGATACTCCTTAATTGTTAGTAGAGCAATCTAATACTAACTATTTACTACTATACGTTTCCTCATACACGTATAGCAATTGGTAAGTAAGATTGCAACCTTAAATAGAGCTGCGACAGGCTAGAGGCCTTACTTTAAGCCAGCTTTATAGGCGTTCGATGACTAGAGATTATAGGTTAACCCAAATAAGTGCTCTACCAATATTTATATACGAGAGAGTTGCTTATTTATATATTACTAATCACTAGCAATTAAGAAGCCACCTAAGTAAGGCCTAAAGGTATAAGTAAGTAATTTATAGGCTTAATCTCCATATAAAAAATAAGAATATCGGCCCTTAAAGATCTAGAAAACCATATATTAGTTTTAATAAAATACGCAGCATTGCGCATGTGGATATTTTATTAATTTTATACTAAAAATCAACTACTTACCTATATGCGCGATGCCGCGTATTATATATAATCTTTCTATATAATTTTGGCTAGAACTTACCTCATTAAGTTTTCCTTCCACGCCCAAGTTGGTAACTATAAGGAAATTGTTAACCTTACCCTTAAATAGCCCGTGTAAGGCCACGTATATACTATCAGCGGCTATAATAGCCTGGTACTTAAAGCCGTGTTAGTACTTATGGCCAGAATAAAACATTTGCTGATTTTAATTGGGTCTATAGAAGCCTTAAAATGTTCCGTTAAGGAAGCCCCAAATTACTTCCTCCCCTGCTGTATAAGGTGTAAGCGCTTAAGCGTATTGTTAAATACGTTCGTAAGTAAGTATATAGTACTATTATATATTGCTGCGGAAGCGCTCTACTAGGAAGGCAATTATATTATTAAAAATAATAGAGATCTAAGTACGCAATCGCCCAAATTCTTCCTCTATGGCGTACAGGCGTGTAGGAAAGGTAAGGCGGTAGAGGACTATATAGAGGGCAGTAACGGGATTAACGCGGTAGCGGGCGCGGTAAATAATAAGGTAGAGGCCTAGAAGCTCTATAAGCTGCTTAATCTCATATTTTAAGAACCTATATAGGCAGTAAGTAGGTGGCTTAGTAGAGGTAGTAGAGGCTTACCTAAATTTTAACTAAACGCGGTTATTATCTATTTTTTCAAGATCGAACTTAAAGGACTTATACGGTAGGCGCTTGACATATGGGTGTCTAGGAAGTTTACAAAGGCGTCGCCTATATCGGCCCCGTCGATGCGCATTATAGAGGATGTATATAGAGGCGATTTAGTGGTTTATTTTAGGGTATATGTACGCGTAGTTACAAAAGCTTCTATGAAGTTTGATACGCGATATATTGCTAAGAGCCACCCGTTTGCATCGTTTGATCGCTTACTAAGCTTGATTTTGAAGGGTGGTGGCTTGTCAATTACTAGCGTCAATATGTTGCAAGCCCTCCCTATTGCCTCCCGTTACGTATTCAACGCTACGCACCGACCACGAGATGCACCCCCCACCTCAGCCCCCTCCCGAATTGGGTATAGATCTGGAGCTCCAAGAGCTCCACCGCCTCTGATCCACTCCGCTCTATTAATAAAATCAATAGATCCACATCCAGTACGAGCCTCAACCCAGCCAGGAGCTCCACTTTGCCTCCAATCCAAAAAGATTACTGTCAGAAGAAGATGAGTAAGACTCTGTCTATCCAAACTATAAAGAAAAGAAACTATATATACACCCTCCTGTCAACTCCGGTGGTTAGCGCAGCCACGTCTGCACGGCCTTCTTGTAGGGGAAGTTTTGGTATTTTTGCTGTTTAAGGGAAAGTA
>Ga0307507_10010670_pt1 | contig 11796 bp, 14 predicted proteins | sample 7_EM_MG_FD_207223 | JGI IMG/M metagenome (GOLD analysis project Ga0307507, IMG submission 207223) | Populus trichocarpa ectomycorrhiza microbial communities from riparian zone in the Pacific Northwest, United States - 7_EM | ecosystem: Host-associated > Plants > Roots > Unclassified | place...
ATGGAGAGTCACCCAAAAACATATCTGATCAGAAGATATCAGACATCGTAGCTGATTCTATCTCTCGATGGGGTTATACGGTTCCCTTTGACTTGGCTATTCGCAATCTGATTCAAACGAGCGTCGATATCCGCATTTCTATCTTCAAGGTCGGCCTACCGAAAGCTATCAAGTCAGGAACCATGTATCATGTGAAACAACTACTCCTACTAGTGCCCAACATTGATGACTTGGATGGCCAAGATACGGAATTCGTGAATGCAGCTATAACAGCAGCCGCGGATCAGGACCCCTTCGTTCTCCTATTCAAATGGCTTACGAATGGTCGTCGACCAATCGAAGACTTTGGCCTCTCTGTGTGCAAACTCTTGATACTCGTTCGTTCCAACGATGCGGTTGACATTCTCTTTAAGTTTATTGCTAACCGTAAACAAACACTGTCGGAGTACGGTGTCTCGATTTTCACCGTCAGTGAGGGCCGCGACGAAACGTACAAGATCAAGAAACTGATTGAACACGGCTGTGATCCCAACCAGCAGAATACAGATGGCAAGACGCTCCTCCACCTCGAAGTCCGCCCTTCCAATTCTTTACAGACTCTCCTCGGCCTCGGGTTCCGCATGGACATCGTCGACAACGACGGCAATACCAGTATCCACCTCGCCGTCTACGTATCTTATCCCTGCCTCGCAAAGCTCCTGAGGAGCAATTTTTGCACTCCCGCAATCGTTAATATACGAAATCGAGAGGGGCTGACAGCATATCATCTCGCGCTAAAGTTTGTTCAAGCTGTGCACGTTCGCAAGTGGTTTTTGGATGCGGGTGCGGATCCGAAGATGGAGATGCCGAAGGGACAGTTTAGGGATGAGGTTGTGGCGATGTTAAGGAAGAAGGATTGGGTAGGGGAGGGGTATGTTTTGGATGATGAGTTGACACGGGAGTTGCAGGCATAGCGTCACAACTGGTGACATTGACTTGGTGCAATTCTGGTGGGAAGAACCGAGACTCGGTCTTACTCTCCACATAGTCATGTCTGTCACGGTCGACAAAGAAATTACGTTCAGAAGTGCTGTGTACCAAATTCTATCAAAAGTAAAAAAGTGAAACTAGCTAAGTTGTTCATTGTAGGTTTGTCTCATCTATTTGCAGTGAGCCACTCAGTGGCATACGAATCTACTCCTTCAATGTTCCAGAGGATCAACTGGAGTCCGCTCATGCCTTACTTGACAATCAACAGAACCGAGGGTCAATGAAGTTCGTTACGATACAAAATAATAATTCTGTCATAATTCCTGATTTCTGTTTTTTTTTTTTAATGTAGGGTGACATATAGTCTTGATCATAATTTTATCGTTCGAAGCATCCCTGGCTGCGTCCATAATGAGACTATTCAAAACTGGGGCTTCGTACTCGCCCACGCCCTTACTAGATTGACCTCAACACTACCCGAACCATTACCTCCAGGATGCTCGCCTATTGGAGCCACTAGTACGAGTTCAACTGGACATTTAATTCGAGCTTTCGTTTACCCATATTTATCCCAGCCTTTGACTTTGGACTATGGAAGAAACAAGCGGACGGTGGTTTCCGGTCCACTCTGTCCATCTATCCAAGCCTTGTGCTCGAGGTCGGGGATTCTGAAAGTCTCACTCAATTGGGCATTGATGCAAAGCTGTGGCTAGAACACTCGACCGAGGTGACATTTCCTCTTCTGTTTTTCTTTCTTTCGAAGTTCCACCTACTCATCAGCTTCAGGTAAACCTTGTTGTTCTTATTTCTATCGACGACTCTCCTTCCTTTACCCGTCCTCGAATCATCGTTCAGTTGTGGAGGGGGGAAAGGTCTGATCGCCTTCCACACCCCGGGTCAAATCCTCGGCAAATATATGCGCGTATGGTCCAGAATGATGATTGGACTTTGAATGAAACTCCCATTCGAATTTTACTTTCGGACATCTTTGGAGCTCAGATACCAGCTGCTTATGGAAACCATAGTCATGTGGACTTGGAAACTCGGTCATTAAGGGAGTCTATTATTTCTTCGTGTCGTCTGTAAGTTTTGCTGCCTCAGATAGATTACTTGCACCAATTTAAATAAAAAATAAAAAAGTTTCTGTGGTTATAAATAGCTGACTTTGATGACCGGACCGTACAAACGATTTTCCACAATTGCCATGTTCTTGGTGCCGCGACAACATTGCTGGAGTGCTGTAAGCCGTGTTAAATGGCCGACGACCTCTAAACCATCCCGCTCAATTTCGAACTCACCCTACGGTCGTACACACGTCTGGAAGAGGCGACCACCATCCCTTCCCAACCCAGTCGTACCAAAATACCCTCAGAAAGTTATTCGCTCTGACGGTACCTCGTTCATACATTGGATAACTTCCCCAAAGTCTCTTATTCGCCTGACGCGGGATACGACGAATAACCCACAGTGGAATACAGGCAATCCTGGAGACAGGTTGCTTGAGGAGGAGAGTGGAAGTGTGGGACGGCTTGGGAGGTTTAGCAGGAAATTTGAGGACCTCGGTTCAGATTTGGATAATTCGGACTGGATGGAGGAGATGAGTGGTATGGCGGCACATGAGGTGGTTGCGGAGAAGAAAAAACCGACGAAAAAGTAGTTTGCTGGTAAGGTTAATATTCATACTTGCATTCGGCACTCATTCATTGCAGATTATATCGAATATTTTACAATGAATTGACACTCAAAGAACTATGTTATTCAGGGAAACCGTTCGGCGTAAGAAACCAGTTGGATGTATACAAAACGAATCTACATGGTTCCAGCGATTCGAGAGCAGAAAATTTGGCTGTCTGCGAAGTCGCTGAATGGTACCTAATCTTTACGCTTGTCTGATTTATTTCCAGACAGATCATTGAGCTCTGTGGCAAGACGGTCGTATTCGACGTAGTTTTGAGAAGCTTGTTTTTTCACGATATCTTGGTATTGATAATATTCAGAGAGTGTTTTACGCGATAGTTTGGTTAAATGGCTACATACCATAATTGCGTTTGGTTTGCTCCAGTTCCTTCTTTAAATTGGCAATTTCTTTGGACTGATCTTCGGAGGATGCACCTTTGGAGCCTGATGAAGACTAGAATAGAGTATAAATCTCAAAAATCATAATGATAATAAAAGTCGACGCACAGCTTTCTTCAATTTTGCATATTCTTCTTGTGTCTGGAGGAGATCGAGAGTTATATAGAAGGTGCGGGTGAGGACGAGCGAGAGGAACAGGCAGAATCCTGTGAGATACACGTTGCGTTGGGCACTTGGTTGAAAAAGAAAGTCAAATAATGGAGGGTGAAGTGTAAAGAAACGAACTAGAACTTGCGAGCGGCCATGCTTGTATCGCTCTTGTAATCTTGGATGACACCTTGTCTTCCAGACTTCATGATATCTACCTCAGCTGATACGCGGAACATCCGTTGGACAGCGTCGGCAAAAAGGATGGCGACGAAGCTAGGGAAATTGGTCAAGGCTGTGAAATCTAATGAGGGATAGGTGACTCACATGAACGAGATCTTGAGACCGTATGCTATCTTTGCGACCACAAATGATTCAGAAAGGAAAGTGAAAACTCGTTTCTTTATCGCAAAAGGCAGGGGTGCGACCAAGAGGCAGAAGGTCACCATCTAATTTACATTCAGATTGTTTAGTATGGCCTGGCAATCCAACAACATACCTCTGCTGCCAAGAGGAAGAATGTGAGTGTATAGCTATAAAAATATCATCAGAGCTGCTATAACAAAAGGAATAGAAACCTACTAGATAGTCATTTCGATGTTGGAGGGTAATTACAAGACACGAGCCTCCACGACTGCAAGTCTGCGACGTCATGCCAAACCGAACCATGTCAATACACGTGACGATAACGCGCTCGCTTATCACAAAAAGTGTAACGCGCAAGCTTTGTTCACCTCCATTCAACTTCCATCACACACAAGGACGAGATTGCCAGCGATGAACGTACATATTAGACACGCTGGAAAATCTTATGATATTAAACTTGACCCCGATCTGCCTCCTGCGGTCTTCAAAGAGGCTATATATCAGAAAACCGGTGTTCCACCTGATCGTATGAAAGTCATGATGAAAGGCGGGGTTCTAAAGGTATGCATAGCTGCTTTCGTGGTGTTGTTGGGTACCGAAAAGTTTCAGGACGATTCTTCATGGCACAAAATCGGACCCAAGGAGGTTCGTCATTTCTTTGAGCATGCTGTGTACTCCTGGCTTACGTGTCGCAGGGGCAAACATTCACAGTAATCGGTGCCGCTGGAGAGTTACCCAAGCCTCCTGAGAAGCCAGTTGTGTTCCTAGAGGGTGGGTTCTTATTCATTTGAGCTCCACACAGGCATTCATCATAGGTGTTCTAGATATGGATGACTCGGAATTGGCTGAAGTTGTAAGTACAAGCACGTTTTTTGTTTTCCTTCTTCATGCTAAGCCACGCCATAGTTAGCGAAACCAGTTGGATTGGCAAAGTATGTTATATTCCTATTTCTATCTTCATTTGCCGATATATTTCTCGTTTTTGCTAGTATGGGAAATACTTGCTACATGAATTCAACCATTCAAGCATTCCGGGCCATTCCTGAACTGCAAGTCGCGTTGAGCGCGTTAGTTATTCAATCCCCTTAATTGGTGATCCCGCCTGACGTAGGACTTTAGGCCGTCGTTGCAGTCACCAACGCCTTTGCCGACCGCCCTTCGAGATATGTATAGACAGATGTCACAAACGACTGACAGTATCCATCCTTCCAGATTCTTACAAGTGTTGCGGGAGGTAAAATCGCTTTTATTCGTTGCTTTGTCATGTTTTAGAGGTTTCTTCAGATCAATCCTCAGTTCGCTGAGATGGACAGGAGCGAGAAATGGGCGACTAACACTCTTCTTGGCCGGGCGTATGCTCAGCAAGGTTTGATTGAATGAATCATTCCTGGGTTATGGTGCTTATTTCCTTCGTGTTTAGATGCCGAAGAATGTTATTCGACAATCCTGAATACTCTCCGAAACATACCTGGATTGGACAACACTGGAAATGTTGCAAGTGGCACTGGAGTGGCTAATCGACCGCGTTTTGTCGATCAATATCTTATGGGCGAAATGCACAGAGAGTACGGAAACCGATTTGCAACTTGCATCATTAGCTGAGCGAACTCGTACAGATTGCGCTGCGATGAAGCCCCAGAAGAACCTCCTGTTGTTTCGACTGAGAAGATTCTGAAAATTGAATGTAATATCACCTCCACCACCAACTTCATGTTGACTGGCATCGTGAATGTATGTCACCATTCTTATCAGCCGATTCAATTTCTTATTCCATTCTTCTTCAGTCGCTTGACCAGAAGGTCGAGAAGAACTCGCCCTCACTGGGACGACAGGCGGTGTATAGCCAGAAATCGCGTGTATCCCGACTACCGACATACCTTACCGTACACATGGTTCGATTTGCCTGGCGAGCCGATATCGGAAAAAAGACAAAAATCATGGTAATTTCAATCATTCCCGTCACATGGAATTAGACATCGAGTTGATTGGTTTTAATAGAGAAAAGTTAGATTCCCCGTCGAGCTTGATGCCTTGGATCTGGCAACTGATGAGCTTCGCTCAAAGCTCCTGCCTGCCAGCCGAAAATTGAAGGAAATAGAGAAGGAGCGCGTTGAGCGAAGAAAGGTACGAATGAGGACAAAACCAGCTGCTGGCTCTGCTGTTACGGTGCCTGCTGGCCCTTCTGGTGAATCTGGTCCCTCTGTTCCGACCCCTCCTGGTCCTGCTTCTGCTCCTGCCAATACAGTTGCGACAACTGACGTCGAGATGGCGGATGCATCGTCGACACAGCCTGCCGTGGCGTCTGATACGACCGTTGGGGAGATTTCTGAGGCAAAGGATAAAGCAAAGGACACTTCTGGGGGAGACGCGGAAGAAGACGAGTTATCGATTAGGCAAAAGGAGATCGAAGAGTTCTCGAAATTAGTTGATGACAGTGTGAAGACAGACATTGGGGCAAGTTCAACAGCGTTGTATGAGCTCGTTGGTTAGTCTTCTTTTTGGTCACTGCCCAGATTTGCTGATATCTCTCTCTTCATTGCAGCCATCATCACCCACAAAGGTGCCGCGGCGGATGCAGGGCACTACATGGGGTTTGTTAAAAGGAACGTATTCAATATTGCAAAAATCCAGGAAAGAGCGAAAGACAAAGTCGTCAACATTTCACCGACACGGTCTGTTGTCATGAATATCCCAGTTGACGGGGAGAAAGTGACAGTGAAGGAGCTTGATGAGGTTGAGGGAGACGAGGATTGGTACAAGTTTGATGATGATAAAGTGTCGGTTTTTCCGAGGGAGAAGTTGATGTCCTTGGATGGAGGAGGAGAGGACTCGAGTGCTTACGTCCTACTCTATAAGAGCAAGACTGCTTGATGAATTGTTGGAAATGGGGTTAGACATAATCAGCGATGATAGATACAGACAATGAAGTATAGGTAAAAGACAGGTTGCGCAAAATTGTTACTTGGAATGACAGGCCATTCTTACGGAGTACCCCAGCTTTTCACAGTACTGATGCTGGGAACGAAATAATACTCTCCTCCACGAGATGTGGCAAAGAACTTTTGCTCAAAGGGTGGAACTTTATCTACAATCCCAGACACCTCGTAGTTTTGTCCAAATTGCGGACCCTCCTCGCCTGGTGGTATTTTAAGTGTAATCCCATTCAAGACATTGAGCGTGAGTTGGGTGCCCTCTCTGCCTGGGGGTATCGTCTTGACTCCGGTGATGGATGCCTCAAATGTCGGTGGCGGTCCACCGATGATGGGATCTTGTCCTATTTCACAAAGGGTATCAGCGATCCTCGTTGCAGGCGGTAAAAGCTTTTCACAAACCAATCTTTCTAGGTAAAACATCGGTGATAGGAAAGAAGTCGTTGTTAGCAAAGCCAGTCGTCTGACGGTAAAATCCATTGTCGAGGGAAGACTGGTAGCAAACGAAGTAAAGCCCTCGGTTGCATTTCGCAAAATATCTTTCTTTGTCAGAAAGCGTCTTCCACATTTCTCGTTCCTCGTCTGAAATCTATGAAGGTATTAAAAAAGTCAGCAGTCAAAGCCGAAGCGATCAGAAGTTTGTCACTAACCTCCGGACCATATGGAATACCGGAACGAACTATTACGGAAGCGTCGAGGTACTCTTTCCTTACAATTGGCTCCAGGTTCCTGGCTTCTGTCTTGCGAATGTGAGCCGAGAAGGGACAACCATTGGTCGCTTCGGTGTAGTCGAATTTGTTAATCAATTTAGGATCGAGGTATTTAGGATCCTCTTTGTAAGGAGAGAGTGCGAGCGGAACTCCCTAGGACAACGATCAGCATCGATAAATGAGGAAACTGAGTAGAATTTCTCACCGACTTGAAACGGCCAACCATTCGAGCACCAAATAAGTCCTTCCTCTGATTATCGGAGAGCTGAGTGCCGCCTATTTCCGCGGGTATAGTTTTCCAGTGCTGCTCGATATAATCTTCAAGGTAAAGAACGTTCTGCTCGAGCTTGCGGAACACCATAAAAGACCCATCCTTCGCGAAAGCAGGACGGTCCTGCTCATGAGGATCACCTGGGTACCCTAAAATGATGACACCAGGTTCGACGACTCGCTGACCTGGGGTGGCTTTTCCGAGATTACTGCGAAGATTGAGTGACTAGAGCATTATTGGCGGAAGACGACATACATCAGAGCGGGTTGGGCAATACCATCCCTATATCCGAAGTGCTCAGCCTCACGCGGACGGACGCGGCCTTCCCAGTTAGCCAGGACTTCGACAGAATTCTTGAAAAGTTCACGGACTTCATTCATCTTCGCTCTGCACGAGTCTTGCACTACACATAAAAGTCATATGAGCGGCTGCAAGGGCTATGATGTCAAGCGTACACTTTGAAGTGACCAAAATGACACCATGAGTGTTATCGGCGGTCTTGAAAAGTCTGTTGTAACAGGACATGTCGCCAAGTTGCTCCTTCTCATGGACCATGGACCATCGATCGAAGTGAACGTCCTTCAGGGGTTCGGTAATGTTCATCTTCTTGAGTCCAGCGCGAGAAAATGCGATCCCGTAAGACACAATATCGTCACTCTTCGATCTCTCGTTGTTGATCTTGACAATGTTTTTCACGGTTTGTGCAGAGCTCGTAATCTTGGGAGCGAATAAATGGAGGTCCTTCTTGAATCGGGAGGGGTCAACGATTCTGAAGAACAAAAAGCGCTCCCATTTCTGTGAAAATATTCAATAAGGTAGATAGATAGGGAGGAGTAAGAATCTCGCCTTTGGAAACTTGAAATAGATATCGCCTTGGACGTTGGTGAGATCAACCTGTGTGTCGTCTTTCGGACGGTGTTCGATAGGAGCGATTATTCTGTATTTCGTACGGCCAGGAGTTGGCTGGACCCCTTCCGGTTGCACGAGATCCTCATGAGGAACAATTGCACGCCTGTCTAGGAGAGAGAGATTCTTCAAGTCCAGATATTCCTTGGGCAAATCCCCAGTTACAGACATGATGTGGCGACAGACTCGGATTCCATAGTCTTGCCCATAGGATACTTAAATGTATTCGTCCGGAGTAGACCGCCTAGATTGCGAATGTATTCCAGATCGCCGTTGATGTTTATGGTTTTGTTGAGTCAGGATCCCCATCCTGACCTTTGCTTATTGTGGGTTAGTGCCAAAGGAATCACTGTCAGCTGGACATTTGCTGAAGCCAGGTGGACCTTCTCGTATTCTGCTCCGGGTTTCTTGAAGTTACAGCCTTACAGGGTGATGGATTGGGTTAAACTTAATATTAGCAAATCACGTGTGCTATCTATATTTATTTGTTCATTCACAAAATACTTGGGCAATGGGAACTGATTGCTCTCTGATTCACCTTTGTAGTAGGATCTGCTCTGAGGCATCTTTCATCTCCGAGACCCGACGAAGGACACTTGTTATTCTATTACCCAGGTCAGTCTGCAATTCCACATGACCCAATCAATTCATTGTAACAAAATTAAAGCCCACTGGCACCTTATCTTGTACGAACCAATAAACTTGGAGCCGTACACAACGGCAAGTCGCTGGTTTAGCGTTTCTGCAACCTGGAGCTCGCAAGATGAGCGGGCTCAAGTTTTTACCTAAATCTGGTTGCTCAATTCCCTCAAGTTGATTAAACTCAATCGATGAACACAACCCAAAGTCAGGTCGATTCCGCTCTTTAGGGTGGATCTGTACTTTTTTTTTCCCACCATATACTCAACTGTTCGGCTCCTGGAACGGTCACTGGTACATATACCAGATAGGTGGAATATGGTCCCATGTTCCAATCACAAATGGAGTAGAGTGATAAGAGGGCGTGTCTCCTGATCGTAGAAGAATCTTGGACACAGCAGTAATCAACCCTTCAAATTTCAAAAGAGCATCATTCTTCGCTTGCAACCATGTCCTTCCAAGCTTACCCCACCGAACCGGGGACTTATCGCATAAAAGTCTACAACACCGACAAAGACCATTACTGGAAGTATATCCAAGACCGCAATCGTTGGGTTAAGTTGACAAAGGTTGACGAATCTGAGAAGCCATCCAGCCTCTCCTTCCTGGTGAGTAGCATCGTGTTTTGTAAACCAGTCACTACTGATGGCGTTCGTCCAGTGGTATATTCTTCCGGTCGCAGAGAAGCCGAATACCTTCACGATTATTCCAGCATACGACGATGATAATAACCTCGTCTCCTCCGAGTCTTCCGACAACAAAGAGAAGTACTTGGGTTATGGTTTTGCTCAAGGGAACGAATGCAAATCTGGCGATTGGAAATTCACGAAAAGCGAGGATGGAAAGTACTCAAAGTTTGTGTCTCTCTATGTTTTTGTTGGACAACCTCGGAGTCTGATTTGGCTCTTAGGATAAAGTTTGTAGAAAACAATTATGTTTTAGATTGTCGTGACACCCGCCATTTGAACGTGAGTTTCATTCCGTCGGTCTGAGTGCCATGCTTTTTACTTATAACTTCTTAGTACGTCCATTTCTACCAGGAGGAAGATGTAAGTATGCGCTTGAGCCTTTCATTGCCATGAATTAACCCCCATTATTCAGGGCGATGCGGCCAAAAATCAACGTTTCGTGTTTCAGCTCGTTGAAGTATTGTAGGGGCTGCCTTTCAACTATAGTATGCAAAGCAACTGATATACTACCGGCAACGTCATCTCTTGCTCTATTATGTATTCACATGAGAGTTACGCGACCAGTGGCGCGTTATTGAATCTTTCCCGAAATTTCTTTGGAAACCGAAACAACGAACTGCATTTTCTTTTAGTTACACTGGTAGTGTAGCTACAGTCACTCTCCAGACTAAACCTTCAGGAGTAAATTATCACGCAATGCACTCACACTAGGAGAAGCAATGTCTTACCCGTAAACTGATGGATCATAACGCGAGGGTACTAGACAACGACGACAGCAGTAAATTCATGCAACGGTCCATTTCTAGCAACACTCTATAATGCAAAAAGGAAAGATGATCCAACCCTTCAGACGAGGTGGCGGTCTTCAATAAGGCTTAAAGCGCGGATGACAGGATTGAGGCAGGAGGCACAGCATTATCCAGAAATCTGTTAACTGCAGTCCAATACCCGGGTTGCTTATACATGCCAGGAGCAAGCGAAATCCGCAGCAGGAGCGACGTGGTGGCCTCGGTTGCGCAGCTGGAGGATGTCTCGAAATTCAATCATGAAAAAGGAAGCTTGGAGAAGTGATACGCACCATGGCTCTCATGGTCAAAAATTTCGAAGGCATCCTTTTCTGGTGGTATTAGGCTTTCTTCCTCATCATCCTGCCTGAATGCAGACCGGAATGACCCGGTGTTTTTCTTCGATCCTCTCGTCCTGGAGATTTTCCACAGTTCCACCACCTTGCTTGAGATGACACTGTTACGTGGCCCGCTCAACATAAGAATTGGCAAGGAAGGCGGCATCCCAGCGATCTTGGATGCAGAGAACCACTTTTGAGTGCACAGGAGGCCAAGAAAATCATCAGTAAATCCTGGAAATTATTATATAACGTGATATGAGTTACAACCGCATCACAACAATGTCCGACTTCACACTCAGTAAAAAGTCAAAATTGATCGACGACTTCAGGTTGACTTCGTGCAGTCCGGACGGACTTGAGAATGACCAATTGAAGTCATCGACTAGTCATCATTCTCTTTACCATCATTATTCGTAGTTCCAGCTTATGTAATCCGATTCTGTGACCACAAATTTGCCTTGAATTTCAGGTTCGGATTCTGAAACATAGATTTTATGGCCTCAAAAGAAAATATGTATCTAGTGGGGCGCACAATTCAGTAGTTGGAAAATGTAATTTATAACTTTATTGGCAGTGATATCTCAACAACTCCGGGTTCTACTTGTTTATATTAACAAAATGACAGTTCGCATCAGGAAAACCTGTCATTGCTTAAACCACTTAGTATTGAAGAACGACCGTAAGAACTCCTATTGTTACTTATCATTTTCCGTCTCCCCCCTTTTAGTTATTTATATACCTTTTATGATTTCCGCCTTGATTCTCCTTTCTACCGTGATTAAATATGGACTATATCTACATCGATTCCCAACTTGACCACCCTCAGTCGTTACCACTTCTGACTGAGGGTGAGTTGTGTTCATACCTTACTTGTACCACTGTTTTACTTACATCTTATTGCCATAGCTTAACCGTACTTATAACAGGTTAGTACTACTGGCAATTGGAGTCGTTACCACTTCCGACT
>Ga0307507_10010672_pt1 | contig 11795 bp, 12 predicted proteins | sample 7_EM_MG_FD_207223 | JGI IMG/M metagenome (GOLD analysis project Ga0307507, IMG submission 207223) | Populus trichocarpa ectomycorrhiza microbial communities from riparian zone in the Pacific Northwest, United States - 7_EM | ecosystem: Host-associated > Plants > Roots > Unclassified | place...
CGTTTATTGATTATTGTTGTATTTGATATAAAAGGGTTATCAAATGGGAGGTAGTGCTGTTATTTCACTGTCTTTACTAAGCCTGAGCCCTGAAAGAAAAGTCAAGTGCTATAACGGGTATTTTGTCAATGGATATGTCTTTCATACTGAAGAATACGGGCATGGAAGAAAGACATACAACAACGGTGTTTGTATTAAGGGATCGACTTCTAGTGAGTTTGAAGTTGACTACTATGATAGATTGGAAGAGGTCATCGAACTGCAATATCATAGCGAGCAGAATAGAGTGTTTTTATTTAAATGCTATTGGTATGACACAACTGACAGAAGAATCAAAGTAGATCCTCACTATGGTCTTGTTGAAATCAACTCAAAAGCTAGACACTGCAACGTAAACAATGTCTTTGTTTTTGCAAAGCAATGCCAACAAGTTTATTACACATACACCCCTTCCTTTAGAAAGGACCGATCAAGAGTTGATTGGTTATCCGTTTTCAAAACCAAACCCAAGGCTCGTGTCGAGGTTATTTAGGATGAGAACGAAGACACAAGTATGATAGATGAAGTCTTTCAAGCTAGTGAGGTTGTTGAACCATACCGAGTTGCTCCTTCGATTGACTTAGAAGAAAATTTGAATTTTCGTGTTTTCGACGATAGTCTTGTTGATGTTGACGCAGACGAGTTGAATGCTGTTTTGAGCTCTAGTGGACTAGAGAATGTTGATAAAGAAGATGATAACCACATTGAAGAGTGCGATGAAGCTGATAACAATTCAATTGAGGACGAAGACGAAAATTCTGACTAAATATGTTGTAAAGCCTTATTTTATAATGTAATATTAAGGATGATATTTTGGAACATGAAATATTTATTTTATAATTGTCAGCTCTTGTTATTGTGATGTGTGTGCTGTAAGTTTGCAATTCAATTTAAGCTTTTGTGCAGGAGGATACACACGCAATACAAACAGCCTTTTGCCACAATTACAGACGGGTATACCAACAGAATGGTACCCGTCAGTATTTCACAGAGAGTTGCAAAAAAATTATGGCATTTTGCCGCAATTACCGACGGGTATACGGACGGAATGGTACCTATCGGTATTTCACATAGAGTTGGAAAACAATTATGGCATTTTGCCACAATTACCGACGGGTATACCGATGCATTCACCGACAGACGACGCACATTCCAAAGCACATGTCTGTCAGACTGCCTATCGGTCGGCACAGTTACCAACGGATTTGCCGACGAACGCGGCGAATCCGATGCACCCGTGGTCTGACGCACACTTACCGACGGATGTCGAAAAATATGGAGGGATTTTCAAAAATTTTGGTGCGAAATCATTTATATACTGACGGAATTTAATGCCACCGCCCAAAAAAAATATTATTCTATGTTCTGTCGGTAATTCCATAAAAAATATTGTTGTATAAAACCCCCCCTCCGTGATTCATTTTTGCTCCGCTCCTCATTTCATCTTCTCTTCTCCTCTCCGTTTGTATTAAGTTTTTGCAAGAGTTTTTATTGTTGTGTTGGTAGTTTTCAACATATTAAAAGGTATGTATTCTTCTTTCTTTATCTTTTTATTTTTTTGCTTTATTTTTATTTTAATTATGATTATTTGTGTGGTGTTCTTTGTTTTGTGTATTGTTTGTAGATAAAATCTTGAAATCAACATATTATTAAGGTAACATTTTTCATTCCTAAATTTATTTTGAATTTATGTATTGTTCTTTAGTTTTGTGTATTGTTTGTTTTGTGTAGTGTTCTTTAGTTTTTTCTTTTAATTTGATAAATTTATTTTATTGTTTGTATTGCCATAATATCTTGAAAATTTTGTTAAAGTTGAATTTTTATTGTTGAATTTACCTTTAAAATGTTAATTGAAATATAGAATTAAATTTAATTAGTTTATCTTAATTTTATGATATTATTGTTTGTTATGTTTTTTTATTATTTTGATTAATTGTAATTGTTATTTATGAATTTGCATTAATGTTAGTTGAAAATATATAGATGTTGAATTTCTATAGATGTTAGGTTGTATAGAGTTAATTTTGCAATATTTGTGTAATTATCAATATTTGTAGATATGAAAATTGTGGGTAGTCTCTAATATAGGGGAGGTGTTGGCAATTTTTTTTAATAATTAAATTTAATTATTTCATTATTCGTATAAATTTGTGTAGATATGTTGAATGAAAAATTAATTATTTTATTGTTTGTATTGTAATAATTATTTGATAATTTAGTCTCTTTTAATCGTTATTGTTGAATTTTCCATTGAAATGGTAATTGGAAATGAAGAATTAAATTTCATTGTTTTCTCTCAATTTTATTCTATTATTGATTGTTATGTTTTTTATTATTTCCATCAATTTTAATTGTCATTTCTATAGATGTTAGTTGAAAATATATAGATGTTGAATTTCTATAGATGTTAGGTTGTATATAAGATATTCCAATGGAGTCAATTGGTTTGTGGTTATTGTAAAGATTTGCAGGTTTGAAAACTGTGGGTAGTCTCTAGTATAGGGGAGGTGCTGCCGAATTTTTTTTAAATAATCGAAGTTACTTATGTAATTATTCGTATAAATTTGTGTAGATGTGTAGAATGAAATCTACAGCATGTCGTCAGCAGACGGTTGAAACTAGTTCTTCTAGCAGTGAGGAGGACGTATCCTTAGGTGCTGATCACGGCGAGGCATCTGCGCCAACTTGTGACGCTGCCTCTTCTAGCGCGATTTCACAGCGGGGTCAATTCACCCGCAAGTACCAGGCACAATGGAAGGATGACCTCTCAATGTAAGTTTGTTTAGGTTTTAGTTTTTTTCTATACTTATAACATAATTTATGAACAATTAATTAATATTTTATTAATTTTATTTAATTTCAGGTTCACAAACATTAAGGCTGCCAGGACAATAACATCGACGTTTAAATCATTGATGGAGATTCCATTGTTTCAATGGAGTCAGGTTTCCAGACATCCTGAGTGGAGACCTAATATCGTTGCATGGTTTCAGCAATTTCAGGTCGGTGTTAACTTTTAATTTCCAGGTTATTTTTAATAAATTATTTTTATAATTTTATATCTTGTACTATTTTTATTTTAAATGAATTATTTATATACACAACGTAAATTTGAGTGGGATAGCACGAACAACAATGTTGTGAGGAGGGTATGGGAGAATCACGCGGCAACTAGGTAACATCGAAAATAATATTTATTTTTGTTTTATAATTTTATGTTCTAAATTCTAATTTGTTACTATGAAAGTAGGTTGCGTGATTTTTGGTATGACACCCAAAAAAAATCAAAAAGACATGCGAGGGATAACGGTCTTGAAGGATGGAATGAGGTGGCGGTTTGGCGGGAATTCAAACCGCCATTCATCTCGGGAGATATATGGATGGCATATATTGAGCACGTGATGTCAGAGCGGTTCTCACGGCGCTCACAGTCCGGCGCCGACAACCGGAACCGGCAAATTCATGGTTCGGTGACCACGCACACCGGCGGCTCCGTCCCGTTCAGCGCACATGCAAAACGGATGGTAAGATTAATTTTAAATGAAATATATCGTTAATTAATTTTTTGTTGCTTATAAATATATTTAACTTGCAACCTTTTATTCCTTACAGGCCGCGTGCCTTGGACGTGAGCCGAGTTCAATGGAGCTGTTTGTAGAGATGAATGTGCTGAGTCAAGACTGCAAAAAAGGGGTGCAACAGTTAGTGGACAACCATGCTCAGCACTTCATGGTATGTTCGTCAATCATTTTATTTTGTATGTTATTATTTTCTTGAATTCAATATGATGATTTTTTTTAAAATTTTCAGGAGACCTATAATAGTCGGTTGAGGGAGAGATATGGGGACGATCCTTCGACCCATCCGGATTGTGATCCGAATTTGTGGATGGAGGTGAGATCGTTTGGTGGACCCGAAAAAAATCGGGTCTACGGGCTCTCCAACACTACGGCCGAAAACTTGCGGTCGGCCCGTAGTGTCTCAACCATTGGGAGCTCTCCATCAGTATCGAGCACCCAGTCTGAGGAGTTCGTGGCCTTGAAACAACAATATGAACGACTTTCGACGAATTATGATCAGCTCCGTCAAATGGTCATGGAGATTAGATCAAGGATGGGTGATGATACATGTGCAGCCCCTTTTTGGTCGTACGGTCCCGGGAACAACCAGCCTCCTCCTCCTCCTCCAGCTCCGCCGCTATTCTAGTTTAATTTTGTTTTTTAAACACATTAAATTTGTAATGAATATTTGGATGAATATTATTTAACATTATTTTTAATGTTTAATACAATTGTATTTGTTTATTAAGCTTTTTTACTATTAATATTTTTTTTTAATATTTTAAATACATACCGACGGCATTCCAGACGGAAATCGGCCGTCGGTATTTTACCGAGAGTTGCCAAACAATTACCACCCATGCCACAATTACCGACATATATATTTCGTCGGTGTTTACCATTACAATTATCGACAGATATATCTGTCGGTATTTGACAGAGTTCTGAAATATTTACCGCCCATGCCACCATCACCGACGGATATTCCGTCGGTGATTACCGTTGAAAATACAGACAAAATTATTTTGTCGGTAATGTTCTCGGTGGAAAATTTTTTTTGCCGCGCTTCGCAGTCTGTAAGACCATCGGTGTTCCGTTGGTGGTTGGTTTTTTTTTAATTTCTAACAGAATCACCGATGAAATGGGGAATTACCGACGATCAGTATTCCGACGGAAGGATTCTGTCGGGAAAAATGTTACCGACGAATTTCATGCCTTACACCGACGGAATAATTCCGTCGGTAAAACTGTCTAATGGTGTAGTGATTTTTCTTAATACTGCTAGACATAGATAGAAGAGAAGTAGTTTACCGTTTGCTAGACATAGATAGAAGAGAAGTAGTTTACCGTTTGCTATTATTGAGCAAAAAAAAAAGGTTAAGAGTTGATCCAATTTGAATAGAAAAATGGTTAAGGTGACATTTGAGGTGTACATTTTAAAATTTTAAAGTGACAATTCAAAGCTTAAGGTGACACATTTGAAAATTTTAAGTTGAAAAAGGGTTTTACTTGCAGGGAAGGGATACGTAAGAAAGTTAGTTGAGTTATTATTGAGCCAAAAAATCAAGAGTTGATCCAATCAAGAGATGATGAAGCAATTAAGTTGACATTTGAAAAAAGAAGTGAATGATTAAAATTTATGTACTCGATTGAGATAAAATAAAAAATAATATACCATATATTTTAAATTTCAAAGGGTATTAGTTCCTGATGACTTTAGAAAATTCGAATTTTCTGGGTATTTTTTAAACATAATTTTAAAGAATATGTTTGCCAAAAGAATTCAAACCTTTTCGTGGCACATTAAAGTGAATGGGTAATCATTGATACTTCCCTGCTGAGTATGTTTCTTTGAATTCAATAAATTTAAAATCATTTTGAGTTTAAAAATGAAATTTTAAATGTGTAAAAGAATCATCTCAACCTAATAGCTTAAGCTGTTAGTTGAGGTTTCAGAATAAAAATTAAATTAAATCAAATTCTAAGGGATAAAATTGAAAAAAATAAATTCAAAACAAAATATACAACAATCAAAATATTAATAGCCAAATTTAATATAATTAATAAATAATAAGATATTTTAAATATTTTTATAATTCTCTGGAAAATATTTTCTACTCAAAGTAAAAAGAAAACACTTTCTTGAAAATTACGGCTAATTAAAGTGCTAATATTTAAAATTTAAATATGTTCATGGTTATACATAGGATAGTTTATATGTATTTTTAAGAGGATAAATTGTTATATATACTTAGTGCTTCAAATCATTCATAAGTTATGCTAAAACAAATAACACATGGAAATGGTACATATAATTATCGGTTTAGTTAATATAGATGAATTGATAGTCTTAATCCATCTTACAATTTCTCGTATAAGAGAGACAGGTACAAAATAGTCAATCATAAATAATAAAATAAAATTATCCAAAATTAATTATTTGATAATTGAAATTTTATTTTAACGAAGGAAAATAGCAATTTTGGAATTACTATTATTTATTCTAGAAGTCAAGTTTTATAAATATAGCATCTGGTATCTAATAATGCTTGAGAGACTAATGCTTGAAGGTTGCACGAGTTTAGTTGATGTGTATCAATTTGTTGGATATTTGAATATTTGAAGAGCCTCGTTTTCTTGAATCTTTTAGGATGTTGGAGGCTAAAGATCCTTCCCCAAAGCATTTGTGCTGTAAAGTCTCTTGAAATTTTGGATATTTCAGGGTGTTCAGGATTGGAGAAGCTGCCGGAGTGCATGAGTGATATAGAATCCTTAATCGAGCTACTAGTAGATGGAATTGAAAATGAGCAACTTTTGTCTTCAATTGAACAATTAAAGTATGTCAGAAAGTTATCTTTCCGTGGATACAGTTTCAATCAGGACTCACCGTGGCTTTCACTGTCATCTACATCTTGTCCATCATCAATTTCATCTTCGATTTCAGCAAGTGTTTTAAATTGGAAACGTTTGCTACGAACTTGTTTTGTTGAATGGAGATCAGTGAAATATCTTAAACTTGCTGATTATGGTTTGTCCGAATGCGCAACTAATGACGTTGATTTTTGGGGTATGTCCTCCCTTGTAGAATTGAATCTATCAAGAAACATATTCTTTTGTCTTCCTTCTGGGATCGGCGTCCTTCCTAAGCTTCATCAATGGAAAGAGTAAGGATGCCAATCCAGTAAAAAACAAATCCACATCTTTATCTAGAAAGGTGTCCGAAATTAGTAGAGATTCAGGGCATGGAAAGTCTAAGTAATCATGGCTGGTGTGTTTGCTCTTATTGCAACTGCAATTCATCAAATAATTATAAGAAGAGTCTTGTTGAGGTACTATTTCTGTCTCTCTTGCACACACAATTGACACATACATTAATTAATGTCTAAAATTTCAGCATTTCTTGAAATCAATATCTATACAGGCATTGTGCAATGGTGGTTATGGGTATCATATTCTCTTCTATAATGGTGAGAGGCCAAATTGGTTCAGCTACCGTGGAGATGGATGTTCATTATCATTTTATATACCTCCAATTTTCCAAGGGTTGGTCGTTTGGGTTGTCTGTCCATTTGTTCTAATGGTTTTTGTTTACTGAAACGTGAGCATACTATGTTCATTAGCATTACAGTACCATAAGCAGAGTATTTAAGGTTCACTGAAGATGACATATACAAGATTAAAAGAGCTAGCCAACTAAGGATTATCTTCAGTGTTTATCTTGATAAGCATGAACAAGGACATGAAGTAGCTCCTATGCATTGCCAGTTCTGACTTGGAATCACAGAGTCCCTTTTAATTTCGGATGAATAACAGCAGTCTCCTTATCTTGTTATACTACCATTCTGACTTGAATTTGTTACCATTGAAAACATCTTTATCTCGTGACTTTTCTCCATTAAACACGGCAGTTTTGTAGAACAATGTGGGTAGAATCGCAGGAAGTATTGTGAGAGAATTCTGCCTTATTACTCCACTAGCTTGGGCAACCTTATGTCTCCACTGAACTCTCACAGTGCTTGTTGTCATATTGTGTATGTGAAACAATTTGAAGGGTCAGATAATGGGATCGAAGGCATTAAAGTGGTCCAATGCGGGATCCATGTGATAGTAGAAAAGACAGATTCATTTGAAGGGTCAGAGAGGGATCATGACATTGACAACCAAGAAGAGTCTGCGTTTGAAGATTCAGAGGGGGGTGATGCCATTAACAAACAAGAGTCAAAAGTGATACCTTTACCACCATATCATCTCCTTCATCATCTCTCTGACTAAGGGTAGAGCTAGGTGCATTTTAAAGAAAGGTTAAAATTAATATAATAATATATATTATTAAAAAACTTATTTATTTAAATTAAAAATATTAAATAAAAAAAAAAATTAAAATATTTTACAGGGCTGGCCCTGCCCTTGGCGGTTCAATATCTTCATCTACAAGTGAGCATTGGAAATATTATTTCTGCGGTAGAGTGATAGGCCCTATCCACTCATACCACAATGGATGTCAGAGCACCCTATCAGGAAGAAGCATTTATGCGGGCTATATATTTTATTTCAAAAAGCTTTTTTCACAATCACATACCGGGGGACCCTCTTTCTTAAAGTCACCGGCGGCAGGTTAGTCAAGTTCTCCTTCAACTCGCATGCGTTGGAAGTTTTTTTTTATTTGTTTTAATATTTTAAAAATATTTAAAAAAAATTATTTTTTTATTTAATATTAATATTTTTTTAGTGTTTTTAAATCATTTTGATGTGTTGATTTCAAAAATAATTTTTAAAAAATAAAATTTTTTTTATTTTAATACATTTTCAAGCAAAAAACAATTTGAAAAACAATTATTACTACACTCTCAAACAATAATAATCAAAAGAAACGGCTGTGCGAGAACAAGAAGCATTGATAGTTATCGGTTTGGTTAATATAGATGAATTGATAGTCTTAATCCATCTTTCAACTTCTCATATAAGAGAGACAGATACAAAATAGGTGATGCTAATTTATTTGAGCTATAAAAATTAGTCAATAATAAAATAAAATGATTGAAAATTAATTATTTGATAATTGAAATTTTATTTTAACGAAGGAAAATAACAATGTTGGAATTACAATTATTTATTCTAGAAGTCAAGTTTTATTACATATAGCATCTGGAATCTAATAATTATTTGACACACCAAGGGACACTCTTCCTTTCTAATTTTATACAAGTCGCTCCCATTAGCAATTATATCAAATTAATTATTCCCTTTTTTTTATGAAATTATAAAGGCTTAATAAGTAAGGACATCACCCGATCCTTGGTTTCAAGATGTTCAATAGCATGCCCATCTCCATATTGGTAAATGCATTGTGCCGCTCGTGCAAGGTTGACTGCAACACCAATGATAGTTTGAGAGATATGGGCATTAGAAAATTGATAAGCATTTATTTTCTTCCATGCATTGCTCATTAATTTCTTTACATGATCACGAGCTTCTTCTTCAGAAGCTTCAGTTTCGTACATGTAACATTGAATTGATTTGGAAACGTCATCTCTTTTCATTTCATCCGGTAAATGAAAAATAAAAATTTAATTTATGATTATTTGATTATTATAATTTTGATATCATATTAAAAAATTATTTTAATTTAATAACTTAAATTTTTAATTGAAATTTTAAAATATAATTTATATTATTACATGGTTAGCAAAAACAGATTTAAAATATAATTTACTATAAAAAGGACACAAACAAAAATGGGAAGGACGAAACTATGTCATGGAGAGGGAGAAGTCTAGCATACCGAGGAGGTTCCAAGATCATCAGCAAGGCGTAAAATCATGGATGACCATCGAATTGTATCTGGGTATTCCTCCATGAAATGCGAGGCCTCCTCTGTTGTTGGATTCGAAGCATAAAAATATGCATGAACAATAGCCAATGGTGCTCCAACTGAAATCCATGCATTATCTAAGTATTCTTGAAGAGTTGGAGTATATCCACTGTAGTATCACTTAGCTTCCAACAAATGTGATTTACATAAATTTGCCCACTGAAAATTAAGAATGGCACATAAATAAATCAGCTTGATAATTTACAAGTACAAAACAATTTAGAAGAAAACAATTAAATCCTTAATTAGGAGAAAGACTGATGTGAAACGTATTACAGATGTACTTATGATCATATAGACATGACAAAACTCAAAAAATAGTTCGGACATGCCAAGCAACTAGTCTAACAATTAAACATCTATAATTTTAGATCAGAATTTTGAATTGAGTTCAAATTTAGTTAGGGAGTTTTCTATACCCAATTCTATAGAAGATCAAATCAACAAGTTATAATCATTAGAGGTCAAGAAAGTCCTTAAATTAGACTTAACAGATGTTGTCTTTTCAATTTTAATTATCTCCTAATATTTTCAATGAATCCTAGATCGATACCGAACCAAATAAAAAAAAACCTTTTTGATTGGATGGGAATGAATGAAGAAATACTAGATCGTCCCAAATCAAATTTAGAATTTTGATTCTTTCCAAAATTTGTGATACTTTGCAACGCATATAAAATAAAATCATGGGTGATACCTATCACTACACCATTAAACAGTTTTACCGACGGACTAATTCCGTCGGTGAAAGGAATGAACTCCGTCGGTGAAATAATTACCAACGGCCACACCGACGGACCACGTCCGTCGGTATACTAGTCGTCAGTAACTCCCATTTCCGTCGCTAATTCTGTCACAAATAAAAAAAAACACCCAACGACGGAACACCGACGGTCTTACAGACGGATACGCGCGCGCCAAAAAAAAATATTTCCCGCGGGAACATTACCGACGGAATAAATCCGTCTTCAATTTCAACGGTAATTACTGATGGCCTATCTGTCGGTAATTATGGCATCGGTAGTAATTGTTTGCCAACCCTCTGTGAAATACCGACGGATTTTATCCGTCGGTAAATCTGTCTGTATGTATTCACTGACGAAATATATTTCGTCGGTAATTATGGCATGGCTGGTAATTGTTTGGCAACTCTTTGTGAAATACCGACGGATAAAATCCGTCGTTATATCCGTCGGTATATATTTAAAATATATAAAAAAAATAATTTATTAATAGTAAAAAACCTTAATAAACAAATAAAATTGGATTAAACATTAAAAATATAAAAATAATGTTAAATAATATTCATCCAAATATCTATTACAAATTTAATGTGTTTAAAAAACAAAATTCAACTAGAATAGCGGTTGTTTCCGGGACCATACGGCCAAAAAGGAGCTGCACAAGTATCGTCACCCATCTTTGATTTCATCTCCATGACTATTTGACAGAGCTCATAAGAATTCGTCGAGAGTTGTTGATATTGTTGTTTCAACACAATGAACTCCTCAGACTGGGTGTTCGATACTGATGGAGAGCTTCCAACGGTTGAAACACTACGAGCCGAACGCAAGTTTTCAGCCGTAGTGTTGGAGAGCCCGTAGACCCGATTTTTATTGGGTCCACCAGACGATCCCACCTCCATCCACAAATCTGGATCGAAATCTGGATGAGTCGACAGATTGTCCCCATATCTCTCCCTCAACCGGCTATTATAGGTCTCTTGAAAATTCCGTCGGTAAAAAAATCATCAAATGCAATTCAAGATGCAATTCAAGAAAATAATAACTTACAAAATAAAATGAATGAACGAACATACCACGAAGTGTTGAGCACGGTTGTCCACGAACTGCTGCACCCCCTTTTGGCGGTCTTGACTCTGCACATGCGTCTCTACAAACAGCTCCATTGGACTCGGCTCACGTCCAAGAGATGTAGCCTGTAAGGAAAAAATAGGTTGAAAGTTAAATATATTATAAGGAACAAGAAATTAATTAATGATATATTTCATTAAAATTAATCTTACCATCCGCTTTGCATGTGCGCTGAATGGGACTGATCCGCCAGTGTGCGTGGTCACCGAACCATGAATTTGCCGGTTCCGGTTGTCGGCACCGGACTGTGAGCGCCGTGAGAACCGCTCTGAGGTCACGTGCTCAATATATGCCGTCCATATTTCCCCCGAGATGAATGACGCTTTGAATTCCTGCCAAACCGCCACCTCATTCCATCCTTCAAGATCGTTATCCCTCGCATGTCTTTTTGATTTTTTTTGGGTGTCATACCAAAAATCACGCAACCTACTTCCATAGTAACAAATAAGA
>Ga0307507_10010673_pt1 | contig 11794 bp, 8 predicted proteins | sample 7_EM_MG_FD_207223 | JGI IMG/M metagenome (GOLD analysis project Ga0307507, IMG submission 207223) | Populus trichocarpa ectomycorrhiza microbial communities from riparian zone in the Pacific Northwest, United States - 7_EM | ecosystem: Host-associated > Plants > Roots > Unclassified | place...
TTAACTAAAATTAATTTAAACATATTTTATTTTTGAAAAAAATCATTCAAAGTATAAATAATTTAATAACCGATGATTCATTTAAAATCCAATAAAAAAATTGATCTCAACATATAAATTTCTTTCTAAACTATATCTTGTTAAAATAAAAAATAAAAAGTTTTTATTAAAAAGCAACTGCAGGAATAATAAAAGGTTTTAGCGTACAAGTGGGAGCAGGAACTTTCTCCCACTTTGAACGCCACCGCGTTCACGCGTGGAGCACCCATCGCCACTCTTGTTTATAAGTTGTGTATTTATTTTTTATTTTTAACAAATGGGAAATAAATATGAATAGAGTAACCTAAAACCAAAAAAAAAAAAAAATATGAGTCAGCTTTCTCAAAGTCCACCACACAAATAATAATAATAATAATAATAATAATAACATTAATAATATAAAAGATAAGGTGGTGGGTGCTTGATAGACCCCATCTCTAAAAAAAAAAAAAAAAAAACCCTACAAAATGACAAATTGACTTAAAAAAGAATTCAACAATGAAATGTTCTTTTCAAAACTTATAAAAAAAATCAAAATATTAATGTACTTCTTTTGCCACTGTGATTGAGTTGTGATTTAACAACTTTTTATTAAAAATGTTTTTTAGTATTTTTAAATTGTTTTAATGTGTTAATATTAAAAATAAATTTTAAAAATAAAAAAATATTATTTTAATATACTTCCAAAAAAAAAACTTTAAAAAATAATCTTAACCAATCTAACAAAACAAGCTGCATGCTCTAAATAAAAGATAGTGTGCTCATGATTTTAGTGGATTAAATAGAGGGATTAAAATGATTGAAGTTACAAACTTGAGGGACCAAATAAATTCCTTTTTTCCCAATTTGTTTTTTATTTACTCGATCTTTTATAAAAAAGAAAAAGCAAAGCCACAGACAACACAAGCAACTAAGAGAAACCTCCTATGTTTCAACAAACCAAGTTTTCAACTCAAGCAGTTTTTTTCTCAGAAGCCAAATCTTTCCATGGATACAGAAACTTCGCCGTAAGGACTCGCTCACAAACCAATCTTTTCCTACAAGAAATTGACTAGAAAACTAAGCTTATATTTATATCTCATATGGCTAATCGTATTTTCTTGGTGACCATCCAATATTGGCAGGTTTGAGACTAGTGAGATGCTGGCCGATTTCTTGGCTTCCACACCATTGCTATCCGATTCATGGAGGTTATGCAATCTCGCCACAGCAAACTCACCACAGAGTTTCGTAGTTGATCAGGTCGGAAGTATTGGGTATGTGGCCTTTTCCGGCACCCTATTTGTATCAGGCTCAGACCCCAGTTTCAAGAATTTGGTTCGTTTGCCAGTACATGATGTTGCTGGCAATGACCTTTTTGTTCCTTTACATGACCAAAATGAAGGGGAAGAGCCTGTCATGGTGCAAGGTGCCTTGCTGAGGATTTTCGAGAATATATACAGCGACCCAAGTTTTCAAAACCAGGTCAGTTTTCTTCCATGGTGATCTTCCTTGATATACGTGGTGTTGATTAATTATATGCTGTGTAGTTGGAAAGAAAATCAGAGAAAATATAACTGTTCTGTTTGTTTGTTAACGTGTATTGATTTGGAAATACATCAAAATCATTTCAATGTATTTTTTTAAAATATTTTGAAAATTAACTGTTATTGCTGTACTCTCGTACAACTAATCTCACAAGAAAATGGAAAAAAAGAAGGTAATAAAGACAGTAATTCTGGCTATCTAAGAACAGTATCTTTGGATGATCAGTAGCTGCTAAAAGGCCAAGCTGTTCTTTCCCATTAGGGCACAGAAAAGAGTTGGGATTTCACCCCCTCATCTTCTTACCCTTGTAGAGAAAACAAAAACTTTCTTCCATTCATAATTAATCCTGCATTTTCTTTGATTTTCCTCCCATAAAAGATGGAATCTTTTCATGGCAGAGAAGAAACTTTGAAAACCAATCTACTTCCTTAATTTCGCCATGATTTTCTTGCCTTCCCACTTCGCTTTATTTATTTTCCCCGCATCACCGACGGACCAGTGGGAAATCATTGATGGCACTACCATGTTCATCATTGCATCTTCGTTCAATGTTTCTGTACAGAAAGGAAGTCTACAATTTAATAATTCTGTGTGGGTCATCCAGTCATTACACACTACTCCTCAAGGAATCACACGTTTGTTTCATCGCTTTATTTTAGGGTCACGATTTTACCCAATTGCCTTTTACATTTGGGTCGGGTCGGGTCGGTTTGATGGTGGGGTTAAAATTATTTTTAAAAGTATTTAATTAATTAATACATAATAATTTTATATGGTTCTACTTAAATTTTTTTTTATTGAAATGTGAATTATAAAAAAACTATAATTTATAACATTTTTTCAACATTGCAACCGTAAAAACTATAACCACTCTTGTATATCAAAAGCTTTCACGGACCAAAACAAAGAGTTTTAATGTTTAGAGAGTAACTTATATTTTATCATATTCAGTATAGTAGGGGGACATATGTAAATTTCAATGACACCTTTAATTGATAATGAAGACTATTGCTTTCAATTATGAAATAAAACTATTTTTTAAAACATTAATTAAAGCTAAACCGTGTGGGTATTTCACTGTATCTCTATACATAGATTACTGTGCATTGTTATAGGAAAATTACCATTTTATCCTTAATCCTTAAGTGACTTAAATTTAAGCCTTTAATATAGAGGTATTTTTGTCCTTTCTCCTGGCTTAGTGATCATTAAAAGATTGTTTGGGAATGTACGCGTCTTTTTAATTTTTTAACACAATAAAAATACTCTTTTACCTCTCGAGTCAACAAAATTTAGAATTGTTGACCAAGAACTTTCTTGACTTTTCATAATATTCGTAACAATTAAAATATGTCTTTGCCCATGTAAAAAAAAGATGGGCTGAAGGACAAGGGAATTTAAGATTTTTTCAATTTCTATGTATAGTAAAATAATATTTTTAGCCTTAGAAAAAACAAAAAAGAAGCTTTTTTTGGGGGTATTTTGGTATTTTCATGAGTATTTTGTGTAATTAAGAGGACCATGAGGGTTGTTTTGGTATTTTCATGTTTTATTTCAGTCCTCATTCTTTTAATTTTTTATTTTGTTTTTATTCTTTTTATAGTTTCACTCCTCCTAAATCCATTTCTATTTTTTATTGGTGTTTCAGAATCCATCCTTTTTGTTTTGATTTTGATCATTTTTTCTTTTATTTGAGTTTTATTTGTTTACTATTTAGTCCTTCAATTCTAATTTGTATATATTATGTTTTTCAATTTGATCCTTCTACTTTTGATTTCTTACTTTTTTCTCTTGGTCTTTTTTTCAAAGTTCTTATAGTTTTTAATTTTACCCTTCAAATCAAATTTATAGTTTTTTTTCAATAGTAATAATATTTGTTTTTCAAATTTAATAATAATAATAATAATAATAATTGTAATAATTGTATAGTAATAGTTAATAGTAATTGTGATTGTGGTGATGATGATGATGATGATAATAATAATAATAATTTATAATTTTACCTTTCAAATAAAATTTATGTTTTTTTTTCAATAGTAATATTTGTTTTTAAAATTTATTATTAATAATAATAGTAGTAGTATTAGTAGCAGCAACAGTAGCAGCAATAATATATTAATAGTAATTATGATTGTGATTATGATAACAATAATAATAATAATAATAATTATGGTTATAACAATAATAATAATGAGGATACTAATAAGATTATATTATAATAATAGTATAAACAACAACAACAACGATAATAATGATAATGATAGTAATCACGATAATTATACTAATAGCAATTATGATATTACTTATTGATAATATTAATAATGATGGTAGTTGTAATAATAATGACACTATTAGTAATGATAATAATAACAATGAAAATAGCAATTGTTATAATAATAATGATGATAATTCATCATTCTATGTTATATTTGTTGGGAATTGAGTTTCACTGTTTTTTTTATGGATGATATTTTTGATCTAATATCCCGGATTATTGGTTCAAAAAGTTTACATGGCTTGACGTTCTTTTATTTTTCGCTTTATTTTTTTTTAATTTTATCTTTCAAAATTGATTTTTGAAAATAAAAAAAGATCATCCAAATTTCCTTTAAACTTGTTAAATAAACCAATTTATATCGAGTTAGCTTTTAAAGATTTATCGTCTTGCTTTAATTTATACCATTGCAAAAAAATCTTTGCGTTCTTAATAATTCTTTTGTACATTTTTAAAAATATAATTCGGTCTACAGTGAAATATAGTTCGGTCTACAATGAAACGCGGACAAACAAACTAGTACATATATAAAAGTTAATCACGAAGGAATTTACTGTAATTTTTTTTTCCTTAACAAATTCAAGACATTCACTTTTGTTATACCGGTGGTGATATTGATTAATCGATGATGATTTCTATTGATACCACTTTAAAGAATATTATATATTTTTTTCAACAATCTATTGAAATAATTTCCTAAACATTATATTATAATTTCGTTAAACTTTACATTAAGATGATGTTGGTTGGAGACAATATAATTGACCAAGTACTATTCAAGTCAACCTATAGTAGTAGTAGTACTAATAGTAGTAGTAGTAATAATAATAATAGTGATAATTTATTATTCAATATTATATTTATTGAGAATTGAGTTTCGCTATTTTTTCATGGATGGTTTATTTTATTTAAAATACTGGATTACTGGTTCAAAAAGTTTACATGACTTAATGTTCTTTTTTATTTTTCACTTTAATTTTTTTTTAATTTTACTGTTTAACATTGATTTTTGAAAATATAAAAAGGTTATCCAAGTTTTCTTTAAACTTGTTAAATACATCAATTCATATCGAGTTACTTCTTAAAGATTTGTGGTTTTGCTTGAATTTATAATATTGTAAAAAATCTTTGTGTTTTTAATATTTTTTTTATTTTTAAAAATATAGTCCGGCCCTCATTTTCACGGGCAAACGAATTACGATATATATAAAAGTTAATCACGCATGAATTTACTGCAATTTTTTTTTCTTAACAAATTCAATCAAAATATTCACTTTTGTTATAATGGTGGTGATATTGATTAATGGATGATGATTTCTATTGATACCACTTTAAAGAATAATATAATTTTTTTTCAATAATCTAAGTTTTTAGATTGATATTATAATTTCTTTGATATTTAGATTAAGATGATTTTAGTGGGAGACAACATAGTTTACCAAGTACTATTCAGTTCAACCTGTAATGCAACTTTGGAGAAGCTTGAACTTCTAGAATTGTTAACTCTTGAGAAAGCTCACAAAAAGAAAAGAAAAAAAGAAGCAAGGATTTCTATTGGTTGAACAAATCCTTTTACTAATAATTTGTATAATATCATGTTGTTTATCTTCAAGAATAAACATGTGTATGCAGATGTCTACGCTAATGCAGACAAGTCAGTCAATTATCTTCACAGGCCATTCCATTGGTGGAACAGCTGCCTCTCTTGCTGCTCTTTGGCTCCTTTCTTACCTTCAATCCAATTCTCCAAACCTCTCAGTTCTGTGCATCACCTTTGGCTCTCCATTGCTAGGCAACGAGACCCTTTCTCGTGCCATTCTTCGCGAAAGATGGGGTGGCAAATTTTGCCATGTTGTATCAAAGTATGACTTGATGCCACGGATACTCTTTGCTCCACTAGATCCCATAGCTCCCCTCATAAAACCCCTATTACAGTTTTGGCACTTGTATATGACTTCTCCACATCTTGGATTGCTTGCTGTCCAACGAAATGATGAATACGAGGCTGAGATTTTCCAGTTTGTGTTAGTTCATTTGGGAAGGTTAGTAGAAGCTGGGGAAGAGGCAGTGACAGGAGTGTTTAGGCCATTTGGGAACTATTTTTTCTGTTCTGAAGACGGAGCAATTTGTGTGGACAACGTGGAATCTGTTATTAAAATGATGTATTTGTTGCTCGCAACGGGGTCGCCTAGCTATAGCATTGAGGATCATCTCAAGTATGGTGATTATGTAGAGAGAATTTCCTCACAATTTTTGGAGAGGAAAAGTTCCATGGAAGGAGAGCTTCCTGAATCAAGCTATGAAGCAGGAGTTGTACTGGCATTGCAGTCATCGGGAATTGCCAGTCAGGTAATGCTTTCTATTAGAATTAGTGGTATTCTTTTGGCTTTGTTCTGCTAAAATATATTTTAAGAGAAGTGGAAAAGCTTTCTTAAGTCATTCCTTCTTGAATCAATGCACAGGAACCAGTCGCAGGGCGAGCCAAAGATTGCCTAAAGGCAGCAAGGCGAATGGGTCGTACACCAAACCTAAACTGTGCCAATCTGGCAATTAAGTTGTCCAGAATCAATCCTTACAGGGCAGAAATAGAGTGGTATAAAGCGTTGTGCGACCGGTCTGATGATCAGATGGGTTACTATGACTCCTTTAAACGAAGGGGAGCCTCGAAAAGGGACTTTAAAGTCAACTTGAACCGGCACAAGCTAGCTCAGTTTTGGGACAACGTAATCGACTTGATGGAAAGCAATCAACTCCCTCATGATTTTCACAGACATGGAAAATGGGTCTATTCTTCACAGTCCTATAAGCTCCTTGTCGAGCCTCTGGATATTGCTGAGTATTATCGAACAGGCATGCATCACAGTAAGGGGCATTACATTAACCATGGAAGAGAGAGGAGGTACCAGATATTCGATAGGTGGTGGAAAAATGTTAGAGTTGAAGAGAATAAACGGAGCAAGTTTGCTAGTTTGACTCAGGACACATGTTTTTGGGCAAAAGTGGAGGAAGCTAGGGGGTTGTTAGATGATGTTGGGAATACTAGGGATCCTAGTCATTCGGCTTTTCTTTGGAAGAATATGGATGGTTTTGCAAACTATGCAAAAGCGTTGGTTGAAGCTAAGGAGGTGTCTATAGATGTGGTGGCAAAGAATTCGAGCTATTCTTTGTGGCTGAAAGATTATAACGAACTGAAATCGCAAAGGGAGCAATTCCGTCCCCAGTTTTCCGGTTTTATGAACAGGGAAATAGTTCCATAGATCCTATTCAAAGGCCATGATGCCAATTGCCATGCAGGATTTGTAATGAATATGTAAAACATCTTTGTAGTTTATGGTATATGAATCAATCTATACAATATCTGGATTCATGTCGTGTGCCTGTCCCTTTTGCGAAAAAATGCCTTGAAAATCTGCTGCCAGCAATTCTTCGGTGCTTGAATCGAACAAAAACAAGTGAAATTTAACTAAAAGAAAATGTAAACCCTTTTCCTTCAAAGAAAAAATAACCTAACAAATACATAAAAAGGAGACACTGAAACTATGGGATCCCAATATAAACATGCAAGGTTGAATTTGTGATGGCAGCTTAAACCTTCCCATTTGAAATATCAATATTTCTAACAGGTCCCTTGAACCATTTCCTTGCATCCAGCATCCACCAGAGCATTATCGAACTCAAACCAACACCTATAGCCACCGGCGCATAGTTGAAAGTATTCCAGGAAAGGGGGTAATAAGTTGGCAGAAGAAAGACTGAACAGGTATAACAAATCCACAGAAAGGCAATGATGCAAACTGGCCTCCTTGCTCTGCCTAGGTAAAACGGCCCAGCTTTGAAATTCTTCTCGTCCATTACAATTCTTGCAAAGATTGGAACTGCATAGCCTCCAACCCATCCAATTGTACATATGGAAGTTATGGCAGTGAAGACTACATTGACTTTCAAGATCGGGAGTCCAAGAAGAATGCAGATGGCTGCACATAGCCACACTGCATTTGAGGGAACCTTATGCTTTGGGTGGATTTTTCGCCAGATGGATGAAAAGGGAATTCCTTCATCTCTTGATAAAGCATACACCTGAAGGAAACAATGGCACACCCATTTGGTGTTAGATTTCAGATTCAGTCTTTTCAATTTGTTTGTCAATTTTCTAGCAGAAAGAGATGAAAATCATTGTCAAAATGCAGTTCTGTAAGATCACGTTCGAAGCTGTCAAATAGGTAGCACTGTGAAGTCTTGAATCTTGAATCTTGATAAAGCTACAAGCCTACAAGAACTCAACTACTTACCACTCTAGCTGCACTGGTGGTGATTGAGAGCCCACCGAAGAAAAATGACCCCCATATGATGAACAGTAAAACGATTGCTCCAGCAGAATTATGATATCTTCCTTGGAATGCATCATAGAGTATTTGAGCTGGCACAAATGCACCTGCAGTCTCATTGCTTGGATCGTATAGGTAGCCAAAATCCTGAAGAATAGTTGCAAGTAGAGTTTAGATTTTAGACTTCAGCTGAATCCCACCAACAAATTCCTTGAGGTGAGTGGATCTAAACTAAATAACTTCTGATGATGACAACAATATTACAACGTCAAAGTGGAAATACTGACTAACAAGGAAAGAAATTACAGGAATCAGAAGGGCAGTTGTACGACTAGCCAAACATACCTGAATACTGAAAGTAAGGGCTAGGATATAAGCCCAGCCAAATACCGTAATGATCCCAATGCTAGAAAGAATTGCAATAGGACCATTTTTATCTGCACCTTTAGTTTCCTCTGTAAGATGGGCTGCTGCATCATATCCATACAAGGAATACTGACTGACAAGGAAAGATAGAACGACTACGTAAGGTTTGCTTGATATTCCTGTCGAGTCAGGCGCGGTTTCAAAATGAGTGAATACATATGAAGCAGATTGTGTAGTAAGCGACACCAGAGGAAGCATTATAACTATAACCAACCCTCCAATAACCTACCATAAGAAATCAAAATCAATAGTTTTTATTTTGCACTAGAAAGAAAGAAAGGAAAAGAAAAAGAAAAGAAAAAGACTAAGAGTAATACGAAAAACATAAATTTTTACCTGCCACCATATTGAAATTACATCAATGAAGGCTATTACTTCCAATGCAAATGTGTTGAGCACTGCCCATATCAATGTGAGGCCTATGTACATGCATAAGAACAACCATTTAGGTGCAAAATATCCTCCATCTTTATTTGTTCCGGTGCACAATAAGATGATACTCTGCAAAGTTTGTGAACCTGCATATGCCTTCCAAACCAAGTAAAAGAATCAACATCTCAATCTCAGTTCTTAAAGGTGAGAGTCCACCGAACAGAAAACTACCTGTGTACCGATGCCTGCGACTAGCCCTATGGTCTCAAGCCAAGCACAACACCATGATGCAAACGGTCCCCATCTGGGACCTGCTAAATGAGCTGCCCAAAAATAGAGAGACCCGGTTGTCTGTTTAATTTGCATCCAAGAGAATGTTAGGTCTCTAAAACTTGCATCTAAAGTATGTATAGTTTAATCAGGCATGAAACTTTCAGAAATGCCTTCAATTTTATTCTGAGAAATTACTGCCAAAATATCCCAATCAAGGAGATCACTTTCCTCTCATAGTCATAAACATGTATATATTCTTAAAACTAACAAGCTTTTTATAGAAGAAGCATTAAATTCACAGATTTAGAATTTGATTAGGAAAGGACTTGCATAAACAACAACTGAAACATAGAATCATTAAGAATAGACTAGGAAGTTTAGAAGGAACAAACTGGAAAAGAGGAACAGATCTCAGCCATTGCAATGCCAACAAACCAGGTGAAGAAAGATACAACCACCCATCCCCAGACAAGACTTGCAGGACCTGCATATAGAAGGCTTGAACCATACAGGGGAGTAATCCCTGTGAAAAGGGTCATTGTTGAAAATGATATTGCAAGAGTTTTGAACAAAGTCTGCAACAAATAAAAGGAAAAACACAGTAAGTACATCTGCAAATGATAAAAGAAAATCTAATAAAACCCCATCAAAAGGGTAAGATTTTTAGCATCCCATCAACAAGAGAGAACAAAAACCTACCAAAACATGCACAAAAGAAGAACAAAATCTAAGGTTATTACACAAAGAGGAATCAAGGTTCAAGAATACCATTTCTCTTCTGAGCTCTTGCTTGTATCCCAATTCATTGAGTCGCTTCTCCCCGGGATCCATTTCTTGGACTTGTGCTGCCTCTGGTCGTCTAAATCCCATTCCACCAAGATAGTATCTCCAATTTAGGTAAAGATGAAACTGAGCAAGTTATATGAAACTTTCTCCCACCAAGATAGTATCTCCAATTTAGGTAAAGATGAAACTGAGCAAGTTATATGAAACTTTCTCCCTTCATTGAAGGTTTCCAGAAAGGGTTGACTTATGCTTGCTTCTACCAAGATAGTTTCTTTTTGGCTTTAATTTAAGCATATCAGTCCATGTTTGCTGCTGCCATGTTTAAATTTTATTTATTGGCTCTCCCTCCAAGCAAATATAATATCAGCTGCATATCCTTATTCCCACGCAACCTAGTATCCAGTTTCACATTTCACATTCAACGATTCTTATATTATATGGGTGTCAAGACAAGTATAAGCATAGAGCGGTTCTTTTCTCTGATGAAATAAGGTTGGCAACATCTTGACAGATCCGATCCAGAGTGGACCATCTGCTCAATACATGGGGTGACGAACATGGCAGGCAGGGGATACCATTGAACATCACTAGTTTGCATTTCTTTCGAAAGTTTGACTTTCATGTCGTTCAGTTAACGAACTCAAAGCATTGATTGTTCAAACTCTGTAAATGGTAGGTATGGGGACCCATCAAATAATTCCTGAAAGCTGGGGTCTGAAGCTCTAATCCCACTTGAAGAAACATCTGCTTGGCAATATGAACAAATGGGAAACCAAATCGCTTTGTCATGGGAGATGGACTCGCTTTGGATCATTTTTCTCCCATAGAATCAGTAAGCACATGCACTTTTAAGGATTTGACTTGGTCCACAAACTTTTTTTGTTTTTTTTATGCTGCTGTTGACTGTTGTGCAGGACAAAATCTTGTTAAGGGTATCGATCAAGACAAATGAGCAAGCAAAGCCGCTTATATATTATCATACTCCATGCCGGCTACCCCATCTCATCTGAGCCATAAAAGGTAAACTGAAAAGTGGCTATCATGGAAAGACAAATCATCTTGATATTTGAAACATTGACCAAATTAAAAATAGCAGTGGTTCCTATGTCCCTTTTAAGAGTGCTGAGCTTGTTACGTTTCTCCAACTGCAGATATTCAGAAGCACCCTTGGTGGGAATGGGATGCCAAGAGCAAGCCAAAACTCGGTCGTGGCTCAAAAGTCAAAACTAGTTTGTCATGAAACTAATAATACTATTAATAATTATGAAAATAATAATAATAATAATTGTGATTATAATATTAATAATACTAAAGATTGTAATAATAGTAATAATATTAATATTAATATTAATAATTATAATGATGATAGTAATAATTATAATAACAATGATAATAATTATAATAATAAGCAAAATAATCTTGGAATAATATGTTTTGGTATATTGTTATTTTTCTCATCAATGCAACCCTCTCAGCGGAAATTTATATTCTTTTTTCTTATAATGGTTTTTCATTTAGTCTTTTAATTCAATTTTTCATGTATTTTTTTTATTGAATTCTTATTTTTTGGATTTTTTCCCTTAATCATTTTATAAAAGTTTTGTTGGTTTTGATCTTACCTCTTAATCTGGTTTATGATATATTATTTTTTTTATTTTTGTTTGAGTTTTCAATTAAACCCTTAAATTGAAAAAAATAGTTGCCCTATAATTTATTTTTATTTTTATTTTCACTTTCATTCTTTTAATTACCATATTTTATTTTAGATCTT
>Ga0307507_10010674_pt1 | contig 11794 bp, 5 predicted proteins | sample 7_EM_MG_FD_207223 | JGI IMG/M metagenome (GOLD analysis project Ga0307507, IMG submission 207223) | Populus trichocarpa ectomycorrhiza microbial communities from riparian zone in the Pacific Northwest, United States - 7_EM | ecosystem: Host-associated > Plants > Roots > Unclassified | place...
GTACGCGCAAGCTGGTCCGGATACCCACATTAAACTATATAAAAAAAAAAGGATTGATCTTCGTTCAGTACTCCAAACAAACACTTTGCAATTTGTCATGTCTTGTCCAAAATATGCACCAAGCACATCACAAACTTTTTCTATCATATCTTGTCTTGACTCCTGTGGATTATCTACCAATGATCTAATTTCTAAATCTATTTTTTATGTAGTTCTACAGAATAATAGATGTTTTGTGTAATCTTTAAGAAATCAGGTAAATTTGATTTTAGCTTGATGGTCTTGTTAATGGTAAAATATCAATTTATCTCCTAAAAAATATCACATATACTATCTCGGGACACTTACTAGAAATTTATATAATCATATCCTACTTAAATATTTCTAAGTCTAAAATTGTAATTTCTCATATTAATTATATTAGAGCCTTTAATTTCTAAAATTTATTTACAATCAAGTCTTATTTCATTAATCATTTTAATTTAATTTCTTATCGATGATTATTATTGTGTGCAACCCATTAGGTTGACTCAAATATAAACCACAATCCTAACTAAAATATGATTAAATAAATTAAATAATTTAATTTAATATCAATTCAGCTAATTAATTAATTCATATTTTAACATTTTGGTTGTCGGTTTCAGCTCAATGCAATTATTCTTTCTTCATAAAAAATATTTCAATTTAGACATTTGAGTATAAATTATGTCTACTATGTCAAATCATATTTGTTCTTAACACCATAATCATTAATTTTTTGAATAAGATTTGAAACTATTTTATAATTTTACTCAACCTTAAAAGTATGTCTGTTCTGTCAAATCATATTTGTTCTTTACATCATGGTCATTAATTCTTTAAATAAAATTATTTCACCTTGCACAAGGATTTTACAATTAATATTATTTGAGAACACGTTGAATATTTTCTTTACTTCATATAGGTTAATGAACTATTTTTTGATCACTCAAATACCTTAATATTGTTTATGGCATACCCAATATCTATCTATTTATTACCTATTATTAAGACAATATGTAGTCATGATCAAAACATAACATTGTCTAATATAAAATAATCAGTGATCTCAAGTTCAATAATCATTTTACACGATCTTAACGTGAGTCTTTTTATATACTCGTGTGATCTCTTTATATGAAATCCTCATGTGAGTTATTTTAGTGTATTTATTATTTAACAATCAACTGTATATTAGTTTCATGTATTCCTCATACTCAGCTCATGAGAATAATTGATTTTTTATATATATAAAAAAAATATAGTATATATTAGTCTCAACAACTTTAATTAATGTATCGTATTAATGCATGGGTATTAATCATAAATATTTAGAAAAAATACTTTGATGCAATGAAAATTCTTAATATTTTTTTCAATAACTTTATACTCACCCTAATCAATCATAAATTAATATCAAAGGTAAAAAAATACCTTTATTGTAAAATCTATATTTTTTATAATTAAACTCATTGCCACATCTAACCACGTGATGGACTAAAGGCAATGACATGCGTTAGCGTGGTTAGACTATTCGTGTCATAGAGATGATTGTTCGATTAGAAGGCATTGTGTGTCAGGTTAGAGGGCTGCTAGTGCATGTGAAGTTTAGAGAGAATTTATTTTTATTTTATTTTTATTTTTCTGTTCAGCTGGAAGATTTGAGCAAATAGTAGCCTCTGTTCAGCTGGAAGGGAAAAAATGTATTTATACTATAAAAGATTTGAGAAAATTATATTTGGGTATGTTCTTCTAGGATATTGAAAAACTCTAGCGTAGGACTCAGATATGGAATACCAAAGAATTACAACGAGTGAAGACCTAAATTAATTATCCTGAAAGAAATAAAAATTAATTCATAGTTCTTAACTAGAAGATTTTTAATTAGAGGAAGCTGGTATGGCCTCTATTTTAAGCAGGAAAACAAATAATCTAAGATTAACAAGAATCTGATTCATTTTACAAAGAACAAACAAGAGAATTTTTTTACACAAAGTCTTCTGGAAATGTGTGGCTATAAAATCTTTTAAATCCACTCAGTTTATAAATAATTTTAATCGCATACAATATCAGTATTTATCTGTCATTTGTCGCCTGTCAGTTTTCTATTTTATCAATAGTTCATGAATATTTCTACTTTATTTGAAATATTTATTGAATCCCCTGTTCAAGGATGTTACCGAGCTCAATAGCAAGATTGCACAACGCATCAACTAGCTCTGTCTGCAATTTTTGTTTCTATATCATGTGCTGTTTACTTATCCTGACTATTTCTGACAACATATCATGTGCTGCACTTGCCTTGTCTGTTCTGCGAAAAAGTTCATCGTTTTACTGTCTGCAACCATCTTTTATACAACTAAAACTGGATCAACTTAAGAGACAATTCTGGTTTGTCTTCTGGGACTTGCCTGCACTTGAAATGTGTAGAGATGATGATTAGTGGCATATATCACTTAGTCCAATCCTCAGATTGTCAACTCCAATATCGCCTGCTATCTGTGCAGAGCCACTATTTACCTGTTGCACAAGTCTATGCTATAAACTCTACCCATTTTCTTATGTTATGTAGTTTGTAAACAAATGTGTTCCCCTCTTACAGGTGCTCACATTGCTGACAATCTTGGCAAAACTCTAGTATCTGAACATCTTTTGGTTGGTGTCTTCCGCTGGCTTAAAGATTCTCTTCCGATCATTGCCTCGTGGGTCAAATGGCAAGCTGCTGTTGAATCTTGTGCATTTTCTATCCTGTATTTCTTTGATTCCCCTGTATTTCATTCTGGAATTGCTTTATGTTTCCTATCTGGTTTCATGTTTGCAGGTAATTGTAAGGAAACTTTTGGATGAGTTGGATAACAGTCGATATTAGAATTGTTTTTGTATCTGGATCGGTCCTCTAGTAAAGACTTTTCTTCCTACGGCAGCTCATCTATATCGTGTCCAGATAGCTCATATTATTCATAGCCTGTGACAGCAATCTCGAATTGAGGCACCCCAGATAGTTAACTTTCAATCAGACTTTGGAGGTCAAAAAGAATCACCATTAAGACCCTGCAAAGTTCAACATCACACTATTAAGGACCCTTGTAAAGGAAACTTTTTGTTGATTTTTTTTTATAATAAAAGATTTTGGTGAATCATATTTCAATCACCAGCGACGCAGTCCCTATTTCATAGGCAGTTCCTCATTGATTGATTGAAATTAAAAATTTATCCTGACTCATTAAGCATATTGCAGGAGTTAATTAGCAATGCCTGCAAGTCGGCAAATAATGCGGGAATTAATTACCAATGCCTGCAAGTCAGGAAATAATGCAGGAGTTAATTAGCAATGCCTGCAAGTCGGCAAATTTGCATGCAAGATCTTGAGGCACACGACAGTATTGTTATGGAAAGATAATAGAAACCCTAATCTTTCTTCAAAAAATATGTGATTGTGATTCACTTCCATAAATGGAATGCTAATCTCTCCTTGTATATACATATGGCTTGAAGCTATGTTATTGTGTGCTCATATTGGAACTAACTACAAGGTTGGAAACGCCATTAAAACCTAAGGTACTTTCTTAATTTTATTGCACTACTCTCCTCTTTTATACTTGAAAACAATAATTGCTTCTAAGAAGAAGATTATTTTTGTTTACCTTCTATTATATACTGTATGTCTCTTATCTTGTTTTTTTGCTAGCCTTTTACAGTGTTTGATCTTAATGTACATGTCCTTTACTTCTTTGAAACAGATGAAGAAACCACAGATTATGGTTTTAAGGCCAACTTGTTAATTTCTTATTAGGGTTTTTGTGTTATCTGTTTTGTTATGATCCCTTGCTTAGTGTCTTCAGTTTTCTACTAGTTAGGCAATGGAAGATCTATACATGGCTAGGTAAATAGAGCATATTGATGATAAACTCTTGTGTTGCTAGGTGAATAAAAACGGAAAAATGGGTCGTGGTAAGCTAACCATGGAACTCATACGCAATGAGAGATCTCGGATGATTACTTATCACAAAAGAAAGAAGGGTTTGACAAAGAAAGCTAGGGAATTCCAAATTCTCTGTGGTGTAGATGCATGTGTTATCATTTTGGGGCCAAAACTGAATAATCATCCTGTTGATGTCGAAACCTGGCCAACCGATCGCATTGAGGTCAGACGCATTATCAACAGGTTTAGGTCGGAAGGTACAGACCGAAAGAAAACACAAGATTTGTCTTATTTTTTTGAAGCTCGGAAGAAGAAACTGGATGATGAAATTGCTAAACTGCGCAAAGCCTGTATGGAAGCAAAGTTCCCTGCATGGGATAATCGTCTCAACTTGTTATCACTCGAGCAACTCAGGGTACTTGCAGGAGTTTTCGAATCTAAACTTGATGTTGCAAGAGGTTGGATATTGAAGCTAAAAGGCAACCCCTTTTTGATGGAAGATTCCAAGTCAGGGATTAATGCAGCTGGCTCCATTAGTGATAAATCAAGCTTTCTGGCTTCGAGTACTCTTGCTAATGCCTTACTTCCGAAGAATATTGAATTAGAGGCTCTAAACCACCAACCCTTTTCTTGTGCCAAACCAATAGATATGCCACTGGCTACATGCTACCCATCTCATCAGCTGCAACAGATGCTTCCATTCAATGTCAATCCTATCAATAGTCCCATGTTGATGATGATGAACCATGAAGATTTCGGTCAGTTTGGCGGCCTTTCTAGTAGTAGCACCATAAAATCCACAGTTCAATACAATTATGATCCAGCCACAGAGATGATAGGGAACATGATGTTCAACAATCCCAGCTGGGAACTCTCAGCAAGCTATCATGGTCCAAGCAGGCAACCGATTTTTCCCTACCGGCAGGGTCCAATGACGCAGAATGTTTCTTCTCAACTGTGCATCCCTCAGTTCTCTTATTTTTTTGATGTCAACGAGCTTGAGATGAACAGAACAGAAAACTTCGGATGAAAACAGATGCTTTTTGATTGAAACGTAGACACATGCATAAACAAAACGGGCACCTAATCACTGGTGATTTTGAATGTTTATGTTAGATGTGTTGTCTCCCAATCAATAAGCCTTTGAGAAGCAGTCTCAACGAATAAGTTTTTTTATAATATCAATTTCTATACAGCCCTTTATTATTCTTATTATTATTTTTCTTAAATTTTATTTGTTTTCTTTTCTGTCGTATGTCTTTAAAAAGGATTTCGAAGAATTTCCTGCGACAATACACAATTGCCGTGTTGTTTTTAATTTTTTTAAATATGCTCAGGTTAAAATTATCAAAATTAATGTTAACTTTTTTGTATATATTTTATAATTGAAGAGATAACTTTTTTGTTCTTATTTCAAATTATCTATATTGTTTTTATATATATTCCAATTGCTTTTGGTTTTTATCAAATTAAGAATCCAAAGCAAAAAAAAATATTTTTTGTTGAAGAAAAATATATTAATAAGGAAATGAGGAATTATACAACAATTTTTTTTTCAGTAGAGTTTAAATCACTATTTTTAAAAAAAAAAATGTTATATATGAAAAAAACCGAGAAATTCCTACATCACAAGATTATATATCTTGATATAAATCTTCATCTTAACATTCATACTCAATTATTGGTTAGCGTCAAAGCTTTATATATATATATAATTCTTAATTTATTTTATTAAATATTTCAAGTTCATAATTAAAGTTTTTCTATATATATATATATAAAAAAAATTAATCAGCATATGATTATTTATTGTAGTGAATCACAATTCACACAGTAAAATGTAAAAATCAATTGCAACAGCGCTAATCAATAAGTATTCTAAATTCATTATAATAAATAAATAAATATTTAAAATTAGATTAAATAACCTATAAATATATAAATAAGATTTTTAGTCTTTAATAAAATATATTTCACACTAGTTTTTGCACGCCTAGACTGAATTTCATTTTAAGCAAGTCAACCATCATGCATGAGTGCATTTGAAAAAGGAAAAGTAATTTTCTTTTGAAATTATATTTGAGAATATACTAGGCTATGTCTTCAATCATGAAATTTGTTGAAGACTGATGAAGGGGTAAGCAACCACCATGAAAACAAAGAAATAAAGAAAGGTGTACGTAAGGAAAAGGAGTAACTAACTTAACGTCAACAACAGGTTGGTAGAGAACCAAGTTGCCAAGTTGCAGTACTTGAAAAGAAAAGCAAAGAATCTTCTAAAGATTTTGCTAGAAACCCATGTCAATAAAACATTAATTAGTAAGATTAAGCAATGAAATTTAATTTGCAGTGAACCGACTAGCACTACTGTTCAAGAAGACAAGAAAATATCAACAATTACTGTAGATAGCATTCGGCAAGAAACTATGCATCGCTTGATCCAGAAGATGAGGCCTTACCTTCTTGCTTGGCTTCGCCGATCTCGATCTGGTACTACTTCACTTTCTTGATTTCCTGTAACAACGTGAACAATTCTCATGTCTTTTGAGCTCTTCCTCAATTACTGTGATCATGTGATTATGATTTGACCACTACCTCGTGATTTAATTAGTTAGTTCTTGAGACTTGATCTTTCTTGGAATTGATAATCTGTTGAAACCCTTTACTCAATTTTGCAGAATCTTTAATGGGGGTAGTACTCAAGTTTAGTATACTTCTTGAATTGGAGTTCTAGTGGTAGGTATCTAAGCTGAGAGTGAAAAGAAAAGGAAAAAATTAAGAAACGCTGTCTTAATGAGAATTGAAGCCAAGCTTTTCTCTCTAGTGTTGTTGCACTCTCTAATTTTACTGAATACAGTAAATAACCATCTTGACATGCTGGATCTTGTTGAACGGATTAGTATGGTAGATTGAATGGTATTGCTGTTGATTGTACATGTAATGTTGTTTTGGTTTGATTAAGATTTTTTGTTCTCTCTCCTAAATGTTGCTGTTGCAGGTCCAGCATCGTTAGTGAGGCGCTTGTCGTACAAAGACATGAAGAGGGCAACGGATGGTTTTCGCCGGATAATATATAGCAATACTCATGGGGCAGCCTACAGGGCTAGATTTCAAGATGGCGAGGTTGCGTTGGTGAAGGAAGTAAAAGACTTGAATCAAGGAAAGGACAAGTTTTTCAAGGAAGTTCAACTTTTGGGGCAGTTGCATCATCGCCACCTTCTTGCACTTAAAGGCTTTTCCATAGGATGTAAAAGGTTTGATGCCTGACTTTTGAATTAACTTTACTTCATATGTTTTATTTTTCAGAGAAAAGATTCCAGGGGACACTGCTTCAGTTTTCTTTAAAACACGGGCAAGATTTTAGAGTATATGGTCTGTTTGTTTATGTGACTCTGCACCAGTGCATGTGTGATCTGCGGAACACATTTGATGAACACCAAGCAGCAAACTATTTCCTGGTTCAGGGCAAAGAGATGGGCAGACATAGGTTTTAATCTTACCTAACAAAATTTTGAAGAGCATCACTGGTGCTTCACGTGATGATGTAGCCTTAAACTTGGCTACTTATGATCAAGTGATGTGTGAATTAGATTGAAGACTGAATCCAAACTTCAACTTGTAATGTTGGGGCAATGTACCTTTTTATCCTGGTCAAATGTGAATTTAAAGCTATTAAAAGAGTTTTTCTCAAAATATTTTGAGATTACTAGCTGGAAATTATCGGTTTATGTTTGTTCTAAAGCAAATCTGTTGTCATGGATTCGCTCTGCACTGGAGCAAAGACTGCTCTAATTTTTTACTTTGTGTATTAACACATGTTGCAGGTTGCTAGTGTTTGACAATATAGAAAATGGAAGCTTGAAGGAACATCTCAATGGTAATTTTCAGGGAAGAACTTGTTACTGATGCATGGTTGCAAACTTTAATTCTTAACAAGTCTTTGGCTCTTGGCAGATCCTCTTAAAACTCCCTTAAATTGGAATACAAGGTTACAAATAGCCATTGGTGTAGCAGCTGCATTGGTAAGTCATGAATCATGATATCATAGTTTCTGCATAATTTATGAATTAGGAGGATTGGGATCTGGCTTAACCTAAAAACGATGCTTCCCCAAAAACTTGATTATCAATCGTTTGCTAAGTAATTTGTGGAGTCAGCAACTGGATGTGTGAAATATTCCTAGCTTTTAGCCTAGAATCTACCTGGAATTGACCCTAGTTAGAAGCTTTGTACTCATGTTTATTCGATACTGCAGGAATATTTGCTTCTCTTCAGCAACCCACCAATATATCATGTTTCCATCAGCGCAAGTAATGTAATGCTAGATGAAAACTACACTGCAAAGGTACGTTTATGTTTCTTTTCTTTATCTTGATAGTATAGGAGTCCAATATAGTTCGAATTTCTTGTGTTTGAGTTGTGTTGGTTTCAAACTTGAGAGAAACTTAGCCAAAAAGATCGCCCCTTTTTTCATGACAGATCTCTGATGTCGGCCTTCTTAATTCCGTTGGAGATTATGTAACAATGCCTCATTCCTCGAATTCAGAAGGTTCTTTCCAACCATCATCCTCGCGAGGAATTCAGGATGCTTTCTTAGAATTACTCGTGACTGTTAATTCTTGTCTCACGTTGCAGATTGTATGGACCATGCATGTGGAAACTTAACTTTTCAGCTTGGTGTGCTAATCCTGGAGCTGATAACTGGTCAATCATCAGAAAAAGGAAGCACAGATTTAATCCAGTGGATCCAAGAGTCCCGTTTCCGCAGTTCGATTCAAAAGATGATTGATCCTGATCTAGGAAACAATTACGACTCCAGAGAGCTTAAAAATCTTCTAGCTGTAGCAAGATTGTGTATTAAATCTGGGGATAAGCCAAAATTCTCTATTCCCCAGATATTTAGGTATCTCCAGAAGGTAGAAAATACATGCGAGTAATGTCTGCACTCTCAGACACCTTTTAAATGAAATTATTTTATTGGTTGAAATCCAGAACCATTGTCTGCCTCTACTCTGTTTGTTCCTTTGAACCAGAGTTTCTTCTCCGAAAATATTAGATTCCACAGGATGGATATCAAGCAACACTCTCCTAAGGCTAAAAGATATTGGATTCCCTCATTGAATTCTGTTGCTCTACTAGAGGTATTCTTCTCATGGCAATTGAGGTAAATCCAGACCTTAAATTCAACACTTAACAGAAGCTGATTTGAAACAGAGCTCTGATTTTTACAGCCTATATGTATTCCATATGTGGTGAAAACTTGCGAATGCAATCTCTCCAATACTTCTGCACGAAAACTATATGGAACAACTAAGCACTTTTAACATTTATATTTCACTGTCAAGAGAAACATATTATGCCATAAGGAAGGCCGTTCCTGAAAATTTTTCGAAATCATCCATGTTTCACAAGTGAAGTACGAGTGTTGCCACCCAACAACGCTTCCAATCCAAAGTTACTGACAACCCTTTGGTTTCCTCCTCATTCCTACACTATTCAATTCAGTTATCTCACTGCTGAGCGCATTGGACCCTCTGACCACCATGAGGCATGCCCTCATCCTTATCATATGCTTCCTTGCGAGCCTGCTGCTTCCTTATCATTTCCTATTCAATGTTAACATCATGCAGTGTAGTCTCCTCACACTCATCCACCTCCATATCTGTCAACTGACTTAATGGCCTAAGCAGAATAGTCCCCATTGCTTTAACTTGATCAGGAGTCAAAGAATCAGGAAATCCACGGTGAAGTGGGTGTACAACTTCCCTTTCATGAATGGCCTTTGGTACATTGGCATACCCTCATCATTGATTGCCTTATATGAATCTGCATGTAGCATAAGCAAATGTCAGTTATACGGCGGGCATCAAGCAGAAAATTGACTGTGATTTCAGTTTATCCCATTCACATCACTTACCAGGTTTGACAACCTCCCCAGGGTTCGATTTTATAAAAAGCTGCCTGCCATCAAGATGTGTCAATGCAAACTTGAAGCCACAGAGAGCCTCAGTGAGCGACAGAGTATGTTCCACAAAAAGATCATCTCCCTTTCTTTTAAATTCTGGGTGTTCCTTCTGCTGAAGGACAACGACGATATCACCAGTGACTATCCGGATGCAAAACATCAAATATATTCATTCAGTCAATGATGCTCAAAATAACAGCACAGTCAAAATTAACAGTGAGGATATGCAACACAACGCTTCGTCAGCTTCACCAGGGAAGGTAATCTTCTGTCCATTCTGCATCCCTTTCTCCACTATAACTTCCAAAACCTTGTTCTCTGGAACATCCTTCTCCCCCTTGCACTGTGGGCAACGATCCTTATCTCTTATGGTCTCTCCCGATCCCTTGCATTCATTGCAAGGACGCTGCATCTGTTGAATCATTGAAGGCCCGAGTTGCCTTATCGAGACCTTCATGCCACTTCCTTGGCAGACACCGCACTTGATCGACCCTCCAGATTTCGATCCCTTTCTGTTATTCAACATGCATTGCAGCAAATCCCATGTCAAAAGCACCACGAATAGAGAACAAGTGCTTACACTCAAACATACTGAAATACTCACCCATTGCACATGGAGCAAATCACATTCCAGGTTAGAGAATGCTTCTTTGATGTTCCAAGGTACAGATCCTCCAATGACACCTTCAATGAATGAACCACATCCTCTCCCCCGTCGTCTCTGCCTCCTCCCTCGGCTACTCCCACCAAAGAAAGATTAAAAAGGGTCAAAAGGGTTGTTTTGGGCAGCACCGCCAGCACCCATTCCGTCCTTGAGTGTTTCTTCCCCATGGCGATCATAAATTTCGCGTTTTTCAGGCCAGCTCTTTAAACTGCAGTAATTTTCAATACAATCCATTATAATTCTATCTTTTATAATAATAAAAATAAAAGAAAGATGATAGTATACTGTACCTTGACAGGATCACCACCTTTATCAGGGTGGTTCTTGATGAATGATGGCAGCTTTCCGGTGAGCTTTCTTTAAATCATCTCGGCTGGCATTCTTTGACACCCCTAATATCTCATAGTACCTTGTGTTGTCACTCTTCTTTGGTGCTCTCCCAAACATCTCTCTCTTTGCCTTTTCTTTTACAATTTTACAGTGCCCTGTCTATCCCTCTCTCTCAATCTATGTGGGGAAGAAGAAGGGGAGGCTCTGGAGACGCAAAGAATATTATACATAGTTCCTGTTGTTGATGACGGTTATGATTTTGGGTGCTGTTTTTTTTAAGAGAAAGGCTCCAGAATCTCCATTGTTTCCCTGCACTCTATCCTCCAACGTATAATTCGCGCTTATTTGGGTGGTCCTACTCCTACCTCATCCCTTACCCAATCAAACCTTACCCTGAAGCATCCCTTATCTAAACTTCAGGCGTCTGACTAGATACTAACGTGACTTGAAGGCTCTATCTTTAAACCTCCATTATTAAAAAATTACAATTTATTTATTTTTAAAATTATAATTATAAAATATACGGCAATATCAAATATATACCTAGTCAATGTTTATTTTTTGAAAAGTGTTTTTGAGAAATCACTTTCTAAACTTTCGTGTGTTTGTTTGTTATTAGAAAAATTGATCAACGGAAAACACTTTCCAGTCAAAGAAAAATTTGGTTTGGTTTCCAGAAAAGTGTTTTCCTGCAAAATTTGAACGGAAAACACTTTCTGGAAATTTTGAAAAATTTAGAAATTTCATATTATTTGCTAATTATATCAAATTTGGTCCTCAAACTTTTGGTTGCTATATATATTTTGTTTTGAATATTTATTTTTCAATTTCATCTCTTAAAATTTAATTTTTATATTAACTTTGGTCCTCATTTTTATAATTGTTATTTGCT
>Ga0307507_10010676_pt1 | contig 11793 bp, 10 predicted proteins | sample 7_EM_MG_FD_207223 | JGI IMG/M metagenome (GOLD analysis project Ga0307507, IMG submission 207223) | Populus trichocarpa ectomycorrhiza microbial communities from riparian zone in the Pacific Northwest, United States - 7_EM | ecosystem: Host-associated > Plants > Roots > Unclassified | place...
TTCTTCGATGCTCGTCTGACGGGTGCGCCTATATAACACTGACATGTCACATGTCATTTCTGAAAACCTGGGATCCAATTTGTTATGAATAAATTTTGGGCTATTTTTTGTTTTTAGCATATTTTTTTAAAATATACTGGTAAAATAACATATTAAAAAATTAAAAAATAATAGAATTTGTGTATATCATGATTAAAAAATATGACTTTTATAGTTTGTTACCTAACAACACCCAATAAAAAATATTAAATAAAGTGAAGATAAAATAAAAAAAATAAAAATAAAAAATATGTTTTGAGATACACCAAAACTTCAATTACAACAATATTTATATCAAGAAATAAATATATAAATCATCCTCCATATGTAGACGGAAAATATATATTACAAATGTCTGAAATTTGGTTCAAGTAGAGTATAAATTACCTTTTTGGTTAAATTTTTCATGACGTATACACATTTAAATACACATTTAATTTTTGTTTCATACTTTCTTGATATTAAAAAAAAAAAAAAAACCTTTTGATCCCATCAACGGGCGAGGCGCGATGAGGTGAGTAGTTATAACTACATTTATGGTGAGGTTGTTTCCGATGAAAATTAATCTTCCTGATCTCGAGGAAGTACCTATCATAGGTCGTCCCATTGTCGAGGAGTAAATTCAAGAAACAACTCGGGAGATTAAAGAGAGGAAAAACAGACCCTTCGTATAACACAAACTATATACCATGTACTATGCCTTTGACGCACATTTATTCATTAAAAAATATATTAAATTGATATTTTTTAATATTTTTTAATAATTTTAACTTGTTTTTGTTAAAAATAAAAAATATAAAAAAATTATTTTAATTTATTTTTAAACGAAATATTATTTTAAAAAACATTCTGCCCCACGGCTCGAAGTTGGAAAAGACACCTTAATTTTTTCCCCTGCTTGTGCAGAAAATTCTCTCACCCCCTTCATTCTAATTCGATTAATTGACCCCAAAATCGACAGCAGAGGTTGAATTGACTGTTAACTTGCTGATATATATGGGATTTTAGAAATAAATCTAATGATTTCTGAAAGCATGCATAATTGAAAAAGAAACATGAATAATTAAGAGAAGTTTTGAAAACAGCATAAAAACCCCAAAAACCCATCAAGGATAGACTAGCTACAAATTTGCTCGAACTTGTGCTGTGAGCTTTCCTCTTCGGTGGATACCAACAGAGAGACGCCAGGCATCAAGAACGCGCTCGGGAAGCAAGCAAGCCAGCCACCATTGAATCGAGTGAGCCCAGTAGGGAGCACACCGTGCTTCATAGCCTACTCGACCAATCGCAGCCTTGGCGTAAGCTTCTGGTGACGGTATGAACAAGGATGACTTCTGAATCGAAGCTACTCTTGAAGTCATTTTTGTTGCAACATATAGCGGTACCTGCATGTGTAGGGAGCCTTGATAACATTAATTAGGTATATTCATCATGAAAATTACCTTCTTTTTTCCCATCCCACCATCAATATGTGATAAAACAAAGGTTTTTGATGAAATTAAGATGAAGGTATCAGTACCCATAACTTAGGGGGGAAACAAAATTTAAGGGAAACCTGCCCTCTGGGCTTCATAGTTTTTTCATTAAGCCACTAATTACTCATTAATGAATGTTTGATGTTGTGTTTTTTAATTTGAAACGGATTAAAATAATATATTTTTTAAATTTTAATATTTAACATATTAAAAATTATAAAAATATTTTAAAAAATATTAATTTAATATTTTTTTATATGATAAATAATTTATTTATAAAAAAACAAACAAAAACTACTATAATATCAAACAAGTATTTTAATAGTCAAAGTATATCATTTAATTTCTTCATCTACTCATTAATGTATGTTTGATAGCAAGATGTTTAGTGTTTTTTAAATTGAAAATATATTAAAATAATATATATTTAGATTTTATAATCAGTACATTAAAAATCATAAAAACATATAAAAAACATCAATTTAATATTTTTTTATGCAATAAATAATTTTTTTATATTTTTAAATAAAAGTTACAACAATATCAAATGAGTATCTTAGTAGTTGGAGTGACATTTAATTTCTTCATTCAGAAAATGCATGTAATGAAGTTATTACACTTTACATTGATTTACCAGAAAGACAAATATGGTAATAGAAAGTTATGGCGATGCACAGAGATGGAAGCTAAAATACCTGACACTGTACATGAATTCCACAGCGTTTGTATTCCACGTATAAACATCTTGATAATTGATCAATGTAACTGCAAGGACTCAGCAGCTCAAATAATATTAGTTAGGTCATTAATTATTAATAATTGAACGGCCCATTAAATTCTAATAAATCTAGTTTCTTTATCCATAAAAAAAATCTATCTATTTGACTTAGATTTTCATTATTAATATTTTTTTTTCAAAATATTTTTTTTATATCATAACTACTTAGAATATTTCTGGAATTTACATGCTGGGGAATATATATGTGAGTAATTATATAGACATATATATTTTTTCCAGTAAAAATAATTACATTATACATTTTTAAATTAAATAATAAACTAGACATTATAAACTTGCCATAAATATAATTACTTGGTATATATAATCATACTTCATTTGATTTAAGCAAATAATAAATCCACGTGAGAAAAAAATAAAAAAATACCAAGGATGGTAACCCATTTGATTTCAGCCAAGCACTTGATTTTAAGTAGCATTTAATTACTATATATATATATTCATATATTTTTTATTTTAAAATGATATAAATTTATTTTTAAATTATTATGTTTATTTTTCTATTTCTCTAATAAATATGTTTGTAGTTTTAGAGCATTAATTGAGCATTAATTAAGCACAATTTTAATTGTGTTCTTAATTGTATTATAATTGTGGGTGGTTGAAGTAAATTAATAATCTTTTTAATTAATACACTAACCTACCAAACCTCCAAATTTGGCCAACCTCAAAAGTACACCTAAAAGTCTTTTTTCTTTTTTATGTGCTGCCCTTAATTAACTATTTAGTCGCTTAATTAAACTTTAATTTTTTGTTATCTATAGGAGCTTGTTTTATACATTAATTCAAGGCTTCCCTTTTAAATCTCGTTTTTTTTCCCCTCCCCTTGAATGCTTATTATCAAAATCAAAAGACAGAATAGAAAAAATAAAATTTTGTGTTTAAAATTGAAAATCAGTACTGGAAAAAGAAGAGGGATTATCGATGCCTATGGCATATATGCTCACCCTTTAGTAGCAGCATAGATTGTGAAGAGAGGATGTGAAGGCATGGCACTAGCAGCTCCAGAGCCAATATTAATAATGGCACCTCTTTTCCTCTTGATCATCCCTGGCAAAACTGCTTTAGTAACCCTACTAGTGCCCACCAGATTTACTCGGACAATATCCATCCAAACTTTCTCATCCACCTCGTGGAAAAAACTGGCTGCAGGGTACGTGATTCCCAAGTTATTTATCAGCACACCAACATCTAGCCCCTCTGTGGCCTTCTCTATTATCGACCGGACACCAGCTGAGGCTTTGCTTGAAAAATCAAACACCACAGTCTTAATCTTGGTGCCTGGATGCTCTGCTTGGATTTCACTCGAGACTGTTTCGAGCTTGGTGGGGTTTCTACCGACTAATATTAGGTTTAGATCTTTTTGAGCTAGCTGGTGAGCAAAGGCTTTGCCTATGCCGTCTGTGGCTCCGGTGATTAGAGCCCACGAGCCATAGTCTTTGAGATTCTTTTTTGGTCTGAGAAACGTTGCATACACCCACTTGAGAAGAGAGGTTGAGGTTTTGAGGAAGGAGAGGAAACCAAGTGAAGAGACAAGAATAAGCCACATGGGCTGCGTTAGGAGGTGGTTGATGCATGCCGAGACCATTTTTTTTTTTTTTACTTTTCAAGAACTCCTGATGAGAGAGTGTGCATGTCTATATATTTCCTAAGAATTTAAACACGTATGAGGATTTTTGGCTGGTCCCTGGTATTGAAAGTGATGTATGAATTAGCGATGAACATTTAAGAATTATTGCATATGCTAAGTTATTTTGAGTAGAATATAATTTAAAATATCATAAAAATAAAATTATATTTCAATCTTTTTTTTTTCATAAAAGGACAAGATTTATAAACTATACATACATTACAAATCCTTTAAGTAAAAAGTTTATAATCTCTTTATTCTTAATATTTTTAGCATATATATTTTCAGAGTTTATTTCTTTAAAATAATATTGTATTTTCTCTCTCTATAAAGTTACTGACTTTACCATCGAAAATCTTCATGTCTATCAAATGACACCTTTTACAGATACCAGCTACAGGTCAACAGGCTTACAAGGCATCACCTTCTACTATTATATCTACCAGTCACCTTGATTTGCTAGACATCATTTATTATCAATTATTAATTTTCTGGATTTTTTTACATCTAATCACCACATACCTTAACTAAAAAGAATGAATTAAATTATTTAAATTAAAAAATTAAAAAATTATCTAATATATCAATTTTATTCTCAAACATCTTGAATTCTTCGTCACTACGCAAACTATCTAAAAATACTCCTTGATATCATCAAATAAAAGAAAACTATAATAGCTATACCGATATAATTGATATGTCAGTAACCCAAGTAGCTAAAACTATCTATTTACATTTTGTTGGGTTATTCAACATCCGTTGTGGAAGAGACCGATGGAGGTGTGAGGAAAAGCTTCACCTTGTAAACCAGCTTTTCAGAGGGAGATCGATGAGCTCAATACCAAAGCCTAGGTTTACCAATTCTGGACCACATTTTACAAGAGTGAGGGAAACTTCAACTTAGAAGCTAGTTTTTGAAGAGGAGATCTGCTGCTCGGAATCACCTAACACATTTTACATGATAAGTGTCTGATTTTGTGTTCAAGCAGATTTAGTAACAAGTAACAACGGATTCAAAATACATTTTACACGGTCCATCATGGACAGAATATGGTTAAACTAGAGAAAATTTGGACCAGTTTTTACGGTATCAGACTCAAGGCACAGGCAATAATTTTGTACGAGTTACCCTATATATTCAAAACAGGGCTGCAGATGAAGTCGTTAGGAGCTGTGGCTTTAATCCGCTGGCAAAGTAGTTTGCCCTCGTCTGGTGCCAGTTGATGGTGCTAAGTGAGCTCCATTTCTACATCTATTTCCATGGCAACGTGCAATAATCTAAACCTGCAACTACCAATTAATGTGCATGTGGCCACACCAGAAAGTGTGAATGATTCCTAGCCTAGCGTAGAAATCGTCCTGATTATCATTACAGCACCTATAGTCACGTAAATTTTCCTTTCCTTTCCTGAGATAAAGAAACCACTAATCAATCATTGTCACTCCCTAGAAGCAATTCCTTTATTGGCTTGAGGCTACCTAAATTTAAGTAGTTAATCCGTCACTAAATCCAGCCCCACTGTCTTGAATCTTTGATCCACATTCTCAGGCCACACCGATTCAGAGAGGCAAAGGGTTTCCTAGGAAACCTGAAGGTTCACTCGTGTTTGACGCAGCTCCACATTCTCTTTGGAATCTCTCGACAGCTAATAATCATTATTGCGGCGGTAGGTGTCTAATTGAATAGGTAGCTGAATGTAACGTCTTGGTCGAATATTCACTTGTCAAAGTTGACGAATCATCATTGTGGACATTGAAGAGGGAGTGTGTCTAGACAAGATCATAAATATAGAAGAGACGGATGGAAGAGAACCACAGTAAACAAATAAAGAGGACGGGGAAAGGTTAGAATCTGATGAGCTATATCTTGCTTCCATGATGTCACTGTTCAAATCTGATGCAAGTTCGGGCTTGAGCTGGCCCAAGTAATGCATTTTGACCTAATACAACCTTGAACGCTACAGTTAGAAGTATGATCCTTGCAATATGTGATGGATTCCTAATCTGTACAACTCGAGTGCATAAATTGATTTGCCACCTCAATATTAGCTCACCTACCCTAGTTGTCTTTTTGTGGGCATATGTGGATTCCGATCCATTTGCAGACCATTGATTATGACCACTCAGTATAATGCATCCTGGAACATATGCGAAGTGCACCAGTTTAAGCAATTTGTGTTCTTCGATCATTGTGTGTCCAAGTCACGATTATCACAGCCGAAGCCCTTTAAAACATGTTCTTGGTGGAATGGATCATCAGCACCACGCACTGAACTCAATCGAGGAGAGAAGTTCCACCCTGCCATCGATTCCTGCTCATGGCCATTGAATCTCATATTGGCCTCTTTGAACTTGATGAAAAACATGGATGACCAGTAATCCTTTACCAAGTTCTTCAAGAATTTAGAAAGGAAAAACAGTATACTTCAGATATGCTTCTATAGTGATATATATAAATAACATCTGTAGAAACAACAGTAAGCCACCTACCGTCTTCATCAGCTGCATCAGTTCATTTAGTGCATTATTAAACAAATCAGGGTGTGCCAAATTGGTGGTGGTCAGTATTTCTTGTCGTGTTCGATAAGATATGTTCACCTCCATTGATGCACCTGTATAATAACAGAATCAGGAAACCTATCAGATAACAGCACGCTCTGCATGCTTATGTGCACCACAAAGCCAATAAGCTTAGCAGAAATAGATTTTCCATTGGAGCAAAAATCTTTTAAGGCAATTCAAGTACAAATTTTAGCATGGCTATCCAGGTTTTCCTTACCACAGTAGACTGATTAAATAACAGGGAAGTTTTATCTTGATATTCCTTGGACTAAAATAAGGTTAACTGTACAATATTCCTGAGAATATTAATAGAGGCTAGGTGGCTATCACCTCTCCTGATGAATGGATCAGAGTCAGACTGATCACTGATGAGCTGGAAACCGTGTTTTATTTGCAATTGTAATCTGAATGTTATTTCTTTGTTCATCTCCAGATTAAATTTTGATTTTTCTCAACAGTTTTTGGTGGATTCCAAAGGAACACCATCTCTCAAAATCCCAGTTGATTTTTTGCTTCTCTAGCCGAGCTGTTCCCTTGCCACTACTCCTAAGAATTATTTCCTTTTCATTTTATTTTTTCTTTTTTACAAAAAAACCTAGATACATCATCGTGACACCAACTTTTTTTTTTAAAAAGACCACATATATTGGAACATCGGGTTAGAATGTGGACTCTTAATTGGGATTTTCTAGTTTCTGATTTGCAAACAAGGGAAATGTGCACTGATATGTGGATTGTTACTAGCAAAGGAGCACATACCGACATTCGATTCCCAGTTTTACTTATATGCAAGGATGTATGAACATGTCTAGAGCCAGCAAGCAGCGTGTAAAACACCATTTTTCATTTATTTGACTTCCTCAACTGCCCAATCAACAAAATTGGTTGAAATCATTGGCACCTCTAAACTAAGATATCCAAGAAGAGGCCATATCACCAAGTTGTTTTTGTTGGTGAAGATTGAGCGGAAATAATTAAGTTCCTGAATGCATGCAAATGAATGTAATAGATGAAACTTAGCACAAATTTCCTATATGCGTCACAAACCTGCAACAATATACTTCTCAATAATATGTCGTGCCATGTAGATCCTTCTTACAGGGTCATCTACAGGAATTTTATCATGTTCATGCACTTCATTATAGAAATGCACGCTCTCCCCCGCCAAGCAGCTGCAGTTAAGATGAAAAGTGAAAATATACAAAGTAAACTTTCAACTCGAGATTTTTTTTTTTTGCCAAAATAAATTCTATTTTTCTTCAAATTGCTTCAATAGTTGCAGAAAAACATTATTAGGGATGCAAAAGCTTTTGGGAATCAGAAATTTAAGTTAGCTCAAGAAATATTATGAAGCTTCTGGGAATTGAGAACTTAAGTTTGCACATGAAACAATCTCAGAAACTAAATTTTCTTGTTATAAATCTCTACATCTAAATCATTTCCCCAGAAAATGGTTTCACTAATTGATTAGGAAGCACAAAATACCTGTCAGCAAATGCCATAAAAGACTGGCGGAATCTTTTGTTGAGAAGAAGCTTGTCGAGTGGTTCGTTAGGATCTATGACCGGAACAGAATCTATTTGCAATAGCAGTCCACTATCAGGTATACCCAGAGCTTGACCCATTGTTTGAAATTCTAAAGGTTCTCTTTTCCTCAAGCTAATTTGTGAGAGCAAAGGCTGTGAACTTGATATAGAGAAGAAAAACAGAACCAGTACGCTTGCCTGTGGAGCATACCTGAGGAATGTTAGCAATACATATAAGCAGAAAACTAACTAATTGAATCAAATCAACCAGTGATGCCACCAGTAAGTAGAAATAGAGAAAGATCCAGACAACAGAAACATACTGTTATCAAAAGCAAAATTCTGGAGGCAACTTGGAGCCACCAGATGTCATCACGAGTTTCATTTGAAATATAAGCAGCAAACCATATCCCTGCAAGTAGAAAAGAGTAGAAATTAAAAGGAAAGACCATGGAGAGAGGTCAAACTGATCATCCATATACTGCTTTGACAAGCAGCTTACAATTAGTTGGTAATTTGACCAATATCTCAATGTCTTATTACCCTTTGGATTAATTGTTCAAGCAATTACTCAATCATTATCATATATGAATAACATATCAACTACTCAATTTTCAATTCTGGTTGAATTTTAGTGTGGTCCTTTCGTCCAGTATCTATTTATTTTTGTTAACATTATATGAAAGCCCTGTATAATCCATTCCAGATTTTATGTACTTGTTGCAGACCTAGACCTTCAACAGTAGCAGTCCCGTAAAAGAAACCAACGAATTTGTAGCTGCTTTTCAGTCCCATGACTAAGCCAAGCGGACAACCCAAAAACATGCAGGTCCTACACATTAATCTTGAATTAGATTCAGGCCACTATCACATGGACCACAACAAGGAATCTAAGTGCAACTGTAAAGTTTTATATTGTTGCATCTACTAGACACAATAGATCTTGAGATTTGAACAATAGAGCTTTTTAAACAAATAGATTCTAACACCATGTTGGTTTTAATAAATTTCTCTAGAAAGTTTATGACCCTTGGTAAAGAGCCAGTGATGCCTATGAGAGCTAACACAAGCAAACTTGAAAATATAACTTTTGGGGTGTACAGTGGCCTTCCCAAGGAAGCAAGACAAAGCTAAATGAGCTTATGGTATATCAACCCATGAAATACCATAGGTGGATTTGGTTCCTTGGAAAACAGATAAAACATAAAGATCATGACCAAGCTTAATCATGTCAAAATATTGTCCATCATCAAATGACTTCTCATTTCCACCAGGCGATTGGTCCTCGGATTATGGGACTTCTTGCCTTATGCAGGGAGAAATGAAAGTTTGTAGAGAAAGAAATCCCAATTACAGTGCACTACATAGACCTAAGAGTCTCAGACAAAAGTCTTACCAATAGATAAAGACGAAACAAGTATCCCCTGCCATAAGTCTTTGAGTTCATTAAACCTGAACTCTATATGCCGAATTGCCCATGTGAATCCAACCAGAGCAGCAACATATATTGTGTGAAGGCACACAACTGGAACGATCCAATGAGTCCCCATGTGGCACCGATCATTCAAAGGTCTCTTCACATGGACGACTACAAATAACAAGACAGCCTTCTTGTAAGAAAAAAGAAATTGCAGCAGAGGGTATACAGTAGAACAATCAATGACCTCATTTGGAAATGTACTGCTCTTAGAGGGAAAACAAATGCCACTTAAATCTCTTTGCAGTAAGTTGAACTTGACAAATTGGACTTTCAAATATGTAATATGATCCATGTTCAAGGAACACTTACATGCAGCTCCGGCAACCCATGGCAAGAGAATCAGAGGAAGAAAAAAATAAGATCTAATTGGTGGTAATTGCCTCCTGCAATATCAATACCAAATAATTATAGAATAGGGAAAACAACTAAATGCCACAGGGATTAAGAAATATAATCTGAAAAATGAAACAAGTCCACTGTCCCACTTAAAAGAACAGTGCCACCAATAATGCTATAAGGACAGTGGAAATCTGCAGATTATAAGAGAGTGAACTAGTTGCCAAATGGTTAGATCAATTAGGTGTAGCTAGATGGCTATCGATGGATGGTTCACAAAGTCCACCGCTCCAATTTCAATTAGTACATTTGCGCTTTGGACTTACTTGACAAATATATGATGCAGTTGGAAAGCTTGGGCTATTCGGCAACTCAGTAGCAAACCAAATCCAAGAGGACCTTCAATCCAAACTGAAAGCAGAAGATATTTCAGAGAATCTTGTTTGTATTAAGAAATATGCATTCACTCAAAAAAGCAGATGTGAATGACAAAGTGAGGAAACAGCATGACTGTTGTTAATAGAATCATAAGAAGGGGGCAACCTGCCCAAACATAGCAAGACTGCCACCAGTGACTCTTTTCAAATTTCAGGAAATTGATAGACATCTGCGTAAAAGGAGAAAAACAGCTTAATATGGGTTGCAATGCTAAAATGCCCATAAAACAGACTTCACTGAATGAAAGCGCTGAAAACATAAAAGAAACATATGAAAATCTGTAGCCTACCACAATTGATAACAAAAGGTTAAAGCTGCCAAACACTTGAATAACTGGAATCCAGAAGCCACTGCCATTAGTACGAGGGATCTTGTGGATCAAAAAGGGAAAAAGTAACCTTGAAAGAAGCCTGGAAATAATTATGAAGGGGAAAAAAAACACTCAGTAAAGGAAACAAAACCATTATCATGACCCACAACATTCTTGACGTTAATCTGGCACGGTTGATCATATCTCTAATCACCCGGTAGAAACCATACTGTTAGTGATGAAGTACTCCCTCATTAATCGTATTGATTCACTAATTACCAATCAGTAATAATACTCTATGTAATCTCTAATTGATTCAAAGTGGCAACTGGGGAGATAGGGTAAAATCCTGGCATCCTTCCTGTTATCAAACTCTATTTCATTGAGGCAAAGCATCAAACAGGTGAGAATCACAAAAAAGAAACCCCATATTCAAAAAAACAGACAAGAGACAAAATTATCAACTTTTGTAAATAATTTGGAGTACAATGATAACAAAATTATACCGTCCAAAACCATATCAAATAATAATGAAAACAGAAGGAAGAATCAATTAATATATAGAGAATATAAAGAAAGAAAGAAAGAAAGAAAGAAGGAGAAGGTGTAATGGGTACTAACAAGAAGAAGGCGAGGATGGCTATGGAAATAGCTATGTAATCGGAGGGGCAACCTCCTTGCACAGCACAGCTTCGACTCCCATTAACTCCTTCTTTCATCATTTGCTTTTGTTTTTTCAGATTCAATTACACAGACAGACAAATCTCAATCTTTCTTGGGATTTTAGGAGTAAACCTTTTTACTTGCTCTCCTGTTTTTGACTCGTCGACCTTAAAACTTTCAAAAGGCCGCTGTTCTAGTTTGACCTTTTTTTAAATTAATTATACTACAAAAATTCTCCATTTCTCACGTCTTGGTTTGAACTTTGAAGCTTTCATAGTTCCTTTTCTCTTAATTTTGTATTAATTTGCTTTCTCATTTTTATTTGTACTCAATCTTCTATTTATTTTTAAATTTATCTTTACTTAGTTCTTGTTTATTTAATGAATGGTACGTTGTTCGTTGTTCATTGTTCATAAATCTTATTTTTATAGTTTCTCATTATAGAAAGTATAAATATAAAAAGAAAAAAAAAATATTTGGTTAAAAAAAATATAAAGTAAATTTATTAATTTATTTTTAAATAAAAAAAATACTT
>Ga0307507_10010677_pt1 | contig 11791 bp, 9 predicted proteins | sample 7_EM_MG_FD_207223 | JGI IMG/M metagenome (GOLD analysis project Ga0307507, IMG submission 207223) | Populus trichocarpa ectomycorrhiza microbial communities from riparian zone in the Pacific Northwest, United States - 7_EM | ecosystem: Host-associated > Plants > Roots > Unclassified | place...
GAATCTGTAAAAAAAAAAAGTCCTGGTACCCAGTATTTTCATCAAGCACCCTTGCTCAAGCAGCTCTCCGAATCCACTACCCTCTCTGTTACGAAATCCGCGCACCCTCACGCCCCATCGACTACTCAGTTTTCAACCGTGTTGGGAGGCGTTACGCTGCTCTTAAATCCGGACTTCCTCAGCAAGAGCTTCGCATCCCAATTACAAAAACCCGCAGAAATGAATGCGTCTGGACATTTTCTGAGAATCTCATTGTCGCCCAAGTTAGACATCATCCAGTTATTCAGCTAGCATTAGTTTACCTAGACACTTCCGGAGGTACAAGACGCATACGCAATGGGAAGGTGACTGTCCCTGCAAAAGGGGAGACGTCAGTCGCTGTCAAGGTTTGCTTTACCCCTTCCTCTCAATCTAAGGTGATATGTCACCTTACTGACAGTCTCCGAGGTTTGCCGAGATATCCTAGCAGTTGAAAGAGCTGAAGAACGAGTGACAAACCCAGCTCGCTCCAATTGGGTTGCCGTTGTCAACTTTTTCAGGCTCTCGCTCGAAGGGGAAGATGCAATCGCAGCCACACAAGTAGCCACCATCAATACCTTCGAATTCAGATATATTGACTACTCCCACCAAATCACGAGTGATCACTCCGGAAAATATTATGCTGCATACTCGAGGGCAGAAGCCTCCCGTAGTGGTGGCATGCTTTGTGTCTGGGATATCGAGACTGGCAGAATGGTTCGGCGTCTCCCAGCTGCATCCCTAGCCGGAATAGTCATGATTACAGACGTGGTTGTCGTTGCAAAGCATGGATCGGAGGGCCAACAACACGTAGTAGTTGCTGGAAATGACAAGCGTAATAACAACGCAAACCGCTGGGGAAGATTCCCAGGGGAGTGGGGCTATCTCTCCAGCTTCAAAGCCTTCCCCATCGAGGATGATTCAGCGGAAGCGGAATGGAATGGGTTCGTCGGAAGAACCAAAGCAGCAGCCCCCCGTGAATCGAACATCCTGGCTACTACATTCAAGGTACCTCGCTTCCCTCACGGCATTTCGCCAGTCGACGCTCTTAATACCCCCGGATACGAAAGCGAAGACGTTGGACTTGCTCTCTGGGAGATAGAAGACAGATCAGGAAAAGCAACTTCTTACTACCACAAACTATCCCCCGAGACCTATCCGAAGCCAACTGCAAATGCCTCGCTAACCGCAGACTTGGAATACCGACTGCCGGAAAAATCCCCCGCCTCCGGCCTTCCCGCACCTTTCACAGTCAAGGGCCGGGCCGGCCTATCATTTACCATGGATTTCACCGGCCGCAATGAAGACTTTGAAGGTACCCGTCTGATGCTCTATCAGCTCCGTATACAAGGTTTCTATCCATCAGATATACCAGGCGTTATGGAGCGAGATTGGGAGTCGTGCTTAAAAATCGGTGGTGCCACTGGGCAGACGAGAGGGTTTTACTCGGCAAACAGAAACGTTTCGTACACTAATATGCTGCCCACAATGGAGGTTATTGAGGACGAGATGGCGATCGCTTTTCTCGAGCTGACACAGGACGGGATGGATCTTGTTGTTGCGATTTGGGATGAGCCTTATGAAGGGAAGGTTTTAGGCGGGGCTGTACTGTGATACCGGAAGTTTCAATATTTAAATATTGGATACACAGCGGGAGGCAAAAACACGTTGACATTTGAATAGCTGCCACGAGATGTATTAAGGTTTGCCAAAATGTCAACTATTTTTGCCTCCCGCGTCCTCAAGCACATGGTTAGAGTAAATGATCTCCAGAGAAAATGAACAATATCATGAACCATCACTCGTAAATCATCTTATTCCCCTTTTTCGTTTTTGTTGCAAGACACTATCCACCTAGACCGAGCCATAATACAAGCATGATACAAGAATTCTATGGCACCAATACCTGTAAAACCTCCCTACAAGTACCGTCGAATTCATTTTCCTTGCTTCCCCTCCCCATACAAACACAATTGTTAAGCTAACAGCAAGAGCTAATTGATTCATTAGTTTTATATGAACTTTTGTGTAAACCTGCTAAGTTACAAGTTAGAGCTTGGAGAGGTGGTAATAGATTCAATTCTTGAATTTATTAGTGAACTGTTGGTAAACGGCTCTGTATGGGCATGCAATCACACATAAAACCTAGACGAAAAAGTTAGTTCTTACTATGCTTTATTATGGCATTTGTGATCGACCTCCTCGCTATCACATCTTTACTCATACAGTCTGCGACTATGACAAGACAGGAAACCAAAACTTGGCGCGGACCCACGAGTATCTTGGCATGAGACAAAAGAAATCCGATCGGCAATCTAGCGAAATTACTGTAGATCCTCATGAATCCCAACAGAATACGGCAACCATAGATTTCGCAGCTAAACCCGAATCCCCCTAAATCCACTTTTTGCCGTACTCCTCCTGGGTTTACAAATTACTTACCCTACGCTGCCAATAATAATAATAATATTTTCATTAAAGTCCATAAAGTCATTCGTAGCTACTACAAGAAAATCCTAGCATGCATCCTAAGGATGGATGGCCTAGAAAACCCAAATAACGAAAGAAAACTTCACCCCCCAAATTTCGAACAAAAAAAGGATGACCGGTATCATAACTTCAAAACCCTAAACCGGCCTAAAATGAAAAGGAAAAAACCCCATCCTTACCCCGCCAGACCAAGAGATCTCCCCTAATACAGTACTAGTATATTGAGTCCACCACCTGTCTAGGGATAGTACTATTGGGACACTACAGTCTAGTATTTTCAAGGACGCGATCGAGAAAACGATGACTCGGGACCTCTCGTGGGCGATTGAGTCCTTGGGGGCTTGTGGATTGATTCGGGGGTACTGTGCTTAGGGAGTACGAAGAAGTACTGTAGAGTTTCCTTTGCTGAGAGGGAAACGGAGTGTTGATAACACTTCTTTTGATGGTTGATTCTGTCCTCTGAATTCCACTCCCGTGGGTGTTTTGCAACTGACCATTGAAACCGGTTTGCTCTGGCTATTGCATGTTGGAGAGCTAGGACCCCCCAGGAGTCCTTACTAACTGATTTACCGTACCTCATAACTGCCCTCCCATTAGTTTTGGTACAGTCGTGGTACGAGTCGGCTTGTGGTGGGGCAAGGAAAGTTTAGCACCTAGATCAACAATGTGCTGACAAGATCCTAAGACATTGTCTTGTCTCACTATAACGAGCACTTAAGTCTCACAAGGATCACTAGAGGCCTCCATTCTTCATCGGTGCCCGGCTAAAATAGTTCCCGTACTCACGCGCAGTTGCAGATGTTTCTAGTCATCATCTGCTTTCCCCGGGATTTCTGACAGCGCCGTGTTCCTCCGGAGTGCCGCATGTCTGGTATTGTGCTGTCCGTTTCTCAGCCAGTGCCGATAGATCTTGAGTTTCCTCACAGCAAGAAACTCCTGCAGTCCTCTGATACAATCCTACTCTTGCTCTATTGGCCGCACCTTCGGAAGATTGCTATTCGCCTTGCTTTCTGGCCGAGGGGAAGCCATGATACCAATGCGTATTCCGAGCATCCGAACGCCCCTGTGACACCAGGGCGCCTCAAGCCCCCCAGTGGGTCCCCAAGTGCTTCTAGATGGCAGAACAAAAAAACTGTTATTAGTGGTCCGGAAATACCCGAGTAAGAGTGCTCGAGTGCATCAAATTATCACATAGCCCACGATCACGCCTATGACAATCCAGGCCTCGTTATCCTACCGGTATCTACAAAACACGTTCTTCTAGCACAAATTTTCCCAAAATCAGCTTCATTTCGCCTGGGAGGGCTGAGGTTTTTTTCGTTCAGAGGCTCAGAGCTGAATCTTCCAACCCAAACGTTTAGCACAGCATCGAAAAGGACCAATGCAGAATACAACTCCCAAACCGGAAAGGCAACAGCCCACAATACCCGGCCAGCTGTCAGTTCATCTGAGCCTCTCACACCATAATAAGCTTCTTTTGCTCAAGAAACCCTCAGGTGTGACCGCCACTTCCTTCCCGCGAGATGAAAAAGAAAAAAAAAAGAAAAAACATCTCAACCTCGCGTCCCTTGATGTCTTCTGGCTTACCTCATCCAGCGATCGCGATTCAGAGACAGTGAGGATAAACCATGCGAAACCCAATTCGAGCCGTTAAACTAAGGTTATGGAGAACCAAGCCTTGCATATGCAAGTTATTTCTGGGGGCGGCAGGGTTAGCTCCAATGAGAGTTTTATGTCATATTTGCAAGCCTCGAAGTCTCAACATACCGTATCACATCATTCGCGGTGCCGGTTCGGCATTTTGTCTGCTTGCTATGGACTGTTGGTTGTACGGTACTAGTACCGTACACTTGTACGAGTACTTTCATCGACAACAGGATGGTCCGAGAGTTCTCAAGAGGGAAAGAATCAAAGATGAATTGAAAGATGACTGGGACAATTCACCAGGCGGTACAGGAATATGCTGGAAAGAGGCTTTTATGATGGTGATCGAGTTATTAATAGTAACCGTCCCGAATTCGATACAGTGGAGTGTGGAATATGCCTCCTCCACGCGTGGTTCGTTCTGCTGGCGGGCACCATGACTTGGGTGTGGGTCTTTCTTCCTGACGTACTCGTAGGGAGCACAGCATCTGGCAAAAGCAATGTAAACAATGCACTACTCGAGTATTCCTCGCTGGGAACCTATGATATGTGCTTAAGATCTCCACCAAAAGTAGTCTGGTCGGGAGAGCTCTTGGTGTGAGGTCACTACCGCAGCAGGAAACATCTGCACGATCTCCACATTTGAAATATTCCTAATCTCGGAGTATTCCGTGGAGCTAAAAAGCGACAAATACAAATCAAGGGATTCTTTTCACTGGTGCCGGCCTTTTATGCTGGTAGCGTTACGGCCTGCCGTTTCTACGGTTTTTGAGGGACCCCATTGTTGGTTCGTCTCGTGGCTGAAATATTCTCTGTACTGTGACTTTGCTCTCTCGAGCATTGTTGTGATGCCTCAGCAGGTGAATTACTGGTAGCTGGCCGCCCTTATATGTCTGCTTGTGCAAACTATCCTCGCTGTCGGTAGAAGGAGGGCATCGTGCATGACCAGAGGGATTACCGTACAGTACACTCAAGCAGGTTTTATCGCCTGCAATTCTACAGGTCCAAGACTCTTGAAGTGATGTGGGTTTGTGGTTTAAGTTACTGATCGCCACTTGCTAAACAACATGGGTACAGCACTGTCGGGTATAATACCCTACTAGTCGTGCATTTTGCACTTCATCCAGCCTCCGAAATCTAATAAACTATTCCAATTTGGTAAAAATCCCCCCAACCAACAACAACCAAAGATACACTCCATCCCAAACGTGGTTATCATACTTTCGCCAGTTCGAATACTAACTGCACCCCAATCCAACTACAAGCGCAAGGGAGGTTGCACAGAAAGGAAAACCATACCGATTACTGATTTTTTACTTTTTTTTTTATCTTTTTTTTTTCGCTTTGCCTGAACGAACAAAGAGGTCGCTGTGCTGTTCTTGTAAGTGCTTTTACACTCCTAAGCGAACCTTTACTTGGCGTTACCCTAGGGATTGGGTAGAGAGGCTGGGGCGGGAAAGAGAATGCCGCAAGTGCATGGGGGGCTTCCTACGGGCATGCCTGTATTGCACTGCGCAAGGATCTGCACGGCATCATTGGGATTACTCGTATTGGACTGCCAGCTAGGCATGATGACAAGATATAAAGCATACAGTCTTTCAGCATTTTCCAGCTCTCCACCATCAAGCCTTTCTCTCTCCTACAGCACATTCTGCTTCTAGCCTCCAATTCATCCTAGAACAAATAAAAGCTTTATAGCAACTAGCAGAATGAAGTTCCTTTCCCTAGCCCTCCTAGCAACACCGGCCCTCACTCAATCCCTCAAACAGGCCCTTGACGCTGCCTCACCGCTAGGAAAGCAGTTCGCAGCGGGAATCGCTGGTGACCAAAAGGCCCAAGATGCCCTCGTTCCAGCAGGCAAGAGCCAAGTGACCCTCTTCCTGCCAACAGACAAAGCCCTGGAAGACCACCGCAGCAACGCCCCGCGCCCGGGACAAAAGTCAAGACGAGCTTTGCAGCCAGACGAGTATGCTATTGCAGCATACTCTAGCGCTGACGGCAAGCAGGACCTGAATGCCCTAGCACAAGATGGAGTCTTCAAAACCCAGAATGTGGATCCAACTAGTGGGAAGGCGAACGACCTGGTTGCCCAGGGGGGAGGTGGGAAGCTAAAGTTGATGGCGAGGACCAACACAACCACTCCTCCTAATATAGCGGTGTTCGGAGGATTGGGTGCAAAGGCGACAATTGTTGCTGGGGATTTTGTGTTTGATCAGGGTGTTATTCACTTTGTTGATACGTATGTATTCCTCCTCTCCTGCGGATATCCTCCAAACTAACAAAATTCCTTAGGGTCATGGATGTCCCCCAACGCTGCTCGTTCACCATCAACAGTCTCGGTTATAGCAACTTCCAGGCTGCCCTTGCAGCGGCCGGCCTGTCAGCTGCAATTGATCAATCGACCACAACGGTCTTCGCCTACGCCAACGACGTATTCACTAGCGCAGCGAACCAGAGTGCGAAAACGCTCCAGCAACACATTGTCCCCAATTTTATCGCTTACACGCCTTCATTGGTTGGTGTCACGACTTTGACCACCGCTGCAAATACCACGCTCAAAGTAAGCCGAAGGGGTGGGCAGTACTTTATCAATGAATCGCCGATTGTGAAGTCTAATGTTATTTGCAATAACGGGGTTGTACATACTTTGGGCAAGGTATGATACACATTTTCTCACCTTCTCCCTCTTTCTTTCCCCCTCGAATTTTTCCCCCAACGGTAGAGAGAATGAAGCAGAGCACTAATTGTTTGAAAATAGTTACTCACCGACCAGGGAGTAACCACCTTCACTCCTGGTTCCGACGCTGCGAGCAGTCGTGTCAACCAGATTACCATCGTAGGGGCACTGTTTTTGGCAGCATGGAACTATCTTGTTTAATTAATCCCGGGACCGTCCTCCCTCCCGCCAAGATTTTTTCATTTCACTTTTCTTCCTCCTCTTTTCCCTAGCTGTTTTTCGTTGTCCTTTTCTCATTGAATTCGGGTTTTCTATTCTATTGCTTATTTTCTCATCTTGGGTCATACGAATGCATGAAATGATGGCTGTAATGGATCTATGATAATGCGTTGGAAATGGAGGAATGGAGAACAGTTTGTAAAATAGCCTCTGTGACTCTAGCTGAACGTTTTTTTTTTTTTCCCTTCGGGAGAGATGAATGGCTAGTGGGGGATAATAGCGAATTGAAGTAGTGGTAAATTTTTTTTTTTTTTTAAGTTGCTGTTCAAATGTTACGCGGGAGCGGTCCGGGAGGCTATTGGAGTTTCCTAAAAAAAGAAAAACCGAGCTTAGGCCTCCACGTAGAGGGAATTTAAAAAACGTGTTGTGGTGGGAAATAATGCAGCCATGGCGTTCAGCTTCTTCTTCCAGCCGAGACTGCCTACCGGTGCCGGTTTACCATGCGATCGATTTTTTTCAAGTATAATATCATAATAATATTATCATGTCCAGAATGAGAAAAAGTAAATGATCCAGTGACGGTCCGACCAATGCCTCCCCCAGGCACCTAATTTCGTGGGAAATACCCCTGACCCTCCACTTGCACTTCAGCTAGCCAACTCACCTTCCGATTACCCTGAAAATCGCCGAGTGCTAGCATACGGTAGTACTCCACAGTATCGTACGGTACTACCGTGGAGCACCACCAACCTTGTAATCGGTGCAGTACTTGGCGTGTGCGCCGGGGTTGGTCTATCAAGATCTACCGGCATAATTCGTTGAAAAAAGTGTATGTGTAATGGGAAATGGGCGTCCAGAAGACCGCCACTCTTGGCGGACTTTTGCTTTTGCTAATTAACTTATGCTTGTGCAGTATCGTAAGTTACGATAAGGGAAGAGGTCAGTCAAATATCGGTACAAGTGCTCGCCCCAGTGGGTATGGTGACGCGTGGTTCCCGCGCTCTGGGCAGTTGAGAGGCTAAAGGGACTTTAACAGGCTTAGCTTCCACATGCGGTGCTGGATATGTGCTGTGTGACATGTGGCTTGGAAGCGCAAGGCGGAGTTTGCTGCAACTTGGGGGCTTATGATGGGGCGGGATTGGGGATGTGTTGGGGGCTGAGGTGGGTAGGTAGGGTATCGGTAGGGCATGTTAACGTGGAGGATATTTCTCCTGCTTGCTGATTCTTTTCAATATCTTGGGTAATGTGCTTGAAGTCCTAGCGAGTGATGTCGAATGATGCCACAGGGATACAAGTATCTCATCACCTCGAGATAATAAATACAATTCAAAGCCATCTACTGTAGTATTCATGAGATTGTAGTACCGTCGTGGGACGTTTGTTCCTTTTTCATCGTGAAGTTTATGGCCGATACTGTATAGGGAACGGGGTCTCTAAGAGCGGAACTACTACTCTATCATTTCTTTCCTAGCTCCTTGTCTTTCAGATGCAGGGGGGGCGAAGTGAGGTTTGTTTATCCTATCAGCTTCTATTCATTGTTTTCTTTCTTTCTTCGTGATTTCTTTTGGGTACGCTTTGTTTAGCGAGACTCGACACTGAAGGGCTATGGGTGAAGGGAAAGGTGTGTAGGGTACTGTAGGTGGATAATTAATCCCCGGGAGGGGGCTGCTTGGCCGGGTGGCCCCGGTTTTTGGCAATGTCGTTTTATTGCTAGTTGCAGTCGGGTGCGCGTGTGTGCTCCGGGCGGTCCCGACACATGGTGGATGCTCGGCTAAAGTCATTGTTATGCTTGAAAAGGTATGGTGTTCCTGGATATTCTCCCTTGGGTTGTCAGGGGCACCGGTGCTGTTTGGTTGTGCTTGCCTCAGGTTTTGGCTAAAGTCGTGCTGACTCTGGGCAATGCTTATATCGCAAAAGCTCATCGGGTTTGGCTAGGTGGCCTCAGCAAGAGATAAGCTTGTTACTCCCAGGGATAGGTACAGTATTGTGGGAATTCGATTATTGTCTCTTGTTAGGTTAGTGACTAAGTTAGTCAGCTTGGGAGCTCTCACAGATTTCGATACCTAATTGTGTGCGGCCACTGCTTCCAAATTTTCAATAGCCCCCCACTATCTTGTGGCCCAGTATCTCTCGCTTACTCTTCGTCTAATATTTAGTCGTAATACAGGTAGCCATTTTCTAAGCGGGATCTTAGAGCTCATAGCAACTACCGCGACTTCTATTCTTTGACGACAACTAAAATACTAGTAACCCTATAGGAGGTATCCGTAAGATAGTATGGGCACAATATCTCGGCTTCTGTTCTCTTTCTCTTTCTACTTCTCTTCTCTTCTCCATATTTATGCCTCAACCCCACGAGATGCCTAGAATTTAATACTCAATGGTTGCCGTCAATTGGGTAAGAGGGCGCTGCTACATGGTCAAGTAGATATGAAAGAATTCACTGGGGTTTCTCTCTTAGCTCTCGGAACATTCTTTGTCTCCTGACGGAACCAAGGCAAATTGTTTCCTGAAACGATGACAAATTCAGCAAGCACTCAACCACTTCCAACCTCCGAACAGGCACTCGCTAGCTATATGATCACTGTTGCCAATGGCTCTTACTCTAATACCACCCCAGCACCTCTCAAGACGCCAGTCTTCGTAACTTGCAAAATGTCGTTGCGCGATTATTTCTGCTCGCCAGACAGTGGGGCCCTGGGATGCCGGCAAGTCAACCGAAGCCCAAGGCTACCGTGACTCACGATTCCTCCCCATTCCAGCCCAGCAGTGCCACCAACCCAGAACCAGTAAGAAAAGCACCCAAAGAGGACTAGAGAGCTAGCTCTAGCACATTCTAATACTAAGCTTGCATGTTCTCCGGAACCGCTCGAGAATATTCCGATTAGGGAGGGGCTATGCGCGATAAGTAGCCTGCCGGGTCTGGGTTCACATCTCGTCACTCGCAGGAATGATTTTTTTGTGCCCGCAAGATTGGATTTGTTGGTGACCCAGGCTTGCTGAGACAAATAAACAAGCAATCCAAACAAGAAAGAAACTGATCCAATAATACCGCACTACCTAAACAGCCGGGTGTCTACTAAGGTGGAAATATAAATATATAAGCTTCAATAGACTAGATCTTCCCCCCGTCCAACAAAACTTTCCTGACAGAGAAAAAAGCAGGAAAAGAAAGAAATTTAGGAAAAGTCACTCTTGCTACTCTTACTACTAACCCCCCTACCATTCCCTTACAGCATTATCTCCCTCTCCTCCACTAGCCTAAAACCCTCTTAGCCTCACTAGTTATCCTAACAGCCCAGTCAGCTCCAGACACCTTCTATGGCACCAATACCGCGCGGCTACTCTTCAATAGCCACTCCTCCAACGACGGCATAGGGGCGCGCACGGCTTAGGACATCCCTACCACCGCCACCACCACTTTCGAATCTTCAATGTGCTCCACCCAGTTAACACCCCAGCCTTGCCCGGCGACGGGTACCAATGGTGTCATGAACAGCAGGGAACTGAGGTGTTCACTCTAGCCAGCGAAGTCCAAGAGGGACCCAGTTGGAGCCTGTGAAGGTGGACTTGAACGGAGGTGGTGCGCCTGTCGAAGAGGTTGGCATGCCCCGTGCCCTTTCGAGTACTAGGGTAGAGTTTGATCACGGGTGGAGCAGGGAGTTTAATTGGTTTGGCGGGGTTTCTCCCTTACTCATCTCTGGGCTATGGAGGGTGTCAACCGCCTATAGAATTGACGGAGCAGGATGCGGGGATTGCATCTGCTATGGTATGGTGAAGAGGGCCTTTCTGAGCAACATATCGCATACAATAGGGCTCTAAAACAGAATAAACGAATTAAATCTAGCATATGATTCTTAAAAATGAGATATAGTAGTATCCCTTGATTCGAATTGACTCTAAGAACAACTCTAAAACTAAACGACCCTACCCACTTTCTTAGTACTAATGAACGTTTCGACCTCCATAGGATAATTACTACCTAGTACCCAGACTCTTATGAAACATTGATGTGCTAGCTCCTGCCTGGGAGCCATATTTGCGATATCTTGGCTTGCACGTACCCGAGCACTCTCTATTTAGCTGGCCACTCTAGGGACGAAACGGTGCTGACACACTAACTTACAGGGCGTATCCGAACTCATACCCAGCCCCTAATGATAGGCAGTGTTTGAGAGCATCCGAATTCACTGTGAACCGGAAGGTCGGAAGATGCCTGCCGATCTTGTCTCCATGGGGTGTGGGCCATATGGAAAGCATTGCATTACACAGAGTAAAATCTACCACCAGTCCTAAATATGAGGTGCCTCCGGATAGATTAGGGAGAGGCGTCAGCAATGGATATCCTTCAAGAGATTGTGCGACATACAGACATCTCAAACGGGAAAGCGAACGATGACCGATAGCTCAGAAGTTCTTTCTGACCAAAAAAAAAGTGGATTGGAGCCAAACTCTCCTACTAAGGATCTCATAGCCGAGCCAATTGTTCGGGCCCTGAACGGGGGCGGGGGCTCCACAGTAACCATGAGCCATACTATAATCTCAAGAATGTAAGGGATCTAATCAATTCCCGAGAAGAAAAAAACGAATCATTTTAACAGAATAAGAGTGAATACGGCACCAAAAGGGTAGCAGTGGAAGAGAATAACGATAGCGAGCAAGATAGGTCTATTCGTCGTGCTATGACTGGCTAACTTGCTAAACTAGTGGTAATAACAGGTGTATATATGAAAAAACAAAACA
>Ga0307507_10010678_pt1 | contig 11791 bp, 16 predicted proteins | sample 7_EM_MG_FD_207223 | JGI IMG/M metagenome (GOLD analysis project Ga0307507, IMG submission 207223) | Populus trichocarpa ectomycorrhiza microbial communities from riparian zone in the Pacific Northwest, United States - 7_EM | ecosystem: Host-associated > Plants > Roots > Unclassified | place...
GACTTTCAGGAATTGGAGCGAAGACTACGGCTGTCTGAGATGAACCAGGAGACATATCATTTGATGTGAGAGGAATGATAGTCACCTCAGTGTTAGCACTGTGAGGATGGGGTGTAATCTCGATATAAGCATCTGGAAGATGTGGTCCATAGACTCTATCAGCTGAACTGGAGGCTAATTACACATTAGATGGCAAAGTTGAAATAATAATCAATATGTACCTTCAAGGACATCACTCTCGGGTGTTGCCAGTGTTTCTCCTCTATCACTGACACCACCATCGACCTCAGCAAAATTCTGATTAACTTCCTCAGCTTGTGTCTGCTCCTCACTGGGCTTCACAACAGATTGACACTGTTGATTCTGCTTTCTGCATTGTATCTCCCAGATTATTTTGTAAGCAGTTTGATGCTTGTCAAATCCGCGTTTATCCCAGTTTGCCTTGCAATACTTGCAATAACGATGGGTATTGCTGATCTCTTTGACACTGGTAGTTCGAATCCGAGGCATGATGAACTTGGAATTATTTTTGGACAAACGGTATATTCTGGTTGTCATGTGGAGCTTGTTTGAAAAATTGAATGTACCAAAGGCAAGTTGAACCCTTTGACCATCTTCTCATTCTTCCTTCATCACAAGCCAGATATGGATGACTTCCTCCTCCCAACAACTTCACTCTCCAGTGCAGAGTCAGTCTCATTCCCCTGAAGTTGCCATAAGTGCTAGAACCAGTCCCACAAAATTGGTCGCAGTAAGCTGCTTGACCATTAATGCATGTCTTTTATTCATTAGATTTGTATGCCAATGTAACAGATTTGTTGCCAGTTCCAGCTTGACAAAAACATAGCTCGGACTGAAGCTCAAGAGTTACGACGAAAGCTTGCGGCTGTTACAAACCAGGATTCTGACGACGACAACAACTCTAATTCTGGAGCTCCACCAACAAAGCGGACTCGAACTGATAGTAACGACAATTCTGGTGACAATGAGAAGACTATGGTCATTAATGCTGGTCACCGGTTTGTTATTTTCAACTCTCCATGGCTTCGACTTGGCGAAGAAATTTTCAAAGTGGATTATAATCCTGACTTAAACGAGGCAGAGCGCTTTGAGAATACTGAAAACAAAACTCAAGGACAGCTTCATGAAGTCAGGAAGGCTTTGGGATCTCGATTGGCAGGTGACATGTCATCTGAGAAATGGATTGCTAAGCTAGTAAGTTACGATGTTATTGGTAGCTCTTCAGATTCTAACGAACAAATGAGTTTATGAAAGGGATGGGAACTCAGTGCTCCAATACAGCAACTCGTCTTCGCCATCAATGTGCTGCACTCTTTGGTGTGTCCGAGTCCGATATGCTTCGTCCTGATTTAAGGAGAGAAAAATTCCGAGCCCGTATTGGATGGGTTGAAAATGGCCGGGGAAGTGGGTCCTATTCGAGCGTTGACGTGGAAATCCTCCACAACAATTACTCTGGTTCATATGAGATTAAAACAGCCTTTCTGAATCCGATTCTTATGTGGGTGAGTTACCACTTGTATACTGCAACAAATTGCAACAATCGATTGACCAATTTCATTTCAGGTCTTCGTCGCCATTATCCGAGGTCCAACTTCAGCCAAGGAGTTAATGAATGGGATCCAGTCCAACCCCAAAACAGAGACAATGGCTAGGAAGCATGGTATCCAAAACACGACACCAGGAGCCATAGCTGGCACTGTGATTTTGGTATGACTCATGTTGAATTTATCTACGTTACTGATATATTTGCAGTCTCGCTGGGTGCTTTCCTCTGATGAGTGTCTACAAACTGTCGGCACCAATACCAGCATCAACTACAGAAAGGACTTTGAGGAGTACCTCGAAATACTAATGACGGGGCTGGGCAAGAAGAAGAAAAGTATTCTCAATGTTTTTAGGCAGTGGGATCATCTTATTTTTCCTAACTCAGACTCAAGCCTGGCCAGGCATGATCAGGATACGAGTACTAGTGGCTTGAAGACGGCCATGATGATGCTTGAGGAGGATGAAGTCGAAGAGGATGGGGACATTTAGTTTGACTGAGAACGACTAGACACATAGATTGTGTTGTAAGCCTCTTATCTCTTGCAATAGTCAATTGTAAAAAATATCTTTTTCGGTGAATCTTTGGTGGCGTGACCATCAGTATCTTGAATCTTAACCACGACAATCTACACTCACATTTCTCATACATCACAACAAGCTGTCAGCAATAACAGACCGAGAAGGTGGCGAGTTTCTCAACCTCAAGTGCATCTGATTAAAACTGTGCTTTAGTACAGACCGTCTTATTGGACATAAAAGGGAGGGCAAGGGAGAAGTTGCGAGTACTGATTCAATTTCTATGTAATGTTCTCAATTGTTTCTAAAACATCTCAAATAGTCCTTTTCATCACGATTTACGCAAGGGAAAATGGTGCCACGGGTATAAAAGGAGTTTTTATTGTGTCCTAGGGCAAGGAAAGTACTTGATTTCTACATTTTCAGTTGTTTCTAAAACGTCTCAAATAGCCTTTTTCATCACGATTTATAGGCTATGAGTGAGGGAGTTGGCGACCAGGTCCACACTCAACTCCCACCAACTTGAATGATACACACAATCGATGACGAAGGGGATAGGATTATTGAATCAGTTTCAACCAACACCCCTTGAAGTTTGACATGTTCCTCAGCATCGAAATCGCTGCCACTCGTTACCCATCAACGTCACCAGGACCAAGAGGATGCACTGGTCACATTGCAACTCGTGACTCGCAACTCGCAATGTGAAAATTTCGTTTGCAAATATCACTTTTGTATGCTAATGTCTCAATTCCCAGTGCAGGTACTCATTGACGCAGCACCTCCTCGCCACATCAAATTCTTCCCTCTCGATGCAAGGTTGCGCTAAATGCATTTCCTTAAAGTGGTATTTCCTTCCTCGTGCTAAATCCTTTTCATTGGAGGGCACAGACCTCTTCACACTACCTTTGCTGCCTTACACTTTGACCATCTCAGCGGGGGTGAAGCTTATCACACACTCGAGAGTGTATCAATCTTTGATTGGGGAAAGGGATATGAGTACAGGAGTGGAGATCTTCCCTTGGTTGCACTATGGAAAACACCTTTTTAACAATGGTGATGTTCTCGATCCATCAGCGGTGTACTCTGGTTTGGTTTTTGGAGACTGTATCAATGACAATATCGTACATTTCTCATTTTTATCACCTCTTTGGGCAGAAACAGCAACACTTCTAGATTGGGACCTCAATAATCCGAAGTCCACCGAGGTGGTCATCTGTACTACCTCTCGAGTCGCCTCTCGAGTTGCTGCATAGCTTTTATTACTTATAAATAAACCCAAATGACCTACAAACTAATTTTTCGACTTGCGGATTTGGACTTGGAGGGAGTTCGGATTTTCTCAGAAGACCGCTGTAGATTTGTACTGCTGATACTCTCACCTGTGAAGTGGATAGGATTTGGTCATATGTACATGTCAGATGCTAATTAAAACTGAAAATTGCTCTATCAGTCACGATAATCTGACCTGCTGAGTGTGGTCTGGAAGTGATCAGTACATACAACCTTTAATATGTACCCTAATTAGGCCTGAATACACTATGATCTTTCTCTATCACTGATGATAATCCTCCCTCCCACTTGTGCACAGGACTTGTAGGAGTTGCCAGTGATGAGCAGGTACTGATATACTTACAGCGTGGGGTTTTGAGTACTTATCAATCACTGATCGTCACCAAAAGTAGCCTACCAGCAGATGACATGATGTGATAATATTCTGAAAAGGCGGCCAGCGAAGCTTGATATGTGCTTGTAGGGCCATCAGCCCTCGCAATGACTGATATGCTAACTTGGATTTTTCCAACAACCATTTTATCATGTACATCCTATCATCTCTAATTAAATTCACAAGCAATGCAAATGCTGCTGTGCTGATTGTCATGTAATGTCGTTTTTGTATTCATGTCGTGTATGCCCTATCATCTCTAATTACATTCAAAAGCGATCGAAATGTATGGTTGCCATGTAATCATTTATTTTAACGAGGGCAGATAATTTGCAGATAATATAACAAGGAATCAAATAATAAATATTTTAGAGATTTGGCAGATTTATTTTACATATACCGTTGGTGACCACAGACGAACACCCTTGCCCGTCTCCCATGCCAAATTGAACTATCATCAGCAGGTGCGTAACAAAGAGAATTCATATGGGGGAACAATGTCACTACTGTTGGAAATACGCCAGTATACTCTAGGTACTGGAGTACACGCACGGCTATCGACTAGTGGGCGATGGGCGTGAACTGATGAGGTTAGGAGCAAGACAGGTCCAATCTGATAGGGAATCATCCTATCGGTTAGGCCTGTATATATATACATAGCATATCTAATGTACAGCCTCGTAGAACAATAGAGAGAGTAAAAATAGAATACTTATTGTTCTCCTTATCAACTAATCGGATCGCCTCCCTGAATTCCAACAACTACATTGGCTGCTTTCGAGGAGAAAGTTAGAAAGATCAATGTAAAATGAAATGGAACACTGACATTGAGACTTGAGTTGACAAATTTTGAATTTCCTGCAATGGTAAAGAGGGTAAGAGGTAGGAAAAACATAAAGTAAAATGTGACGGACCTATGGTTGCCCCCGTAGCCAAACTTCATGCAATATCTCTTCCAACTTACAATCTACCTTAGCTGAGTCAGCTCTCATATGATCTGCGATTTCCATCATGCATTGTTTGATGTCGACAATCTCTTGCTTGATCCAATCTGCGTCATCTTCAGTGAAGATACACTGCCGTTTCGAAGGGCGATGATTGGCATTGTCTGGAGATTCTGCGCTTCGCTTTCCAGCAGAGTTGAGAACATCCTACAAATCATTGATAAGATGAAGTAGCAAGGATATGAAACATTTTTGATACCTTGGCTTGATGGACAGTAATTTGAACGGTATTGAGAACATTCTTGTCGAGTCTTTCCTTTGGCCATTGAGAACGAGGACAATTGAGGTGATGGGATGGACGAAGTAAGCTGTTTTGACGAGGATTGGTGTTGACGGTGAGATGATTTGTAGTTGGGAAATTCGGGAGGGCTGGAAGGAGAGTAACAAGAGACAGGAGTACTCTCGTGTACTCGAAGCAGTGGAAAACCTATATCATCAGAGTCTAAGCCGTCATGCAGAGAGTAACAGTGAGGGTGCAGAGTGCAGCGGAGCATATTGGATTTGGCTTGATAGCGGTCTCTGCACTTTATACGCTGGAAGTCAGGCTTAGCGTAGTTGGAGCAGATTGTGGAGTACATGATTCCACAGAAATTGTGGAGCTCAGAAGTCTTCTTGAATTTGTTACTGGGCCACTAGTGCATGGTGAATACATTAAAGTTTGTGACAAATAAGCGGAAAATTGTTGAATTGACGCTCGATTGTCAGCTTTGTGGCAAGAAGGCGGCAGTGAGGGCCCTGAAAGCAATGGGCAAAAAATGCCCATCCTTAGTTCCAAGCCACGCCTAGAAAAATGAAATGATTAGCGACATAGACAAAATTACCATAACAACACAACTCCACATTGAGGTTGTCCTTGGTCACAACATAACCAATTGTCATGTAGCAAGTCCTCCAATACCTAAGAAAATGTGTACCCTGTGTGCACAATTCAACAGCATAACATTCCGCCCTGCAGATGCGGTATTGAAAATGTGCAAGTCAACAAAAAAACCAGAAAACCTGTTGAACAAATGCCAACGAATTGGAACAAGGACCGGTGTACTCCAATGGCCCCACCGCACAGAAATAGAAGAGAAAAAGATTAGTGGAGTCTGTCGCCCCAGATATAAGAACACAACTTTTTCTTCTATCCAAAGTCTTCCAATGACAATGCCTCCGACTCGTACTGGAGTCAATCGCACTGAATCCAGAATACCCTCCTATCCCCTTTCTCCCTCTTCGTGTCCCAACGAGGACTTCAAAAACGAGGACGAGCTTGATGGAAACTCTGAGAACTGATGGAAATGCCTCTATTTGCAAGAACAGAGGAAGCACTTAAATGAAGAAAACACGAAGAAGAAGAGAAATGAGTAAATTGGTTGTACAAGGAGTCCATTTCGCAGCTCACCTCATCTTCGACAGCAATACAACCACACTCAAGAAGTTGGGTCGTGGAATACCGAAGATCGTTTCTCTATTTGGAGACATCCGCGACATCATAGACAATGCTGATCAACACGGCCTTCGTTCGGAAGGCGACCTTGACAACATTGAACTTGACAACTTGGATGAAGCTGAGGTGGTAATAATCAAACAGAGGTAAGTTTTCTCATTCAACTTGAATCGGCCAGAATTCTCCAATCTCAAATCACATGATTTCAAATAGGCAGGCCCAAAGTTATCGTGCGTTCAAGGCACTCAATCGGCTCATTTCCAATTTGCTGAAGACAATCGACAATGGTGATTCTGATGCAGTTTCCATGTTCTATGCTCAGGTAACGCTCATATACTTGTTATAATTTTGGTTTGATAATCAGTGTCTAGCTTCAGAAAGGTGCAACTAGTGCACAGGGGGAAGATGTTGCACGGCTCAAGACAGCCGTCGCAGGCTGGTTGAACACAGCCTTCCCAGATTCACCAAGAATCGATCCCGACAACTGCTCAGGACATGGCATCCATCATGATGTGATGGGGAAACTCCTGTGTCCAATTCAGTATGATTGGGACAACGTCCAGGAGTTCCTCTTTTATAGTTGACCACTGACCAAAATTCTTTCTGAAGGGTTCGCAAGAAGCTTCGCGCTTTTTCACCAGAGTATAATTACACAAACAATTTTCTTCTTCACTGTTTCTATTCCAACTTTAAGGGAGATGTACACCAACCAGAGAATGGATTCTTGAAAAGTTTGCTTCTTGTCAAGGTGAGATCTTTTCTGATTTTAGTGCATTTTTATCTTTTCTTTTGGATATTAGACATTCAAACATATTTTCATGTCCCCTGCATCTGCCAAAGAGGTGTCTGTACTTGAAGATGAAGACATTGAGAATGACATCAATCGATTAAACACAAAATGTGTGAAGCGCAAGAAGCCTGCTCGAAAACCTGTGGCTGCAACATTGCGCATGTCAAAAGTGACACCCTGTGCGCTTGCATATGCAGCCACCCAGGTGGGATACATTTGCTCTATTTGATAATATACTGATAATCTATCACAGCTTGCTTTTGCCCTCTGCAATGCAGAGTGCTGGTGCTTAGAGCACAATGGCTGTGATTTTCAGCTCAGGCGAGAAGGGTCATGTGATACTATACTCCAGCTTGCAAGTTGCTGATGGGATGTGAGCTTGGCTCAGCTTGATTGAACAAGCTGCCAAACTTGCATTGAAATCCAAGTCAGCTCCAAGTTGAGCTTGGCTTGCCGGCAACACTAGTACTAGTACTTTGACCATTTGACGGTTACTCTGAACTCGCGGACATCCAGAGATGTCCCTTGTGGAACACCATATCCAGCTTGCTTACCAGGAGCTCAGAGATGATGTAACTTGAGCATTGCAAATGGCACAGGTTGGAGATGCTGCCAGGCTCAACGAGCATAACTGCTGGTGCCTTCAATTTCTACAGGATATTCAACAGATAAGGATGCTGTTGGTTTGTTTCAAGTCACACTTATTTAGTGCCCGCCTTTTTAGCATCTGCACCTCAGTCTTTTTTCTGAAGTTGAAACTCTCCACAATGGAATTCATGACATGGTAAACGCTTTGGATTCTGCAATCACTTTATCACAGGATACCCCAGATGCGCTGCCTGTTTCCTTCAATGACAGTGGTCCTTTACATTCTGGTCACCCTGGCCGCCCCTCAATTGACATTCAGTTCGATCATCTTACCTTGCTCTCAGCAGGTTGCACCGGCCATCAAGAAATTGCTGACCTCTATCAGTGTAGTGCAAGAACCATTTGGCTCCGTCTACTGGAATACAGAATTTCTACTCCTGGACCCCCAGTTTACACCTCACAGGTTCAGGAGGATGGCAGCATTTCTCATGTTTATGCTGCTGGTTGATCAAGTGACCTTTCTCAAATGACAGACAATGAGCTGGATGTGGTGATGCTCACGATCTATGAGTGGTTTCCTTCGTTCGGACGACGCATGATTGATGGATACTTCATGGCCCTTGGAGAGCGTGTCCCAAGACAATGTATAGTACAGTCTTACCATCAGGTGATTGGTCCATCTGTCTCAACATTTGGCAACCGTCGGATACAATGCCATGTCTATTCTGTACCTGGCCTGAACTCACTCTGGCACCACGATGGCCAGCATGGTGTGTTTTATTTATCACAATTTTATTCTTCTTATCAGATTCTGTATAGGTTTGATCCGTTGGAAGATCATTATTCACGCTTTTATTGATGGCTATTCTCGCTTCCTTCTGGGAATTCGAGCACATTCAAATAACTGCGCAAGTACAGTACTTGATCTCTTTGAAGATATTGCACAAGTTTTCAGGTATCCGAGTAAGATGAGAGGTGATCATGGTACCAAAATAGTCAGACCATCATTCTCTCAGTGCTTTATCTCAATTTCTCTTTCAGAATTTGAATGGGCTCAAGATGGCAGCCTGAGTCCAATTTGAAGTTGATGAACTTTACCACCTCCAGAAAAGATTTCAACATTGAGGGATCGTGCCCTTCTCGTTGCAACTTACGTAGAGTTCGGCGTGGCATAGAGGGCTCAGGGGATGACACATTCAACGTGGCAAGGTGCAGAGTCCCCACTTTGCCACGTCGAAAACACATCACAGATGCATTCGATGTGGCAAGGAAGGTGTCCCCCTTTGCCACCTCAAAAACACCTTGCAGACGCGTTCGATATTCAATGTGGCAAGGAGGGGAATGTGATGCTTCTACACGTTCCACTTTGAACAACGTATTTAGTATTTTATCCAACTTCACCATTACCTACTGTTGTCACTGACATCACGATGGGACAAGCTGTCCCAAGAATTCCACAGTGACACAAGTCATTTGGTTAACATTATTTAATACAGAAATGTTTAACATTAATAATCTAATCATTTCTGTGCTGCTACCACTACCTCTGAGTCTACGCTTACTGCTAAAACCTACACTCCTACTACCCTTGCAGACAGCCTCAGGCACAAAGGGACTATGTTGAAACCCTGCAGACTCAAAAATGAGCCTGAGTGCTCGTTTTCGAGTGTTTTCACCTTCTCCGCCTACTACTATCACCATGCCTGGGTATACCTTGGGAGTCAGCAAATTACATAATTTGACGAAACCAAATCAATCTTCATGAAATCAAAACCATTTTCATGAAGTCAAAACCATTTTCATGAAGTTGAAACAATTCCGTCAAAATTTGCAACTAATCTAAAAATGTGAAAAAAGCACACAGCCATGTGCAAAATTGACCCTCACAAAGTTTTGTCCACTGAGGCCCCTTATACTGTGTCACCCTTGGGCCTTACAGTCGTCTACTTCGGACATGGCCCACTTCAATTCTGAACCAAACTTCGAGACTGAACCTGAAGGGCTGGACAGTCTGGACCAAGCTCTGGTCAGTCTGGACTCTATGATTTGGAGGGAAGTTATTGGCAATTCCACCAGTAGTTCCTCAGCTCCTGCTTCTCAGGTATGTTCTCTCGTGATTTATTTATTCTCATTAAGTACTACTTTTATAGGCCATTGGCAACACTACCTCGGCCAAGTCGTTCAATATGTCAGGACTTCAAGTCGGACCACCAAACCCGGACCTCGCTCAGTCACTGTTGCTTCTTGAAGAGAACTTGCAACTACGAGACAAGAACACCGGTTTACAAAGAAATTACGACATTCTTGAGGCACAGTACAGTACACTTCAGTAAAATTTACAAGAAATCTCTTATTATCTTATCTGATCTGATTTTTCAGGGCTGCCTATAACGACTTACTTGATTGTCTTCCAGCCAAGCCTCCGAGTCTTCCGACCACTGAAGATCTGCTCCAAAAGGCCGATTACCCCATGTCAGGTTTTGGACTGAAAGTGATTGGTTGGGGTCTGACGAAAATATGGCCAAATCTGAGGAAGACTGGTCAATGCACTTCATGGAAACAGCGGATGGCAAGTCTGTGGAGGAAGACAGAGCAGGCAACATGCAAGAGTTTGCACGTTCTATTTGGGTTTCATTTGCACAGCGTCAAGCTGCTCTGTCGCTGTGGGAGGGGCCCAACTAGAAATCAAGGAGTCCTACTTTCGCGAAATGAGGCATCGGTTTCCTGAATTTGGGCTTTGCAACTTGAACTGGAAGGCCGATTTTGTTGTGAAGAAAGAATACCTCTGGTGGTTTACCAAGTGGCAGAAGCGGTCTGCTCTGGATTCAGAGGGCCACTTTGACAGTGAAGAATTCCCTGGGGACTCCTCGGACACTCAGAAACGCCTGCATGTCAACTCTATGAAGGTGGTTGCAAAGAGATTGAAGCGTGACATGTTGGTGAGTTGTCGAAGCTTCTAAGGAGTTACAGAAACTATCTGATGTTGATTAGCCTGGCTTTCCAGGTTTAGAACCAGGCATCGGACTTGCCACTGAACCCGGAATGCCGACCGTTATCTTCGATGCTGCGCCTCCAAGTCACTTCGCCGCCAGGACACAAATGTTTATTCCAGTTGATCCTAGACCCGCTTGTGGGCAAGCTAGCGCCTCGACCGCTCCCAGACAAGACGGTAAGATGCGACCGGGAAAGTCAAAGACAGCGAGGTAAGCTTATCTCAAATGTCAACACCTTCAGTGGGTAAGTTCTTTTTAGAAACCTGTGTGATATGTATGGCCTGGGTCAAGCAGAATCGTGATGGAACAAGATTGGCTTTCAATGAATATTTCGAAAATTTATCACTAGAAGAGAGGAAGGTAAATTCTGAGTACATTTTCCTAGTATTATGTTCTGATCAACTTATTTTAGAAGTGGGAAGACCTTTCCATGGCGAAGCGTCTAGCTGCACAAGATTAGTGTACCTATGCAACGAGTTGTTGGCCTTCTGTACCGTCATTGTGATATAGCTTCATGATTTTTAACGGTGTGTTTGTACAGAAAAATGTTGAGCGCATTTGCAAGTTCTTCGTGTGGCATTACAACATCACACAGGCCCATATTGATAATTTCACCTGCAGACTATTGACCTGCTCATACTTTGTCTATCTAAAGAATGATTTGTGATGGAGTAATTATAATTTGATTTGTGGCAGTGAATGACAATCATTGCAGAATTCTCAGGCTCAAGTTGGGTCACCTCGTCCTCGCTAATTTTGTACAGGCGCCATTCACAGTTTTTTTTTGAAACCCCAAAAACAATATTTTCAATACTTTCTTATAGTTTTTACTCCCTACACAATGTTTTTGGAACTAAAACAACCAAATAGTCGATCCAACAGCCATATTTGCTGCAAACATAGCTGCTTTTGGTATTTAACTGTAAAATTCATCTGTATCTACCTGTTTTGAACATTGTCCCGGCAATGTGCCATTCACGGATTTGAGAAAAATAATTAGTACCCTTGAAACTCAATATTTTGGGAATCCCTCTTGTAGTTTTGTTTATTGACCCAACAGCTTCATTTTTGGAATAGCAGATTAGGTAAGATCTGCATGAGCACTTTCAGTCACAGTTGTCCAAAAGTGAGGCATAGCGGAGTTTGAAAGAACCTTGACCAACATGTGACACACTTCTCTCAGCTTCTGTCTTCTCAGATGGTTGCAGAATATCTCTGGTTTCTTTTCCTGATCAG
>Ga0307507_10010679_pt1 | contig 11791 bp, 5 predicted proteins | sample 7_EM_MG_FD_207223 | JGI IMG/M metagenome (GOLD analysis project Ga0307507, IMG submission 207223) | Populus trichocarpa ectomycorrhiza microbial communities from riparian zone in the Pacific Northwest, United States - 7_EM | ecosystem: Host-associated > Plants > Roots > Unclassified | place...
TTCCCACAAAACAACCATCGCCTCAAGTACCATAATCCGCAACCCTATCCATACCCAAACTCTCCTCGTCCAAACATCTAGTGTCGTAGCATGGTGATGATATGGAACCTTCGCGAATATTTTAACAAAACTCTCTCCTTGAACAAAACAATCCTATCTCTTACCCGTCAGTTGATTGACAGCAATATTAAGCGTCACAGTCCTTCCCAGAAAGCCTCATGACTTCGTGAGTGTCCCACAAATAGTCCAACAAATAGTCCCAGGGTGGTATTACATTGCGGAGTATCGCAAAATGGCAGCTACGTCCGGCAGTCTAGTGATACATATCCTGTCGCTTGGGCTTGATCACTGGAACACGGTGAAACTGAAGCAAGAATTGAACTTTCTCGGTGCACTTTCTGGCTCCGGTCGTTCCATACATTTTGCGGTACACGCTATTTAATATCCAACCTTAGGGCATCAGGCTTGAATCGCGTCTATCAGGCTTCACTCACTGACTTCTCTCAATAGTCTTTACTACCATGAAAATACTGACAATCCAACCATCGTAATCCCGAGGTAAGTCAGCTCAATTTGCCTAGTTCGCAGTACATCTTAGCACAGCTCTTGACTTGGGACCAGCAGGTCCGGCCTTCGCAATAGCATTAACGATCAGGAGTCAGTTCTGGCCAACAACTTTGAAACGCTGCATCCACTACCCCCAGAGCTTGAAAATCTACCACTCTATCTAGATCGCGATGGCTTCTACTCAGTTAACCATCCAGAATTTCATGCGAACCGCAATGAGCACCCAACAAATTACCCTATAGATAACCAGATTTCCAACCCTGCCAGTGAAAACCCCAACACCTCTTCCAACCTTCATCAGCCCCATGTAAATACCATCAACAAGTTGGACACTCCGCTCTCCGCCCCCCTCTCTCACATCCCGCTTCCGGCATCATCCCCTCAATCTCAGCCCAGTCCCCGAACGTCCCCCCGGGGAAAGTATGTTTGCAATGAGCCTTGTTGCACTTGGCAATCCCCGTTTCAGACAAAACAGGCCTTAGCCCGTCACCGCGAGGTGAAGCATCTCCAAAAACGTCTCAACTGCCCATTCCCAGGATGCGAGAGTGTTGGGAGTAGGGGAATCAAAAGAAAGGATAACCTTCGTGCCCATATGTGGAATCAGCATCAGGTTGAACTACCTCGCGAATCCCGCCGGAGTTACACCTGAGTGTCGAACTAGGGCACATGGCCCATCCTAAAAATTACGCGCGCTTGCCTCCCTAGTCGTGCTACATCCTCCGTCGCTGCGATTATACCAAGTTGATTGCTTGGTTGGGCCTTTCCGGGGAGGGTTTGTTAAAGCATTGATTTCTTCTGTGTTGGGCTATTGACCCCTCCTGATTTCCTATGCCTTCCAAACTCTTTCCCTTATCCCCTTTTCCTCTTCTTATGTTTCCCTAGACACTTATACTCTGTGCGCACTGCCCCACAGATTTACTGTTCTGCCGACGGAAAAAAGCTCCCTATTTCTTCACCTCACCCGAAGCTCAGCCCCCGGTTCCTCCAACCCCGGTTTTCGCCCCCTTCTGCTTCTCTATGTGTCCAATATACCAGACATAGCTTTTCGTCTCCCTCCTTCAACTACGTTGAAAAGCTCGTATTGTATCACTTGCCAGTCAATTGACGGGATTTCCGTTCACGTGTCTACTTTTGTTATTTATTTATTTTCTTCCACATGGGAAGTCACGGCGGTCTTCAAGGTTAGGAAAGCCTGTATCATCGGTTATGCACTTTAGCTTTTTCCACAAGACTCCCTTAAGTTCGCTTACTCATTGCCAGTCCTTTTTCTCCGAGTCTTTTTCTCCGAGTCTTTTTCCTATAGATATTCAGGTCCTCTTGAAATTTTCATTCACTTCTAAACGGTTCATTCACTTAACCCTTTTTTCCTTCCACTTCATAATTATAGCTATTTTCATTCCGGTCGTTGCCGATTTATATTTGTTTATTAGCGAATATCCTTACTAAAAATATTTACCACCGTTCTCGCTTTGCACTCCCCGCTACATGCTTTAAAAAAAAATAGATGGAGCCTCCCTAGATACACTGGGCCATTCCCGATGTTAAGATCCCTCTCCGCAAAGCGTTGTAGCTGGATTAGTTGATAAAGAAAGAGTTATATTACTTGACTTTTTTTCTAGCAGCTTAGCGATTGGATGGCTTGCTAGAGGCGCAAATCGTAGTTGATGGTGAAGAAATCGCTCAGATGCCTAGACGGTTGGAGATGGCGAGGTATGTGTTGTCTGCTCGAGTACAGTCTGAACAGCAGCCGCAAAGACACTAGACAGGCGGGGAACAGGGGTATCTGGTAGGCGAAAAGGTTAGGGTTACAAAAAATTACTTGTCATTGATCCTGGTTCGTCACCCGCCGGTAGTTTTTGTCATGGGCCCCAGTCGCTTCCCGAGGGGACTGGGGCCTTAATTGCGGGGAAGTACTGTACAGCCGCACCTTGCCAAGGGTTAGGGTTGCAGCCTCGCTTAAGAGATGTCAGACGCTTCGTTCGACAACGAATTTGAAAACGCCCCACAACAAACTACGGTATACATCATCTTTCCCCGGATAGCTACCCAATCGACCTAACTCCTTCATAAAAGCGGATAGATTTATTGTGCCTGTCTCTCTTAGTCTAGCCCTCAAAAATGTGAAAGGCATTAGAGTAAAATTAGAGATATTGCGTGTGCTAAGTTATGATTTTGTCACGAATACAATGTGATCATTTCCCCCCGACCCACTAACGTTTCTTATTAAGCTCAATTCCAAGTTAATTTTTCTCTACTGTAGAGCTCGGAAATCCCTCTTTCCTCTTTGTGCTTATCGTCATAATCAACACTCTTGCCGGAATCCGACTATTGGTGCCCACCGCTGCTATTTCGGCTTGGCCAGCCGGGTAACCTTGGGTTGAAATTCGGTTCTCAAAAGTTACAATACCCAAGCTCACAGCAGGGCCCATACGGTCAACATCAATCATCCTGGAGAAGGTATCTAAGTAACAATCGCAAGTATCAGGTTGTTACCCACTCTCTCTAGCCTGCCATTCTTCCTTTCATATGGGGGGCAACGGCTGAGGTAGGGCACTGCTGTATCTGTTTGATCACAGAATATGGTTCGATATTGGAATCCAGCATGCATACACTGCCAAGAGCCAGTGAGCCACCGGCGAGAGACGGGAGCCCAAACTCCACCAGGGGAGGCAAGTCCAACAACACGGAGCATTGTTCGATTATTACAGTTTTTACGGTATCTCAGAAACTTACACTAGGAGAAAATTAACCATTGTGCGAACCCCGCCACAAAAGAGACTGACCCACCTGAGTCTCAGTCCAAAATGTCCAAATTTAGCCAACGACCACAAAGGTGCATAAAAAATTCGGTTCTTCGAGTAGTAATTAAATGAGAGGGAATCACAGGTGGTTTGGCCGAGTACGGGTAGATAAATGAAGCTAGCAGCAGGGTTGCCATGCAGAAATCCAATGTAAACCGGCTATCTCGGCAGTGCTTTGGGGTCTTCTCCCAGAACTCTGACACTCGGAGTTTCTATCAGTTATATGCAACCTGATATTCAATTATGCGAGTCTTCATGTTAAAATGTACTATGTTAGAAAATCTGATTTTTTTCTAGGGCCAGGACCGTAGGGGCCGTTAGAGATAGTTTTTGGTGCGCTTTATGTCAGGCGCGAATGGAGGCTGGTGGAGCATGGTGAGCATGGGAGATTCGCGGTGGTTATAGTGCGGTTTTGACTGCATTCACTTGTATCTTCCAATTTTGGCGAATATTTGGAGGGGGAATAAAACTCCTGCACGGCAAGAATTTTGTGTTATTGACTATTCCTCGCTTTTCTCCGGCGTTGCCTGGGGCACGGTTGCCAGGGCTTCGGACTTCTGACTTTTCCTCTTTAGTTTTTTTCTTCTGTTTTCACGCCCTCATCAGTCTCTTCTTATCAACCACTTTATTGCCATTATAGTATAGACCACTATAGTACTGTAGTATACCACACGGAATCAAATACGGTACTGAATGACAACAAGTGTGAATAGCTCGTAACTTCGTTCTCACTTATGTGAAACTAACAGTAAATACTAGTATTTGAAGCATGACCAAATCATCCTAATCCTCTCATAGATCACCGCACATGTCTATTTTCCTCCATGAATGTCCCTACCCCCTTGCTTCCCCCCGTGATAACAAAATAAATGGACATTCCCTGCGATCCCGTGACAAGAAATGTATAGTAAAGATTCCCACTGTCCGGGGGTTTCTATCAATACTGCCATAATGCCCAAGCATGTCCGCCGTCACCTCCACAGAATCCGTGGGTCCATGTAGCCCCCCTCCATTCGCCTCCACCCAACTTTCTTGTAGTTTACCCTTGGAATAACTTCGGCAGGATGAGAAATCGATTATTCAATAGTATTCTAACTATAATACAAGCGGTGTCAGACTCTACAAAGCTCACGAGAGTCAATTTTAAGCCGAGGGAATCGGTATTCAAAATCAAAAAAACAAAGGCTGCCACGCAAATCCGCCGCACTCAGCAAAAAGTTTCTTTTTCCTTTTTGAAACTTGGGGAATACAGAAACGGGCGCCAAAAACAGAAAACATGTAAGAAAAATAATAGTGATTAACGTTAAATCTATATCCCATAGAATCAAATTGCTGTAGGGTGAAAAGGTCACTCACCTTCCTCGTAGGAAGCCTGTTCTCTCGGAATATCATATGGAACCAAGTGAGAGGGGAAGTGTGTGCCATGACCAACACAGGGCAGCCGAAAGGCCCCTGATGGAATGAAAGTTGAAGTATGTTAAACGAACCTGGCAATCAATGAGTGATGGCTCTGAGATAAGTCGGTATTATTGGATAGATACTCTCGAGGATTGTGGTGGATAAGGCAGAGAGTGTAGAGGATGTTTCAGGAGCTACAAGCTCCAAAGAGCATCCAAGTGGTGTTTCTATCGTAGGAATGCTCTGAGAATCTGGGTCTGTATACCCAATTTCTACCCCAAGGCATGGCATAGATCGTCAGCATTTAAGGGTCACTCCGAATGCGATAACCATATTATCATATCCATGCCGGGTCTCTATTCCTTCCCTCCTGCTCCTTTATTCGTGCCAAGGTTGCCTTGACCATCTCATGAGGCTGATTCTTTCTTCGGTAGATTGTAAATTCCTCTAGGGCTGTGCCGATCTTAAAATAAACAAGCCTTCCACACCATTCACCCGATAGCCTTAACATACTTTGATGCCAGTATGAGGCTTTAGTAGAGAGAACCGCAGCCTAATCTGGTTGTCTTCATCGTCTGTTTTGTTCAAATAATATTGTTATGGCTATTCGTTAAGTTCCCTCAGTCGATATTACCGGAACCGAACGGTCGTATGTTTGTTATTTCCTCCGTGGCGCATTTTGTGGGTGCTTCACTTAGCAGTGGGTATGGTTCCCCGATACCGGTATATTAGGGTGCTAGGCGAGTTTATGTGCTTCCGAGGGGGGGGAAAGTGATTTGCCCTTTCTTTGGCTAGGCTGAGGGTACACCAATAGAAAGAAGGAAGCCAAAGGACTGTTAAACTCACCACTGACATCGTAAATTGTGGGGTAGCATAGTATCTCCCGGGTGTGGTTCTGCTTTTCTTTGTTGCTAAGTCCTTGAAAGGTGTAGCGGTATTGTTCTCATGGCCTGCTGTAAATAGAAATTAGACAACACGATAGGAATTCTAGAGTTTAGATTGGAGGGTTTTGTGGCTTGGGCCAATAGATTTCTATGCTTCTGACCCCTGTTTAGCGATTTTGTCGTATGGCCAGTATTCCAATTGCCTTCAACAATGCCAACGATTGAATTTACACTTGTGTTCTCAAGGCTGAAGTTCGCATACCTCCTATCAAACAACCCCACGACTCGCTTGGGGTAATAATATAAGTTAGTTCACTTAGCCCTCCCGATTTCCCCAGATTCTGGATTGAAATGTCAAAATTACGGCAGCCTGGCCATTTGTACCGGGGGTTAAGGTTAAGTGAGGCGAACCTGCTCTGATTGGCTCCCGGACCAATCAGACAAATCGAAGAGTCGAATATCATGTACCCATCGTGCCCAGAGTTCGCCTGACCTTTTTTTTTTTTTAATAATAATCTGGTTTTCTATTTCGGGTTTTCTATGGGATCTAAGCCCCGTCTACCCTAATTAACAACAATCCTACAGCCTCTTAACCAGGCCTTGCTGTGAAATGACAACAATTTCTTCCCTAAACCCATTACATCCTTCCCCCAGCCCATACTCCATTTTCCATCCATCTTTCCACGAGTAGTTCGCCTGACTTTTTTCCTCCATTAATTTTATAGCCAAGATTGGCTGTTCCTATGGTTACACAACGTAATTTTGGCTAGTGAAACTCGAGCTCGTCTCATGTATACTCACCCCCTGGTACGACCCATTGTGTCTAGAGTGGGTGAGCGGTAACTCGTCGCATGAGGGCCGGCCTTTCGTTGGGGCTGTTGAGGCGGGAGCTCGGCGGATTCATGGGAACACACTTAAGTTAATAGCCAGCGGAGTACCATAGTCCATGCTTCCCCACTGCCTCCCCCACTCCTGTTCATGCTGGTCACCGTTAAATGTTGATGATAGCCCAGCCTAGGCTCCCGGTTCCACATTTCCTTTGTTAGACTGGTAAAGCTCAGTTTGTAATAATATTAGGCCATTTGGATGTTTGAAAGCATGGCAACCTTAGGGCCTTCTTGCCTCTGCAGAGGCTATTGCTATTGAAACGATCTCACATAATTTGAAAGAACTTTCTCATCCATAAACCTGTTGGAATCGCTTCCTTTCTCTTTCTGTTGTTTTTATTTTCTTATTTTTTCTTTCTACCAAGAGTTTGCTATCCTTGTTCTTCCTTTTTTCTTTATAATTCCTTTCTTCTAGGAGCTGGCGATCCGGTGTACAATTGAACAAGAGGGTGGTAGTACATGAGTGGTAAGGCCTTGAGAGAGTAAAGGACCCGCTGAACTGTAACGGGAAATAGAGAAACGGAGAACAAAGTAATTAAAAGGCTGGAAATATTGGAGGTCCTGTAGTTAAGCCGGTAGGCCGAACTAGGGAAAGCAGACTAGGCTTGATACTCTAGGCCAAGTCCAGGGCAACCTATCGGGAAATTGGTACTAAATAGCTTGCAGTTGGGCCCGGCTTTGCCAAGTTAGGGGCCGAGGCCTGGCTAGATCTACGAGAACTTTGACAGGCTGAGCTCCGCTTTGGCACAGCCCTGCCTGCTTGATAAATTATGAACACTACTTTTAGCCAAGGTGAGAGCCTTCTCCACGTTGCCCCAATCACATGATCGACTCTCCTGCTACCTCGTTCTATAAGTCGGCTGAGAAACCACAACTTCATTTCTCAAAATCGTTAATCTACTACAGCAACTACTATTCCTACTACTACTACTATTACTACTACTACTACTACTACTACTACTACTACTACTACTACTACTACTACTACTACTACTACTACTACTACTACTACTACTACTACTACTACTACTACTGCTACTACTACTACTACTACTACTACTACTACTACTACTACTACTACTACTACTACCGCTACCGCTACTGCTACTCCTACTGCTAGCTACTATTGCTGTGGGTGATACTGCCGCTGCTGCTCCACCTTCACATTTGCAAGGCCGGCGTAGATTTATTGCGCCTTCCCAAACCTCTAACCAATTTATCAGACGCTTTTCTACTCAAAAAATGCGTCACGGTAAAGATATTTCTGGCTCAGCGATATTACTCAAGGGAGGGAAGTCTTGCCTGGCAATGTGAAGCCAACCAATTACACTGTTGAACTCGAGCCGAACTTTGAGACCTTCAAATATGACGGGACTGTGGTAATTGAGTACGATCCCCGATTGCTGATGGTGTCTGGGGTCCTTAGGCTAATAGCGCTCGTGAATCTAGCTTGGAGGTAATGGAGGCGAGCACTACTGTTGCTGTCAACCTTATCGATATCGATATCAAGGAGGTCTATGTGGAATATAGTGGGAGTTTACACAGCCCGACTGATTCTAAGTATTTTTTTCTCCTCCTTGTTCTTTGCATGATAGCGGGGATGCTAATTAGTTTACTGATAGCCATGACGAGGAATGCCAAACCATTACTTGGGTTTTCAAAGAGACAATTCCTGTGGGTACCCAGGCTAACCTTACCATCAAGTTCCAAGGATCGCTCAATGATAACATGGGTGGTGAGTTTATCTGATGGTTAATCTTGGGGTATTAGCTAATGGCATCCTATGTTTCTACCGTTCATCCTACAAGGATGAGGAAGGAAATACCAAGTACATGGCTACCACCCAGATGGAGCCTACCGATGCACGGAGGGTGAGATTAATGATGCCTATCCTTCTTAATGGTGAACATGATGCTTACAAAACCCAATAGGCTTTCCCTTGCTTCGACCAACCTGATCTTAAAGCTACCTGGGATATCACCTTGATTTGCGACAAGAACCTGACCGCCCTATCAAACATGGACGTCAAGGAAGAGAAAAAACTCGACAATGAAAAGAAATCCGTTTCCTTCAACAGAAGTCCTAAGATGTCTACTTACGTAACTACCTCCATACATCCCCCGAGTGTTTCACCCGATTATAACTGAGCTCTAGCTTCTTGCATTCATCATCGGAGATCTGCGGTTTGTCGAGAACAACAGCTTCCGAGTCCCCATTCGAGTTTACGCTACGCCAGGCTCAGAGCATCTTGGTCATTTCTCAGCAGAGCTCGCAGCAAAGACTCTCGAATTTTACGAGAAGACCTTCGACTACCCATACCCACTGCCAAAGATGGACATGGCTGCCATTCCCGACTTTCCGGGAGGAGCCATGGAGAACTGGGGTTTGATCACATACCGAATAGTCGACTTGCTCTATGACGAGAAGACCGCTTCATTGGGCCGAAAGAAGAGAATTGTCCAGGTCCTGCAGCACGAGCTTGCTCACCAATGGTTTGGAAACTTGGTCACTATGGACTTCTGGGAAGGCCTGTGGCTTAATGAGGGTTTTGCAACCTGGATGAGCTGGTACTCTGGGAATAGGTTTTACCCACAGTGGAAGGTTTGGGAACAATATGTTATCAGCCATCATGCAGAGGCTCTAGGATCGGATGCGCTGAGGAGCAGTCATCCCATTGAGGTGCCCGTGAAGAAAGTTTCCGAGATCAACCAGATTTTCGATAGCATTTCTTATAGGAAGGGAAGTTCTGTCTTGAGGATGATTTCGGTCTACCTTGGTGAGGATGTTTTCCTGGAAGGTATTAGGAGGTACTTGAAGCAGCATGCCTATGGGAATACCAGGGTTTTCGCCCCCTTTCCATTCCATCTCCTCTCCAAGGCTAATTGTATAAGACTAGTGATTTATGGGCAGCCCTCAGTGATGCCAGCGGAAAGAATGTCGAGAGTGATATAGCGACATGGACCAAGAAGATTGGCTACCCCATCGTTACCGTTGAGGAGCATGGTAGCAAGATTCGCTTGACCCAAAACCGGTTCCTAAGAACGGCGGATGTCAAGCCTGAAGAAGACGAGACATTGTGGCCCATCTTCCTGGGTCTCCGCACCAATAGCGGTGTTTCTGAGAAACTTACCTTCAAGACCAGAGATACCTTAATCAACCTTGATGACTCGGACTTCTACAAGCTTAATGCAAATCACACTGGTGTCTACCGTACACTATACCCTCCAGAACGTCTTACCAAGCTCGTCCAGGCCTCCCACCTTCTTTCTACCGAGGATCGTGCAGGTCTGGTTGGAGATGCTGGAGACCTTGCTACGAGCGGATACCAGAAGACTTCCAGCCTATTGGACCTCCTTGTTGGCCTCAAGAACGAAAAGGAGTACATTGTCTGGTCTGAGATTGCCTCCATAATTAGTAGCATTGAGGCTGCCTGGCTCTTCGAACCCAAGGAAGTCCTCAAAGCATTCCAAATGTTTCAAAGGGACCTCTTTGCACCACTTGCCCATGAAATCGGTTGGGATTTCAAGCTCGGGGACAGCGATATCCTCCAACAGCTCAAGGCGTTGACTTTCGGTGTGGCCGGGTACGGTGGTGATGAAGAGGTCGTTGCTGCCGCTAAGGAGATGTTCAAAAGGTTTGCCGATGGCGATCTTGACGCTATTAACCCCAACATCCGTTCTCAAGTTTACTATATTGTGTTGCAACATAGTGATAACGATGGTGAAAAGGAGGTTTGTCCTACCCCGGTAAATGCTGCCTATGATGCTAACTTTGTGATAGTGGGACATTATCCACAACGTATACCTGAACGGCCGTACTAGCGATGAGCGTAACGCAACTCTGAGTAGCCTTAGCGGCTCTGAGAACGCAACAAACATTCAGAAGACACTCGATATCTGCCTTAATGGCGAAGTCAAGGAACAAGACGTAAGTAACCCCCCCAGCTTGCCATCCACATACTAACGCATCCAGGTCTACCTACCAATCTCGGCTCTCGGCTCCCACGCCGCTGGTACAGAAGCCCTTTGGGCCTGGACACAAAGGAACTGGGACACTCTGGCCGAGAAATACTTCATGCTCGGCGATATCATCTTTATTAGCACAGGAGCCTTCACTTCCGAGGAGGCCATTGCAGATATCGAGAGGTTCCTCAAAGATAAGAATCAGAATGGATTTGATAAGGGATTGGCTCGAAGCCTGGACGGAGTCCGTGCCAAGGCTGCTTGGGTCAAGAGGGACGTTGATGATGTTAAGGTTTGGCTGAAGGCAAATGGATATATGCTTGCCAAGTTTTAGACTTGCCTTGGTGCCTGCGCCTCTTTTTCTCTCGATATCATTAGGGGTAGTTTTCTAGAGTGAATATCGGAGGTTTAGCAGGTGGAAATAAAGAGTTATTTGGTGGGCTATAGTAGTGATACCCGCGCTGTAATATGTGCCCAGAATGTCGGTAGAGACAAATAACCTTTAAACCCAGTGATGCCATATATTCGCAGCACCTCACCCCCTCCAACTCAATCAACCAACTAACTTTAATCCTAACCAAGAAAAAGAACTCTCTCGGCTATCGAAAAAGAGAACATGGGAAAGCAATGCGGCAATGCCCTAAATGTGCCTCTCCAATCTAAACCATACAGCACTACAAGCACTTCAACACGGAGTACATATAACGCATACTCTTAAGTTAAGAAGCTAGTGGTTCCAAACACCCTGGGAATGTGCGTCAAGCTGTAAGGCAAGAACGTCCCTCCTCTGTTCAGCCTTCCCGCTTTCCTCAGATTCAGGAAGAAATATCGTAAACATAATATCCTTGAGACTTGTGCGATTCGACAGTGAAATCTCAGACATGATGGACTCACTTAGGCTCTGGATAGGCTAGATATCTATCCACAAAGACCTAAACGCTCAGAATAGACCAAGCTTGCGCCTTCCCTACATTATTTTGGGTAATTCCGAAAAGTTTGGGTTCCCTTGTACTTGTGCTCAGGATTTGGGAGACTTTGTGTCAAATGCAGTACTGGCAAGCTTTAGTATTTCGATGCCCGAACTTGTGCGGAATACTTCCTATTGCTCAATTTCCAGAATCTCTCTTACTCAGAAAAAAAATATCGAGAAGCCATCTCTCTTTTTTGTATACCGGGATACCAAACATCGGGGGTTGTCGAACTGGTACTAGGCTTGCCTGTCGCCGTCCCACTTACGCCATTCCCTAAAAAAACGGAAACTTCCTAGGCACTGGCACTCTCACCAAGGCCGG
>Ga0307507_10010680_pt1 | contig 11790 bp, 12 predicted proteins | sample 7_EM_MG_FD_207223 | JGI IMG/M metagenome (GOLD analysis project Ga0307507, IMG submission 207223) | Populus trichocarpa ectomycorrhiza microbial communities from riparian zone in the Pacific Northwest, United States - 7_EM | ecosystem: Host-associated > Plants > Roots > Unclassified | place...
AACGAAGTACGGCTATATTGCCCATCCATCACATGCGTGGTGTTTGTGCATGACTTTGACAGGACGGTGGTTACTGCGGTCGACGGCATCTGCCAGGTGGGGGGCGATGCTGAAAATTTGTGGAGAGAGGTGTGATACCCACTTTGTCGACGTGCGTCGTCTATGTTCCTTTCTTACCGCCTTCCTCCGTCAATTTCCTCGCTTTTATTGACGAAGCAATTTCTGCACGGCTTCTTCTGTTCTCGTTCTTCGCTGCTCTCGTTGATTTTGTCTACTGGATCATAGTAACATCAACTAATTTCCACTTCAGGGCGATTTTTCATAGATTATTCCTATCACGATCTCTAACGCTCATCATTCATTCATCGATTACTAATTCAGGCGTCTCTTCTGATGATGGAACTCCCTTGAGGGCTGCCCCCCTCTTCTGTTGCCTTGGACCTCTTATCACCTTCCTATCGCCTCATGTGCGGTTTTACGTGCCGCGATCTCCGGATGGCGCAGAAGCAAAGGGATGATCAATCGTCTTATACGCCATCTGAATTATTAAATAGAGGTGCTTCCTTACTTTTATCATTTCGTGACATGCGCTGATGCTTCCCCATCATATTCTCGCGCACGGTGTCGAAGACGATATTCAAAGCTGATTTAAATGCCTCCGCCCGAATTTCCATTTCTTTTAATAACTTTTAATTTAACACCCTGCCGCGAACCGTTTCTACAAGAGGCGACCCTGCACATTCAGAAGCGAGAGAAAAAGACACATGTAGAGGACGGCCCTACCTTATCGTTGTGGGGAGCCAGGTCAACAAATCCCCAAATAACGAATGTGATGGAGTAGGATCTAGTCATCAATCGTCGAGGGAGCCTCATGATTTTGCATGGTTCTTTGTCTTCTACATCGCGCGATGCGCCTGACGGCGCGTATCGCTTTTGGAAGAGGGAAATTGCTCATCAGTTGTGACCTCCTGATTAACGACGATCCCGGGGATGATCTTAGGGCAATGCATCGGGATGCCAAACTTACCCGTCGAGGTAGAGGAGTGACTCTTCCACGTCTTTAAGATGACGCTGAGCCGAGGTTTTTAGGTCCGGAAAGGAGGTTCTTTCTTCTCTTGACGTCACCGCCTGCGGTCATGCGGTCATTATTCTCTAACCGCCTATGCGAAATTAGCGGGGGTCGTTGGGAGCTGGTGGTATAAAAGAGGTTCGTCGTGGCTTTGATTCGTTCATTCCTATCCTCTTCTTCCCACTTTTAAACCTACATTCAGATATCTAGCGATATGACTGGCGAACCTAAGTAAGCCTTTTCATCATCACCCTTCGTCGTTCATGGTGGCTAATTACTTATATTTAGCAAGCTCAACGCACAGGCGCAATCCCTGAAAGGCAGCGCTGAACAGACGGTATGTCCAGCGTTATTTACCGTGCGCGACACTCTGAATGTTTTTTTAGGTTGGCGATCTTACCGGTTCCACCTCTTGGAAGAACGCCGGTCAAGAAGATCACGCCAAGGGGGAGGCCGAGTACAAAGGGGCGCAAGCTAAGGGTTACGCCGAAGGTACTCTCGACCGTCTCAGTGGCGCCAAAGACTCCATTTTGGGTGCCATCACCGGGGACAAGACCCAACAGACCACGGGTGCGTTTTCTTTTCGAACCCTACTAGTGGAAAATAATTGTTTATACCGACTTCGTAGGCAACGCTCAGAATGAGAAGGGCAAAGTTCAGCAAGACTTGAACAAGCCTACTTAGTTGGGTTGTCAGATCGGCGGCATGATTGTTTTGTACTGCGTTGTGAACATTTTGTACGAGTGTGAAATCAGAGTGATTATTGTGACTTACATACGATTGATGGCAAGACTTCCGTGACCCGCGTTGGTGGCAACCACAGATCTTGTAATACTTCTCGTCGGCACTCTGACGCTTGCGCAGCGACGTGAATTGGAAGTCATTGCATGGAATGTTGATGTTGTCCAGCCTGATGGCGAGTTTAATTGTCAGAATTGGGCCGCTGCTGTTCTTGGAGTGGCCGCTGCCAGAGAGAGCTTATCGAGGAACACGTATGTCGCGACCTTTTGATCAATGCGCTTGAGGATGATCCTGCCTCTAGTAAGTTGCCGTTTACTGGTCGTGTTCTGGATGCTGAAATAAGGCATAAGGGACCATAATTGATCAGTCTGTAGACCCCTTGGTGTTGCTCTAATTCCAAGCATCTCAAGGCTGATAGTTGGTCTCCATTCTGGAATACGTTCCTGGACATTGTCTGCCATCGGATAGCCCAATGCCTATCCCAAGGTTGGGTGATGCCTGGCGCGCAATGAACGACGTCGGAGAAAAATAGGTTTATCTCTGACATCGTCTGGGAATGCGTTTGCTAGATCGACGGGGCGGATTTCGCGTTGGGAGACGGAGCGGTCGATGTGGAGATTAGACAAGAGAAGAGGAGAAGCCAGAGAAGCCAGGTGGGTATTTGTATGGTTCCCTATTTCGCCATGATCACATTCTTCAAACCAGAAACGTATTTCGGGCACCTCGCCCCCTGGACGTCATCATCGACTGATTCCAGGTATCCCCACTTCAGTTCCGAGCTTACCGGCCGCGGCGGCAACTTTCCACCTGCACCTTCATTCTCAATCCAGGGGGCGCAGTCCGAGTGTCTCGCCTTCGTAATAGGCCTCACCATCTACCCCGACTTGTATTTGTGCTGCTGGCACCACGATACCCAGCTCATTTGCAGCGGCGACAAGTGGTTTTACCCAGATGATCCAGATGATCGGAGTCGTACGAGTATTCGTCACTGTGGCAGTCGAATTTGCGTTTGAAATCATCAACGACGGGATGTCCCAACAATGGCGACAGGGAGTTTTTCCGACGAAATTTCAAAGCTTCGACAGTGGTTTCCGAAGGTGTGCACCTTGAGGGTCCGCCAGAGGAATCATTTAAACCTAAACCTCTGGCATTGCTGATCGACTCCTTCAGCACAAGTATGACGGAGTGACCACTCTCCGCAATATCAAAGGCGCCAACGTTGACTTGGCACCCGCTTTCGGGGTTGCTGATAGCTCCGCCTTTAATATCCCATCCACAGCGTATGGGATAATGAGAAAGGGTGAGTGCCACCTTGGAACTCGTTTTGAATAGGTGCTTATATTTTGCTTATACTGCTCAGTGATCGTTTGCATCTGAGCGGGGAATGACTTCGGAATGCAATATCGAGCGGTATGGTCTGTTCGGTCCCGGTTGCGCAAATCGCAGCGGCTGCGTCGGTGGTAGTGAGACCAAAGGTTGTCTGCGGTTTGGCAGGGTAGAGTCAAGGCTGCGTGTCCAGGGACTTTCTGCAGTTCGCAGGGGGCTGATGGACACTGCGACAGTAGATCCTTGCCGTTGAGGCGGTCCATCTGTAGCAGATACTTACATTCCTGCTTGAATTTTATTCCTTTGTCTCTGCGCGGTGCCTGGTTGCGCTGACTCAAGTGGTGACAGCATCATCGTCACAAGAGTCTCATATAAAGGGTTCATTGAAAGTTGGGATAATGTCCAATCCCCTTGACCACACCCACAAAACTCAAACATGACTCAAGAAACACACGAAGCGCCCCCAACGTTCGATCCCGTTCACACCGTCGAGCTCGTATCCGTGAACGACAGCAAGATCATCGGAGTCTCGGTTTACTCTGGAAGGGCGGAAGTTACGCGTCTTTTCTCGTTCAGTGTTCATACGGGCCAAAACCAGGTTAACATTTCTGGACTGCCCAATGTCCTCGACCAAGATTCGTTTAGGTACGCCGGAGTGACTAACATATCTCAACTTCAACTTCTGGCATGTTAACGTATATATAGGGTGGAGGGCCGCGGTGCTGCGACAATCCACGACGTCACTATATCCACCATCATCCCACCACCAATTCCGACAACTTCCACAGAGCTAAAAGCCCTCGAACTGAAGCATAAACAGACGGAAAAAGCTTTGGAGAGGTCTCGGAAAGCTATTGCTTCTCTCGAGAATTACCTTGATAGTGTCAAGGTGGAACACGTCGCTGTCACCGCGTTGGGGGAAGTCATCGAAAACTACGAGTCTACAGGCGAAAAGCTTGATGACAAGGTCACTGAACTGCAGAAGGAGCTTGTTGACTTGAACAAGGACATTGAGACTGAGCGCAAGAAGCTGTCCGGTCCGACGGGGAATGACAAGCTCAATCTCAAGGCGTCGATTGGGGTGTTTGCCGACCATGAGGGTGAGGTAGAGATTGCGCTCATCTACGGTACGCGTCTCCTATTTTTGATGTTGACCCTTAGCTTACAGCTGCTCAGCCGTCCACAATGCGACGTGGAGTGCTGGTTATGATATTCGCGTTGACATGCAGACGAAGGAGAAGCCAATCACGTTAATTTACAAGGGGGCTATCACCCAAAGCACCGGAGAGGTATGTTCAACGGCTACGCAAATTTCGCTTGATGCTGACAGGTACTTTTTTAGGATTGGAACGACATCCCATTAACTCTGGAAACAGCCACCCCAACGTTTGGTGTCGGCGTCCCCTCTTTGACTCCTTGGACCCTCTCAATATATCGACCTCCTGTTCCCAGATCGGTGGGGTTCTTGAAAGGTAGAGGAGGAGGTGGAGCGCCTTCAGTATCTTTGGCTGCCTCGGGAGCCATGACCCGTCGAAAGATGAAATCGTCGGCTTTGGACGAACTCGATGACGAGTCCCTTAGCGCCAGCGCAATGCAATACCGGGGCCTCGCCGTCTCCTCAAAGGGCAACATTAGCGCTACTTTCACTGTCCCCGGGACCATCACGATTCCCAGTGATGGAGTTGCTCATAACGTCACCATCGTGCAGTTGAGCCTTGACTCTACGATGTCTTGGGTGTCTGTTCCCAAGATGGACGCGAAGACACATCTTAATGTTAGCCTCCGTCTTCTCGAGCTTTTTCTGGCCCTTCTTCTGATTACTCTATCCACAGGCCAAGATTAAAAACGCATCTGAGTACACCCTCTTAAATGGCCCTGCCAGCGTATACGTCGATGGAAGCTTCATCTCTCGTTCCGACGTACCCGCCGTAAGCCCAGACGAGAGTTTCGACTGTCCATTGGGGTACGTCTTCCTCCATTCCCCCTAACGTTGATTCCTTACCTACCTACTCCTCGCAGCCTCGACCCCTCCATCCGAATCACCTACCACCCCCGAGTGAAAAAGGTCTCTCAAAGCGGGTTCTACACAAAGACGACCAACTACGTCTTCTCGCAGCGCATCACCATCTTCAACACAAAATCCACCGCGATCAACAACGTCAAAATCATAGACCAGGTGCCCGTATCGGAGGACTCGCTGATCACCGTCAAGCTGGTCAGCCCGCCCTTGGTAGCGCCGTTCTCGGATTCGACGCTGAGCAGTGGGGAGCTCAAGGTGCCGCCGCCGGTCAAGGTTGGCTCGGGGGTTGTCGTGCAGTGGGATGGTGCGGATGAGCCCGGGAATGATGTGGAAGGTTTGGGGAAGGATGGGAAGTTTCACTGGGTGTGCTCGGTGCCTTCGCAGGGCAAGGTTAACCTGCTCTTGCAGTGGGAGGTGACCGCTCCTGTGAGAACGGATATCGCTGGATTGTACTAATTTCATATGGCGTCGTTCTTCCTAGGTAGTTGGCAGGGTTTTTTTTGTAAGGCTTCTTATTTACTTTTTTATTCAGGGTTCGCTCTTTGTTATATATGACATGTATATGACAGCTGTGTCTCTCAAGAAATCGCAGAGTTGATTTTTTTATTAAATCCCTTTCATTTTCGGATTTCGCCACCTTGACTCAAACAGAGGACCTGTGAAAGTCATGTCAGATGACTGATCCAAAAATCTCCAAATCTGGTGATTTTTGTCCGCACAGAAATTCGAAATTTTTGTCCGCACGGCGGATCAGGTCGAACTTTTTCTCAATTTTTGTCCGCACACTATATCAGGCCTACTAGTAGGCAGTATTCCATTTTTTTCGCTGCACAGGGCTCCCAGAGCCCTAAGGATGGAAGGACATTGATGTAAAGCACTTCATACATAAGTATCTACTAATTCTCGTCATCGGTATCCTTCTCAGCGTCCTCCTCACCCTTTTTCTCCTTCCCAGCCAACGCAATAATTGCCTTCTTAATATCTGGGCGGCGATTATTCAATGCTTTGAATACGTCGTGGTCTTCTTGCGCTAATATGAGCATTGAACTGTCGTTAGTGGTGCTGGGGGGGTGGCAGAGGGTGCAAAGAAACTGGGCAGACGTCAGCAGAGCAAAGCTTCGCATATGGAGAGTGTGTCCTTGAGATTTAGCACGAAATTGATGGCTGTGCATGTGCTTGAAGGCCTGCACTGGGACATTCGAAACAGCAGCGATACTTGAAGTATCACTTGCCCAGGCGTGAGTCGTCCCTTTGCCAGCGCTTTTCATGTATATGCTCAAAACTATTGTGTGCTGCATCCCTCGGTATTTCAAGGTGGAGACTGCAATAGTTTTGCAAGGCTTCAGGGACCTTCTCTGGGGATGTCGGATAGCTTTTCCCCATTCCATTCTGATTCACTGAGTATAGCTGGGTTCTCAACATCAATGATAGGTTCGTGCTGCGTCATCGAAAATGTGGGTTGAAACTGTATGCAGTAATTATGATCGTATTACATAATTAAAATTGTAGCACGTGGCTATTGACCAATGTTCGACTAATTTTTGTCCAGACAGGTTCAGGCTATCAAAATTTAGGCCGTTTTTGTCCGCACATCTGGCTCATGTATTTACAGGAAATTTCCAAAATTTTGTCTGGACAGGCCTATGGCCTGTCCGGGTTTTCGTCAAATTTTTGTCTGCACAGGGATCAGTCACCTGACATGACTTTCACAGGTCCTGCTACATCTATGATCTGATGGCAGGGTTTCAGCTTGGCTCTGGCTTTTTGACAGCTAAGTTGATGGCTCTGTTCTATATTTGGACACAACGATGAGGAGAGTTCTGGAGAGTTCCTTTCAGCAAGTAGCACCACAAAAATGTTTTATGCTACCTACAATTAGTATATTGTCACTTCTATATGATTTCTGATGTGTATTATTGTCACTTCTCCAGCCAGATGCAAAAAAAAATTGAGGGAGTAGATATGATTGACAATATTTATCTTATCTTAGCATCTTATCACATCTTATTGAATCTCGGTTCATCAGCCATCAGTTCTGCAGGGACGTAATCAATGGGTGAGTTTCTGAGTCTGCTTCAAGTGTTTATGCAGCAGGAAATATCCCACTGACCACACAAAGAGTTGTTTTGATATCACTTACTACACTAGAAGTATATTCTACAGTGTCTATCCTGTAGTCATTAGAAATTTCTTGTTTGGGACCTAAGCTGGCTTCTGAGCTGGGAAAACTGGTAACCAAGCTGAGTCAAGCCACATTTTCTGGAAAGCTGAAGTCTGGCTTAGCTCAGCTACTTTCAGCTCAGCTCAGTCAGCTTAGCCATCGGGAGCTGAGGCCATGGCAACACTAGTTTATTTGTCCCTGTTTGAAGTCACTCTGATAGGACCCAATCAGGCACAACACTTTTGGCATGAGTGTGCAAGTGTGGCACACCAATTCCTGCACCATCTATAATATTAGTTAGTCGACTTGAACAGTGATGAGATTCTCTAAAATGTTCAACAGTGAGTGAATTAGGCACAAGACTGTGATTGGGACCCCATAAAACATGTACAGACAGGTGGCTCAATAATTCTCAAGTCTGATGGGTCACACATCACTGGGGAAGAGGCTTGAAGGCTCAAATGAAGCACATTTCTCATCCAACAAGCAACTGGTGTTCAATAGAAATATTTTTGCGGGCGGCCATTGTCTGCAACAAAGAAACTGACAGATAAAAAAGGAAGTAAATCATGCCTAAAGATAACGCTTAAGCTGAAATTTACCCAGCATGACTGTGAGTGCCTCAGAGACATCACAGGAAACTTAATTAGTAATTATCCACATAAGATATTTCTGAAAAACGTCAGGCATATATTTTACCTGATGTATATCAAAGGGTGCAGAGAGTGCTATGAAGTGTGCAGAGAGTGCATGCGGCATGCAGAGTGTGTGGTGTGCATGAGCATGCATGTGGTGTGTGTGAAGCATGCAGTAGAGCATGCAAAAAATAGTGGAGTTTTACATGGCAGTTTAAATATCTGAGAATTTCCCAATTGTTACATGTTGTCCATTTGATATAAACGATGGATTATGGTCAAGAAGTTGTAGTCAATAATCAAGACTTGCCCAATACTTCACTGGGGGATGTCTGAGTGTTGGATGTGCTTGTATGAATGAAAATTTTGAGAGATGGATTTATAGGTGCACATCCCACTCTATGATATCTAAAAGTATAATACCCATGTCTTAACTCTTTGGCTTCCCAAGCTGAGCAGTTCAAATTTGCTTCAAGCAGCACTGGCCACCATCCAGCAGAGGATCTGCAATCACATCCCTCTGGCTGGTGTGTGAACCCTAAACTGTCTCATCCCAAAAGGCATTTCCCATGTCTGCTGCTCGACTTTTCTTTGAAGCTCCTTTTTACTCTTTATTTCTTAAATCTTGACATTTCTGATCTTTGAGTGAATGGCCACTAGGTTGCATGGGCACTGGCATGGATGATGGTGGAGCCTGGTTATCCATAGGAGAACATCAGGAAATCAGGGAAAATCAGATTTAGCAATATGATGTTCACAAACCCATCACAACATTATAACACCCAGATAACAGATTATAACTGTATATCTGTGACATGTAGGATTATGGTAATATCATAAATTCAGTACAATATTCTTTCTTTAATGCAAAATGAATATAATGTGGTAACAACTTTGTAACTAGATTGTGAGGTGGTTGCTGGATTATAAAAGAATCATAATATGCATGTGAGATGTTAGACAGTTGATAGGTCATTAACATCCTTTGGTAGGATTGTAAGCTGGACAAAAGCTGGATATGAGATATGCATAATATTACATCAAAATTACATTTACAAAATATCCATTGGGCAGGTACTCTTCATCAAATTTCCATTGTTTTTAAGTCAAACAAGCCTGCCCTAAACCAACATGTGGTGTGTTCATATTCTGAAACTGGCAACTTTTCAAACCTATCACTTCCTTTCCTTCCACCCTCATTGTTGCCTAGGACTACTCCTCATAAGCACACCAGCATTGCTACTGCCACCCCAAACCACCACTCCCACAACCATCGCTCGACCACCCCCAACCACCACTGCACACCACAACAACAACAACAATGTACATCACCAGTGCACACCAATTAGACAGCAAATTTTGAAGATAATGCCTGTCATTGTGACTTTCCACATTGATCCAGATGAGCAACATGACTCCCCTCCCCTCCTTTTTTCACACCAGAAGCGGGGGATGGCAATGTGACAACCAACGATGGATGGACGGTGACAACCTGGCACATCATCCAGATGGAGACAATGCAGGTCATCATCACTGTCCTCATTATTCCTGGTGAGCAGCAATATGACTCCCCTTCACACACTAAGTAGGGGGCATGTCAGATGAATGATGGACAATGTCTGGGTGAGTAACATGACTGCCCCCCCCACCTCCTTTTTTCACATAAGAAGCAGGGGCCACAACACTGTCAGCAATGTGGCAACCAACAAGGGACAATGCCCAGGTAAGCAACATGACTCCCCTCTCTGTTTCCTTTTCTCACACAAGAAGCAGCGGCCATGTGGCAATCAACAATGCATGAACAATGATGACACATGGACAACGTCAAGGTGAGTCAGCATGACTCTCATCCCCCCTCAGGACCCCGGAAAGTAGTGTTGGATCCCTGATCCAAAAATTGTCAAATTTGACGATTTTCCTCTGAACAGAATTTCCTGATATTTCACAAAAATCCTCCAGATATGGCATCAGGCATAGGATTTTCCTAAATTATATCCGGACATTACATCAGGCATAGTATATGTGTGTAGGCAAGGCTCCTGGCGCCCAAAGACCTTAAATTACAATGTAAGACTGTAATATTTAATCTTCCTTGTCATCTGTTCCTATTTCAATGTCATTCATTACCACCCTTTTTCTTCCTCCCGCTCAATGCTTGAACCGCCAACTTTACCTCCCCTCGATGCAAGGCGAGAATTTTGCCAGCTTGTCCAGGGGTGCTGGATTGTCAAGATCAATGTGGTTGTTTTCGTCATATATTCGTTCGTGTATGTTGGATTGAAGTAATACACCTTTTCAATTCATCATGTGTTAATCAAAGTTGAACCCCAGTGAAAATGGGGGCTAAGAGGGTAGAGCCAGGCCAAGCCAAATCTAACTGTTTAGATTTGGCTTGACGATAGAGACTATTACAGGTTTGGCTGGAATTTAAACCCAGCCATATCTATAGCCATGTAACTGAATGTATCTAAAAGTCTAATGTAACCTAATGAGAGCAAATTACAGGTGGACAGTGCAACCGAACCACATCGATCCAGACAAAAATCCAGCATCCCAGCCTATCGAGCGAAACTGAAAGAAAACCAGCTAAAAAAAAATCCAGTTCAACTGTTCACTGCCAAGTCAAAAAGACTGAAAATGACAAGGATCAGCATCTCACCAGAGTGCGTATTGAAGCCAATCAAGCCAAATTAAACATTGCAAAATAACTAGGCCAAAACTGCTAAGTCAGAAACGAATGAAAAAAGTGAAAGAAAGATGACTCACCACAAGCTGCAGGTTACAGGTACTTGAAGACAGAGTCAGTAAGAAATTTAAGTGTGAGCAGTTGAAGTGACATGGTACAACAGTTACTGACCTGAGCGAGGCAGCCAGAGAGCAGGGAGTGCTTATGAGGAAACAGAACCTTCCTAAAGACTGAGTATGATGTGTGTGAAGAAAAGATGTATCATGAAAGGGTTGAATGTAAACAGTGAGGAGAAGAGTTATGAGAAAATATTGTTCGAAATGGTTGAATGTACTGTTTTTGCCAGTGCTATTGTTGAACTTTTCAAGTGCTATCTGAGGTGGCGGTGAATATTGATATGTTCGAGGGGCGCCATATAGTAAAGATTTCTAAAAATGAGAATAAAAGACAATGATAATGAAAAAAAATTACAGTGTTGCCATATTTTGAAATGGGCTTGTTGGCCTCATTTCTCATACCATCTTTACATGAGGAAATTTCTTGGTGCGGCTTCCTTCATGCTTATCCAAAGGTCTTTCTGCCAGGGAGGTGTCAGGTGGAGTGTGGAGTGAGCAAACTGCATATACCCCAGAAGTATGGACTTACTTCCTCCTATATCTCAGCAATCTCAGCTCCAAATGCCTTCCCCTCATACTTGCTCTCTGCCTTGAGTCAGTACTTTTCACTCCTCCACCTATTCCTACTGGACTCCAGGACTCCAGTAGGACTCCAGTAGGAATCCATAGGACTCCAGGATTCCTACTGGAGTCCTATTGGATTTGTGAGGAGTCCAGTGGGAATGACAAAATCCAATAGGAGTCCAACAATTTTTGAAAGTAATTAGATTCTACCTAAATTTGAAGGAATACAAGTGATTGTATACATACTAACTAACATAAATTACACTGATCTGTGCCACGCTGTCGTCGCCGTTCATCGGGGGTGGTGATGGGCCGTCGTCGCCGTTGGCGTGTGGTGCTGGCCCATCCTCGCAGTTGGTGGGTGCTGGAGGTGGGCCGTCGTCGAAGATGGTGGGAGGTGGTGGGCGGTGTTCGCCGTTCGTGGGGTGGGGTGCGCCGTGTGGGTGCTGGTGTTGGGCCGTCGTCACCGTTG
>Ga0307507_10010681_pt1 | contig 11790 bp, 3 predicted proteins | sample 7_EM_MG_FD_207223 | JGI IMG/M metagenome (GOLD analysis project Ga0307507, IMG submission 207223) | Populus trichocarpa ectomycorrhiza microbial communities from riparian zone in the Pacific Northwest, United States - 7_EM | ecosystem: Host-associated > Plants > Roots > Unclassified | place...
CTCTGCACGAGGCTCTGCGCGAGGCTCTGCGTACGGAGGCTCTGCACGAAGCTCTACACAAAGCTCTGCACGAAGCTCTGCACGAAGCTCTGCACGAGGCTCTGCGCGAAGCTCTGCATACGAAAGCTCTACACGAAGCTCTACACGAAGCTCTATACGAAGCTCTATGTATAGAGGCTCTGCACAAGGCTCTGCGCGAAGCTCTGCGTATAGAGGCTCTATATGAAGCTCTGTATTGGGTCCCTGCTATATTCCCAATAGCGTCTACACGTGTCTCTGCCTATGTAGCCGCCTTATTTTTTTACCCTTCTTTCCTTCCTTATATCCTCCCTACCTAGGGAGGCACTAGAACGGCAGCTAGTAGAGAACTATTGCTAGAACTAGATAACTATTGCTAGAACTAGACAACCGTCGCCAGAACTAGACGACCGTTACTAGAACTAGACAACTGTTGCTAGAGCTAGATGACTATCGCCAGAGCTAGACAACTGTCGCTAGAACTAGACGACTGTCGCTAGAACTAGACAACCGTCGCTAAAGCTAGACGACCGTCGCTAGAACCAGACAACTATCTCCAGAGTTAGATAACTGTTGCCAAAACCAGACGACTGTCGCCAGAGCCAGACAACCGTCGCCAGAACTAGACAACTGTCGCTAGAGCTAGACGACCGTCGCTAGAACCAGACGACTGTCGCCAAAGCTAGACGACCGTCGCCAGAACCAGACAACCGTCGCTAGAACTAGATGACCGTTACTAGAACTAGACAACCGTTACTAGAACCAGATGACCGTCACCAGAACTAGACGACTGTCGCCAGAGCTAGACGACCGTTGCTAGAACTAGACGACCGTCGCTAGAGCTAGACAATAACGACTAGCTAGCGAGCACTATAAACAATTTAATTAATTGATCGAATCAAGGTAGCACAGACAGGTAGGCATAAATAGGGAGATGCTAACGGGTAGGCAGATATAGATAGGTAAGTAGATATAGACAGACAAGTAAATGTAGATAGGTAGGCAGATGCTAACAGGTAGGTAGATATAGATAGGTAGGCAGATGCAAATAGGTAGGCGATGCAGATAGGTAGGCAATGTAGATAGGTAAGTAGATACAAACAGGCAAGTAAATATAGACAGGTAGGCAAATATAGATAGGTAGGCAGATATAAATAGGTAGGCAATGCAGATAGGTAGGCAATATAGATAGGTAGGCGATATAGGTAGGTAGGTAAGTTAATAGGTAGATAAGTAAAAGAGAACCATCGCTATATTATATTAAATTATCTAAAATAATATTATTTATTTTGCTAGCCTTATAAATAGCTTTAAAGTAGCTTTTATTTATTTAAAATATGTTATTAGTATAAAAGAGGTAAATATAATTATAGTTGCCAAATGCGTAGATTACTAGCAGGTTGCGCGCAGGCTGCGCGCAGGCTGCGTGTTAAAAAAACACGATATAGGCTAGTCGGTCGAGTTGCCAAATGACCTTAACTACGCGCCAATTGCGTCAACCACCAACCATTGAGGCCATTAAAAGGGTACCATATTTTGCCGATGCTATATAAGATGTATAACGGCTTCCTAAAGCCCCTACCTATTCTAGACTAAAGATAGAAGGACATCTTAATTAACTTTATTGTTAATCTCCCTAAAAGTAAAGGCTGTATAAACATTATGGTAGTTATAGACCAACTATCTAAGATAAAACACCTAATCGCCTACCTTAATATATTAGCGCCTACCGTTGCCCAACTATTCCTAGATTATATATAGAAACTTTATAGACTTCCTAAAATGATTATCTCTAATAAAGGTAGACAGTTTGTCTCTATATTTTGGAAAGAACTAACTACCTAACTCCGCATTAAAGCACTATTATCTACAGTATACCACCTAAAAACGGATGGTTAAATGGAATATACAAATACTATAATAGAACAATATATTTGGATATACACATTGTATTTATAGGACAACTAGATAGACTAGCTTGCATTTGCTAAGTTTACCATAAATAAATCTATCTTAGAAACCATAAAGGTCTCCCTATTCCTAGCTAATTACGGCTAATACCCACAAATAGGTTTTAAACCCTTTAGTAATATTCCTTACCTAGCTTACCAGGCCTTATAAGTTGCAGAAGTAAATAAATTTATAAAGAAGATGGAAGAACTATAAGAGTTCCTTACTAATAAAATAATATAGGCCCAATCTATCTATAAAGTCGCAGCAAATAAGAACCGGACCCTAGTACCAGCCTATTAAATTGGCGACTTTATCTGGCTAGATATAAGAAATCTAAACACAAAACAACCTACTAAGAAACTTAATTGGAAGAACGCCGGCCCTTATAAGGTTAAAAAGGTTGTCTCTCCTTATGCTTACCAACTAGGGCTCCCTAATACAGTTAAAATCCACCCTATATTCTATATGTCAGTCCTTTACCCTGCCGCCCCTATATTGGATGCCCTGCCTGGACAGATCTAAGACCCTCCCCTACTAGTTAAAGTGGATGGTAAGGATAAGTACCTTATTAAAAGAGTTGATAACATTAAGTATAACAAACGGAAATATAAATATATATACCTTATAAAATAGAGAGGTTTTACTAAGCCCTTATAGGAACCCGTTAACTCTATAGGACTTATATAAGCTATAGAAGACTTTTATAAACTCTACTTAGAACTACCACAGCCCTATCTCGCAAAAGCTTAAGTTTAAAGGGGGGGTACTATTATAGGACACCTCTGTGACACCTTATACACATCCACCTGTTTCCACCTGTTCCACTAACGCAGTAAGAAGAGACTAACCACGACGAGATAGCAATTTGCTAGCAATTTACGGCAATCTAACGGCAATCTACTACATTCTGCTACATTCTGCCAAGTCCACTAAATCCTGCTAAGTTCTGCTAGGACCGCTACTTAAATCCTATTCTGCTCTGTGTATGTATTAACCAAGTAACCAAATTTACAATATATACCCTTTCTTCCTATTTCCTTACCTTCTCTCTTTATATAACGTCTTAACTTTATTATATAGTTTATGTATATAGCTTAATAATATCTACCTCGCTATATATTATCACCGCTTATACTCCCTCTATAACACTACTAGATTAAATACTACCTCTTACTTTACTATAATCCTTATCTAGCTTTAAGATTAGTAGTTATTATAGATAATATAAGCTTCTATTATTTAGAATAGATTAAGTCTCTTTTTACTAAGCGTAGTATAATGCTTGTCTATTTACCTATATATTTACCTAATTTAAATCTAATTAAGGAGTTCTTTAGTAAGCTAAAGGAGTATATTTAATAATATTTTAGCTTATAGAGGAGTAAGCCAGAGCTCTAGGGTAATAAGTTTAAAGACTTCCTATAGTGGTATATAGATACTATAAATAAAAGGAGTAATAATGCTAAAGCCTATTTTAGCTATAGCGGGTATATATGAGGAAGGATTAATAGAAGAGTTAATAAGTTGTTAGATCTAGGAGTTAGACATTGCCTTAGTTAGATTACTATATTATAAAACTCTTATATAAATTACTAGTAAGATCTATATTCTACCCTATACTTTTAGGTAGAGCTATACTAGTATAAAAACTTTACTGCTTACTTCCTCTAAATCCTTAATACTACTAGAAAGTTAAGTAACTTATAAAGTCCTCTACTTCTTAATATTTTAATATACCTGTTTAGCAATTACCTCTAGTACTCCCTTATTATTTATTATATTAACTAGCATTTTACCCTCCTTATTTAGCTTCTGCTCCCTAATAATCCTTAAGTCCTACTACTTTTTATAGATAACTTAATAGGCAGCTTTAAGATTACTCTTTTACTTTAGGTCTTTTTATACTAAGAGCTTCTACTAGTTAAAATACTTCTATAAATTAGCTATATAATTTAGGCCTTGCAAATAAGGTAGAGGAGCTATAGGTAATAATTTTATAGTTAGGTCTTACCCTAATAGTAGTATAGCTAAACACCTGTATTACCTACTAGTTAGATTAATATAAAATTAATTAATAACTTTAGGAGTATTAGGTGTAAGTAACTTAAAAAAGGTAAGTTAAGACTTTTTACTACCTCCCTTTTTCTAATCTTAAAGCTTTTTAAATAGCTTACTATATAGTGTGCAAATAGTAGCTAAACTATCCTTAATGGCCCGCGTCTACTCCTTAAGGTCCTCCTACATTAGCTTATAGTTAACTTAGTAATAGATTTAGCACTAAAAAGAGCCTAGGTATTTTTTCTTACACTCCTACTCCCTATATAGCTCTAGCTAAAGCTTAGTAGTCTTTAAATAGGGGTTTAGAGGATAAATAACATCACTAACCTTATACTATTTAGGTTATAGTATACTTAAAAATATATTCTATAAAGAAGTAGTAGTAGCTAGCTATACTAATAACTATATAACTATTATAGAATAATTAGTAGAGTAAGTGGTAGATCTAGCTTAATTATTTACCTTAATATATATAAAGCTAACTTTAACTAAGAGCTGCTTAATAGAGCTGTTTATATTCTAGTGCTTTTTTACTAAGCTTATAAGTTTATTATTAATTAAGCTCTAGCTAGCTTCCTAACTAGGATTAATCTTAAATATTACTTAAGTCTTATTCTTCTCTATATATAAAACCAACGTATTATATAAAACCAACGTATTATATAAAACCAACGTATTATATAAAACCAACGTATTATATAAAACCAACGTATTATATAACTCTTATATAATATAATAGCCAGAAAGCTGCTGCTTAATAGCCTTATTAATTATAGGTAGTATATTATAACTATATATAAGTAAGAGGCTTAAGTAAGAGTTAATAAAAGTATATATAACTATATTCTAAGTCTATACGCCCTTCTTAAGCCTAGCTAATAATAAAAGATAATAGTTAAAAAAGATACTTTTACCGCTTGGCCTTACCTGCTCTAATTTATACTTAAATTAAAGCCTTAATAGTAGCTCCTCCTCCTTACTTTCTATTATTAAATCCTTAAGTATTAGCTTAAATACTTATAAAGGAAGTATAGGGTGTCTTTACAATTAATATAGGGTTTATATATAGTGGCTAATATTATCTAGATTAAGCTTTAAGTGGAGGTATAGTAACTAATAATTTTATTACTAACTTAAAGGATAATAGGAACCTATATTTAAAAGCTATATAAGATATAGCAGCTATAGAGAAGCCCTTATAGTATTATAATCCTATAATTAATAGAAGTGTTAAACCTTCTTATAATCTACCTCCTCTACTACCTTAGGATTGTTTAGTATTTCCTTAAGCTCGCTATTAGTAAAAGTAGCTACCTACTATAATATAGGCAACCCATTAAACGCTGTCGGTAGAGAGAAGTTAAGCTATATACTAATCTAGCTGCTAGATATGGGTGGCAGAGTTATAACCTATTATAGCACTGTCCTGACATATACTGTCTTATACTGTCTTATACTATCTTGTACTATCTTGTACTGTTTCCTACTATTGGCTGGCCTACCACTAGCGCCTTGGCGGCTGCCCCTACTATTTGTATACAATACCCCCTTTTACCTCCTTCTCCTCTTTATACTATAATGTAGTTATTTAGCCTACTTGCATTACAGCACTGTGACAGTTTATAATATCTCTAATTGCGCCCTGTCGCGACATCTGTTTTCTTTTTCTTTCTAGTATATTATCCCTATTTTTCTAGTGTAATCACGACCTGGCGTAACTAATAATACTATACTACAGTCCTAGACAACCTTAGTATAGTCCTAAACAATCTCAGTATCACAGCAAGCCTTATAGATTTTAATTGCCTTACCTAGATCCCTTAAAATGGGCAACTATAATATGGATAATACCCCGTTAACGAACCCACGTAAAGCGCTCGCCTACCTCTTTAATACCTTCTATACCCATATTGCCTGGGCAATTAGGAGTGGTCCGGAGTACCCTAAGGACCTTAATATAGCAGGAACCTTCCAGCACCTCTCTATATATACAACCGTTTTAACTAGCGTTAAGAATGGCCTCTAAGCCGTTTATAATAAAGGCTAAACTATAAAGTCCTAATTTAAGGAAGCTTAGCACGGAATCAACTCCCTTAAGATGCTTAAACCATATATACAATAATACGAACAGCAAGCCCTTGCATATACTAAGACCATATAAAGTCTAAGCTCTTAGATTACTATACTTACCTAAACCATTGCCGATAAGAATATAACTATAGGCTCCCCTCTTCTAACTAAGCCCTATATAAAAAAGTGTAAAGTAAAAGATCTAACCCTGTTTAACAGCAAGGGATCACCAATTAAAAAATAAGAAAAATTTAAGATATAGGAAATAAAGATCTAAGGCGTTTTCTAGAGGGATATAAAGTACTTTAAGACCCTAATAGACGAAGTCCTCTATATATTAAGTACAGCCTTAATATACTACATATATACCCAAACAACTTAAGCAAATAGACCTTCTCCAACTAAGAGTCTATGCTTGTGTATATAAAGAAACACTACAAGACCATTAATATAACTTAAGTAGCAAAAAATAAGTTAAATACCTTAATCCAAGGCAAGCGTAACTACTAGTTCTGGAAAGCAGAGCTTAATAAGTTAATAATTAAAGCAAATAAGACTAAGGAATAAAAAGTGGATTTACTTAAGAAGAATATTTCCTCTAAAATAAAGGACCTAGCCCTTACCCTTAGCTGTAAGATTGGCGATGCTAACTATAAAGGTTAGAGTAAGCAGATGGATGTATTTGCTTACAACCTATAAAACCACACCTACTATACTAAGCTTAATACCGCTAAGCTAAGTACCACTAGCAGCTATTGACCTGCACCACCTAATAATAATACCTTAACACCGGCACCATAGAATAACCTAATAGACCTTAACACCGTTAAATTTAGCAGTGGTAGTAGTGGCCTCCCTAATAACGTCTAAAGATACCGTATAGATAACAGACTCTATATAGCGTGTGGTTAACCTAGCCACTAGAAAGATGCTTACAACCCTAAGAGGAACCTAAATCCCCTCCCAATGCTACTATGCTAACCCCCTCTAAGCCGCGGCAGATTCTTTAGCAAAGGGGATAGAAATTAAGACGGTAACCACGGATAGGGACGTGGGTTTAGATATAGAAACCCACCTCCGTAATTCCCTTCCCTAATACAGCCCTAGCCAATAATCCCGTATACAAACTACAGATAAGTGCTCTGTGCCGCTACTAACTATAAGACCAGCTATATCCTTGGTAAAGTACCCCCTAGTATATATACACCCTTAGAGACTAACATGTTAGGATATACTAACTAAGACCATAGTCACTAGCTAAGCCCTATAATTTAGTTATTAAAAGACTAACCCTTAAACTAAGTTACCTCTAAGGGTTAGAACTATACGGGGAGGAGGATAAAAGGATTAGATCTTATTCTAAGCCAGCTGCTACTTAACCTTAGAACAGCAAATAGTAATAGAAATGCCATCTTTATTCAGACCTACCTCTCCTTACTACGCAACCCACTCCTATAAGTTTTTATTAAAATAGTAAGCCTTATTAATAGCGGTAGTATAGCACTAGTGTTTGCAGATAAAGACTCACTTATAAAAAAGTATAATATTATAATAAAAAGACTCCTAGTCCTAAAACCACTCTGCCTTACTAACGGACTTCTATCTAGCTTTATCACCCACTACTTTATAGTAAAAATGACAATTGGCCACTATACAGAATTTATGCTCTTCTACGTTATAAAGTTATTACCCTCTACACTAGTAATTCTTAAAATGCCCTGGCTTAAAAAGTATAACCTAAGGCTAGACTTCCCCGCCCTAGAGCTTAAGTTTAACTCCAACTACTATGCCTATAACTGTCTTCTATGGCACATTCCTAACTATAACTGAGTAGCACTATATGGACGCATCGCACGGCTAACGCTTAGATACCGTTAGCTAATATACGCAGTAAACAAAGTAGAGATTCTGGAAGACTAGATTACTGCCCTACCCTTAAGAAAATAAATACCACCAGAACTATAAGTCCCCCGTATACACCTGCTTAACCTAGGCTAGCTAATAAGACACCTAACTCTAAGTTAATTACCATACGCATATGCAACTGCATATATAATAGCCAAAGGCATTACAGCCAAGACCGAAACTAGAGCAATCAAGACCTCCCCCCCGTAACGCCTAACCTTATACCCATCTCCCACGCGTACCATATAGGGCCGCCACCTTATTTCCGTCCCCCTGGGCCAACCGAGCCGCGCCAGCCTAGCCATAGCACTGGAAAACCAGACACGCCCTAACCTAGACAATATTAGATGCACTTATGCCGTTAATTTCACCCAGTTCTATAAATAAAAAGGCGTAAAGGCAATAAGGATCTATATGGCGGAGCTAGTAGAAATGGAAAAATAAGAAGAGCACTAATAGCTGCTTAAAGAGCTGCCTATAGGCCTAATAGAAGTACCGAACCTATTAGAAAAGTCTTTCCACTAACTAGTAGAAGGCAACTATATAATAGAGGAAGCCTATAAAGCGCTACCCCCTTATTTTTATAACTTCCTTAAGACAAACCTAAAAACTAAGGCTAAGTTTCTACGCCAGAAGATAGTTAACACTAATATTAAAAAATCCCTAAAAGGCAAACCAGGACTAACCTATAAAGACATTTTATAACGCCTATTAAAGGAGTTCCATAAATATATTAGGCATTTCCTCCCTAAGAACGTAGATAAGCTACCCCCTTACTAACCATGGGACTATAAAATTAAGATTATCCCCGGAAACTAGGCCCTATATTATAAAAATAGACCACTCTTACCTGCCAAACTTAGCTGTGTAAAGAAATGGATTAATAAGATACTGGATAAGGGTTTTATCCGCAAATTAACCTCACTAGCTACTGTACCACTCCTCCTTACTATAAAGCCTGGCGGCGGTATATAAATCTGCTATAACTACTAAGGCCTAAACATAATTACTATTAAGAACTGGTACCCATTGCCACTAATCTGTAAGATACTTAACGCACTCTATGGTGCTAAGTACTTTACTAAGCTTAACATAATTGCTGTGTTTAACTAGATCTGGATCGCGAAAGGCTATAAGTGTAACGGGACTAGCCCAGTTACAGTAGGAATGTCTCGGTGAAACACTCGACAGATGACTGTATGAAACTGTTCGTAACTGTTTGCAACTGTCCGCGATTGTCCGCCGTAATCCACCGTTTTCCACCAAGTTCCGCCGACTCGATCGAATTCCACCAAATTCCACTGACGTGATGGAATTTGGTCGAAACTTGTCGAAATCCGCGTGGGCTTGTGCCCACGCGTCTTCTGCCAAGACCCCGAATATTTAGTTACAAGTTTCCTATGTTCCTTTCTCTTCTTCACGCAACGTCTTGTACTCTGCAAGAGCTATATACCCCTAGATTAGATAGAATTTATATTTGTTCCTTCAAATCTTCCCCAAAGCCTCTTCGCGCCCTTACACTTACTATTATAAATAAGGGCTAGCTAATAGAATTAATAGGATTAAGGTTCTGTAACTATACGTATACTTTTAATTCTAGTATTTATATATAGTTTAACTCTTACAGGACATTACTAGGGGAAGGAATAGTTAAATTTTTGCGGATATCTAGATATTATCCGGATATTATCCAATATCCGGGCTATCCTTACCTCAGCAAGCTCAGACCACATATTCGGAATAATTTTATATCCGCTCCACGTAAAATCGAAAATGTGGTCTGAGGGCCTTTCGCAACACTTGTTAAGCGCGTAAACGATATCTATGATTTTCCCTATACTCGCGGTTGAATTACTCAACCAGAACGGCTTAAAATACCACTAAAAGTTGATCGATTAGAGAGATAACCTGATATTTTATAAATATTAGGTCTAAATTGGCCTGCAGCTGCCTAAAGTTAAGATCATTTTCGCCAAAAAAAAAAACTAGTTGTTAAGGACGTGAGGCTTACAGACTTAGCTGTAATATTATAATAGGTGTATATATAAGGTCCAAAAGCCAATTAATTATATAGAGCTAGTTCTTGCGATTATTTTAAGCCTATATGCAGCTCTAGACCTTATCTGGGTGGCTTTAACAATTTTGTTAAAGATTATATATATCTCTATACAAATGCAAGACTTAATGTAAGACTTAACGGAAGCTTAGCCATAACATTGCAACGGGCGCATATATAAAGCCCAAAAGTTCATTGATTATAAAGCTGCTTCTACGGATTAATTTAATAATATTTCCAAAATAATAGCTGTTGTGGGGGTGTAGATCAATTCCGTTAAAAAAGGTGACTGCTCTATATATAAAATAAGTTGGATTGCTTAATAAATCTCGCGAAAGTCCCTCAGACCATAGAATCAACTTTTTGACAAAAAAGGTTAGCGATATCCGCTTGCGGATATACGTATGTCCGCTAATTGATTCTATGGTCTGAGGTAAGGGCTATCCTCGGATAGGATTATTATCCGCCCGACCGGATAGGATAATTTATCCTCCGCAGGTCTGTTCCCTAGGCATGTGCAGCGCACGTGCCTCATGGGCAAGTTACCCCTGGGTCGCCCCAGGGTCGCCCATACTTTACGGCTATATAACTATCTACTCAGGTTTCACCTGACACCTTGCATATGCCTTGCATATACTTACTATTCTATAAGGTAGGCTATAGTATATGCTTAGCATATACAGGGCATATACTTGCCATTTTATAAGGTAGGTTATACTCTACTAATAAGCTGTTTAACTGCTGTGCATTATATATGCTAAGCATATGCTTAACCTATACATCACCGTCCTATAGGGTAGGCTATACTATAGTATATATATATGCTAAGCATATGCTTAATATATACACCTACTAATAAGCCAGTTAACTACCATAACATATTCTTATTTGCCTCCGTACTAGTGTTTATTTGCTATAGTTATATGCACCGCATATTTAGTGCATGTGGTCACTTAAGTTAAATGTAGCTGCCGATGCGCGTTCTGTATGGATAAAAGTGTAACCCCACCGACCTTTTTCCGGTGGCTCCATCGGTGACCCCATTCAACTTTTCCGTGACCTTGCTCGGCTGCACCCGGCTGTAGCCTTATTTCGCCTTAGACATTGGGGGCTAAAAAGGTCAACTGCAGATGCAGCTGCCCTTACAAGTGCGTCCCGAATGCGGCTTACTTTCAGCTCCACGGCCCTATTTCGGCCGAGACATTAGTCGTTTACGAAATGCATTAGAATCCTTGGCATGCAGATCCCCAATTTTTGCACCCAACCTTACGTGTAAAACCGTGAGATAGCCTATTTCCACGTTAAACGCACCTTATTATCTACAGAGTAGTTTTAAATAAGGCAATAAGTAAGTATAAAGTATCCTTATCTAATAAAAATAATATAAAATATATAAAATATCGCAATTAATAAGGGATAAAAGTGCCCTATGTAGAGCTTTTCTATTTTAATTTCTTGCCTACACGAAGCTCTGCACGAAGCTCTGTGTATGGAGGCTCTGCGCGAAGCTCTACAGAGGCTCTACACGGGGCTCTGCACGAAGCTCTGCGGAGGCTCTGCACGAAGCTCTGCACGAAGCTCTGCGACGGAGGCTCTGCACGAAGCTCTGCACGAAGCTCTGCGACGGAGGCTCTGCATGACGGCTTTGCGTACGACGGTTCTGCGTACAACGGTTCTGCGTACGACGGCTCTACTACGGAGGCTCATAAAAGCTTTGTGCAGGGCTTCGT